>CERY01007941.1_pt1 | contig 33120 bp, 40 predicted proteins | sample 530701 | NCBI WGS metagenome assembly CERY01 (sample SAMEA2620879, study PRJEB7988) | marine metagenome | biome: marine biome (ENVO:00000447); feature: surface water layer (ENVO:00002042); material: "saline water (ENVO:00002010), including plankton (ENVO:xxxxxxxx)" | depth 5 m
AAAAAGAAATTATTTTTGAATATCAAATTAAGTTTGACGTTTCTTATTTAGTCGGTTCGCCTTTTGAATTGATTCACGTTTATAGGCCTAAAATGATTCCTTTTGATTTTGAAGGAACCGAAGGAATATTTCGCGGACTTTCAAAAATTGAAATGTTTGATCCTTCCGGAAATCAAATTTTGACGCCTATTTGCAACGATTCTTTTGATTATATACTAATAAAAACAACGAAAACCGATCCGCAAGACTTGACGTTGATCGCGACGATTGATCCGGTTCCGACTGGAATCAATGTCCTTGAAGAAGAAGAAGATTATTCTTCGCCGACTGGTCTTGTTCAAATGACAAGTTTAAAACTTTACGACGTTGACGTTTTATTTGTTAACGACGAAGCGTTTTTCAAAATTGATTTAACTTCCTTAATTCCTGGAACTTATCAAATTTGTTCGATCGCGCTTCCGATAAGCGAAGAAGATATTCCGGAATTTATTCCGGACGGTGGCGGATCTGACGATCCTATTGAAGACGATCCGGAAGACGACACCGAAGAAGACACCGAAGACGACACGCCGGAAGAAGGCGAAGGCGACCTTGATCCAGGCGAAGGCGAAGAAGCCGAAGACGAAGAAACTGACGAATAAAAAAATTATAAAATGAACTATCAAATCGGAAATAAAATTTATTGTACTGTTCCAACTATGGACGAATGTATCGGCGAAGGTTACACAATTTGCACGGATTTAATTCTTCAAAATTGTACCGATTGTCCTGGCCTTGTTATTAATAATGGTCTTCTTTTGTGCGATTGTTCCGATTCCTGGAATTGTCACCTTTGTTCGACGGATCTTCCTTATTGGAACACGGTCAACGCTAACGACATTTTATATTTTCAATTTCAACAACCGGATCCGATTAATGGAAACGATCCGCTTGTTCCTGGCACTATAAACTGGACTATGTCGCCGAATCTTAATTTTAAAATTTTTGAATGTTGTTCCGATCTTGAACTTTCGGTTGATAATGAAGTAATTCAAGACGCCGTCGTCGGTTTATTTAGTGAAACCGATTACAAAGGAAATGTCACTTATAATAACCTTCAACAAATTTCTTTCAATGTCGCGCAAATAATAAGTCAAGGATTTGGAAACTTTGACGAAGCACATTGTTTTTATTTTACTTTTCAATTGTTTGATAAGGAATTTTGTTCCGAACCTTTTAAATTAAATTATTGTAATAAACAAAGCGTCCTTCTTGAAGGTTATTATCCGCCTTCGGTTCGCGATTGTTTTGACTATTATTACGGCGAATCCTTTGAATGGAATGTCGGACAAGCGTTCACTTATCGAAATTTGTATCGTGTGCGCGGATCTTTTGAACTTCAATCAATTGAAATCGAAAAAGAAGTCGTCACAAGACACCTTCAAGCCGTTTCGTCTTCAACTTGTGAAGTTAACCTTTTGCGAACGATAGGACTTCCGGAACGCGTCACGAAATTGATAGGCGGAATATTAGCGTCGAAAGAAATATATATTGACGGACTTATTTATCAAGTCGAAGGAAATATTGACAAGAACAATGACACCGGATCACAATTTTATCTTGAAACGCAATTCAAGCGTTGTGATTGTTTTCCGGATTTTTCTTGTACTTAATTAGTTAAAAAAAATAAATTAAAAGAATATGTTTGAAATTGAATCTTTTCACAAAACAATAGGAAAACTTTCGGAACCGGAAAATCTGAAAGACTGGAATCGCGTTCGCGAAGAAATGTTTGTTCATACGCGCGGCGCTTTGCCGAAAAAACTTCTTGAAACAAGGCGGCCGAATGAAGATGAAAACGTTTATAAATACCGTCTTGAAGTTTATGAACCTATAACAAAAGGAAGCATGAACAAAGCGATTGACAAACTTTTCCGATTGTTTCAATCCGCGAATTATTCGATTAAGGTTTCAAACGATCTTGAAGAATACCTTTCTTTCAAAAAATTCAAGAACGAACATTTTATCGGCTTTATTCAAAAATATGTTCTTCGAAGAATGATTGAAGATCCGAACGCGCTTCTTGTGACGGTTCCGACTGGTGAAGGTTTAACAAATCCGACGGTAAAAATTGACGCGGATCTTTTGATTGTGCCTTCCGACAAGATTCATTATATATCAAAAGACGCGGTCACCTGGCTTCAAATCAAAGAAAAGTCAACCGTAATGAAAGGCGGCCGAAAGTCACGAACCGGAAAAGTTTATTCGACTTTGACTCGTGACGCTTATTATAAGCACATTCAAATAGGTGAAAGCGGTTCCGATAAGTACGAACTTGTTGAGGTTTACCGACACAATATCGGACACGTTCCGGCGGTTGTACTTGGCGGAAATCCGACGGTTGAAGATTATTTTGAAAGTTACTTTTCGCCGTTCCTTCCTTTTGGGAATGAATGTATTCGTCAATATTCCGATTGGACTGGTGTGATGACAATGTCCGCTTTTCCTTATCGTGAAGAAACGGCCGAAGATTGCACGGCGAAAGGTTGTCGAAGTGGCGTCATTTTTGACCGTGAAAAAGAAGAACACCGTCCTTGTGGCACTTGTAACGGAACCGGAAAGATCTTCGCGCGTTCACCTTACGGCGTTTTTATTCGTTCAAAGTCTTCCGGCGTTTTTGAAGGAAGTCAAGACAATTCGCCGCTTGTGAAGTTTATTTCGCCGCCGGTTGATATTATTAAATATTCCGGCGAAGCATGGGAAAACCTTCTTCGAAAGGCCGAAGAATCGCTTCATTTGCTTTTTGTTGACGAAGCGCAAAGCGGAAAAGCAAAAGAAATCGATCGCGAAGAATCCGATTCAATGTTGACAAAGATTTCAAATAATGTATTTGACGAAATCATTTTCAAATCTTTGGTATTTATGGAAAAATATCGCGAATTAAACGATCCTATTGATCCGGTTATAATTAAACCGATTTCATTCCGGAACCGAACCGAACAAGATTTGATTGTTGAAATCAATCAACTATCTGACAAGAACGCGCCGGTTGCTTTTCAAGTCGAAGCGGCGAAAGATTTGGCAAAGAAAAGGTTTTCCGGAAACAAAGCAATCGCGCGAATGGTTGAAATCCTTGTCGCCTTTGATCCTATTTATCACGTTAACACGGCAAACAAAGCCGTCTTATTAGCAAACGGAACAATTAAAAAGCAAGATATTGTCAAAAGTTTATTTGCTTATAAAACCTTAAATGAAATTATTTCCGTTGAAGGAACTGAATTTCTTGAAGAACCTTTGACAACAATTTTCGAAAAAATGGATCAAGAACTTGTCAAATACTATGACAACGCGCCGACGATCTCAATCGAAGAAGAAAGAAAACTTGAAGCACAAAGCAAGATTCGCGGTTCCGTTGGTGGCGTTAATGGTATTATTGAAATAAATAAAGCCGTTTCCGAAGGATCAATGACCGAAGAAGCCGGCGAATCAATACTTCGTTCAATTTACGGAATCGATCTTCAAACGGCCGCCGCTATGGTTGAACCTGGAACACCAAAAACCGGCGAAGCGATTTAAAGCGATTTAACGAATGATTGATCCTAAAGTAATACGTTTAACCGAAAAACTCGAAGCGTTGATTGTAGGCGCGGAAAACGACCTTCTCGGCGGTCTTACTGCGGTTGAAAGAAAAGTTTTCCGAAGCGTTAAAGATCAATTGAATCTTTTAAATAAAGAAGGCGGAAAATTTGTTTTTGACGAAGCGAACACGGCGCTTGTTAATGAACTTGATCAAATTATAATTGATTCAATTCAAGATTCTTCTTATCCTTCGGACGTGAATAAATACCTTCAAAACTTTGACACCGTGACGGATTTTCAAGCGGACATTCATTCCGAACTGAATCAAATATCACCGGAAGAACTTCGAAATCTTGTTGATCCTTTCAAAAGACAAATCGTTGACGATACACTTTCCGGACTGACTGGATCCGGCGTCGCGACCGAATTCGCCGAACCGGTTCGTCAAGAATTATTCAAAAACATTGTCGCCGGCGCGAATAGTTCGGACGTTGAAAAGGTTCTTCGTCAAATGATTGAAGGCGACGCGTCAAAACTTGGCGGCCTGGAAAGATATGTCGGACAAGTGACGCGCGATTCTTTGAATCAATACGAAGGTCAAGTCAACGCAAAAATTGCGGACGAATACGATCTTGACGCTTTTGAATATGTCGGTTCCTTGATTGACGATTCACGAAGTCAATGTGTTCATTGGGTAAATAAGCGCGTAATAACAAAAGAAGAACTTCCGAATCTAATATCAAACGCTTTCACTTCCGGACAAGGAATGATTCCAGGAACAAACGCGGAAAATTTCGCGGTATTTCGCGGCGGCTATAATTGCCGACATTCGGCGATTCCTTTTCGATTAACCGAACGCGAACGCGAAAGACTAAAACAAGAAAAAGAAGAAGAAGACGAAAAGCCGGTGACAATAGAAGAAACACGCGACGGAATAACACGCGCCGAAAAAGATCTTAATTTGACTTATGGAAAAAGCAAACTTGTTCCGTCAAATTTACGCGACGAAGGAATTCCGGATCAAGTATTTATTTTGTCCGATAATGGAAAGAATAGAATAACAACGGCGAATTCATTTTACAGAAAAGGCGACGGAATTGTTCGAACTGCCTTAAAATCAAATAGATATAAGAACAATCCTTACGCAAGAAAGAATGTAATTGTTCACGAATTCGGACACCGAACGCACGACGAACGCGGCTTTTTTACTTACGAATTTGAAAAAGGAAGAATCAAAAACATAAGTAAACCGAATCACAAAGCGGCCTTTGAAAAGTCAAAAAAATTGATCAACGATAGAATCAAAAACGACAAGAATTTTCGTCGTGACATGACTTCTTTTTCTTCAACGCGAAAAAGGTTAAATGAAGAATTAAAAGATCAATTCACCGAACGCGAAATTTCTGAAATGCTTCTTTCGTACATGGACACGATCGAAGCCGCAACCGGCGGATCTTATGGCGCCGGACATGGTGCGCGATATTTCCGTCAAGGATCCGGAATGATGCAACCGTTTGAATGGTACGCGCACGCTTCGGAAAATTACTTTGTCGGAAATCCAGTCTTTCAAAAGGAATTTCCGGAATTATACGAACAAATGAATGACTATTTTTATAATGAAGTAGTAAAGAAAACCGACGAACTTAAACCGTTTTTAAAATGATTACAAAAAGACTTGAACGCCTTGTCGGCGATTACATGATCAACAATCCAAAAGCCGAAAATCCTTTTGATTATGGGTATATTTTCAGCAACGAAGAAATTCAAAAACTTTTAATTCTTGCAAAAAATCGAACAATTGAATTCAAAATGGTTCTTGAAAAAAAAGGCGACGTTCCGGTTTTTGATTATATTGTTCCAACTATTGAAGGAAGACAAATCGAAGGATTTGAATTCGATCTTGACGACGATTTAAAACTTGAAGACTAAAATATTTGGAAAAAAAATATTATTTTTGTAAAGAACAAAATTCGAAACAATGGAAAAAATAAAAATTCGCGACCTTAAAACCGGACAAGTTTTGAACGTAACTTCCGGCGCCTGGAAATCAATCAAGAAAACCGGCGGTCTTAAAAAATACGAAGAAGTTAGTTCTTCAATAAGTCAAAAAAAAGCGCCTAAAAAAGCCGTAAAAGTAGAACCTAAAACCGAAGAATCGGTTCCGAAGGTTGACACTAACGAAGACGGAAAAAGAAGCGCGAAAGAAGTTATTTCCGCAATCGAAAAAGCAAAGACAAAAAAAGCGATCGACGTTCTTATTGACGGCGAATCCAGGTCAACCGTTTTGAAAGCGGCACAAAAAAGAAAATCAAAATTGTAAAAACACAAAATCGACAAAATGGAAAACGTTAAGAAATTTTTAAAAACGATCGGCGTTGAAGATTCAACGATCAACTTGATAACTTCTTCCGAACCGGTTGAAGACTTAAACGTTGAAGAATTATCTTCAAATTATATTTCAAATCAAAAGAATCTATCGAAGAATGATCCGGATTTGATCAAAGGAATCCGCGACGAAATACGCGGAACGGAACTTTCAAAGATTGAACATTCAATCAAGAAACAATTTAATTTAACGCCGGAAGATATTCGCGACAAGAAGTTCAACGAAATTCTTGAAACGGCTTTCAATAAGTTAAAAGTCGAATTCGGATCTTCTTCCGAAGAACTTCAAAACAAAGTTCTTGAATTAAACAATCAAGTCAAAAGATACGAAGAAGAAATCCTTCCGGAAGAAAGATCAAAAGCAAAAAGCGAAATTCAAAAATTTAGACGCGATCTTGCGGTTCGTGATATTTTGGCAAAGAAAGACTTGATCGTCGGAACGGAAGTGATCTTTCCGGCTTTGAATTCAATTCTTTCCGGTTACGACGTTACAATTGACGAAGCAAATAAACTTGATATTAAAACAAAAGACGGATTGAAACCTTTGTCAAAAGACGGAACAAAAACTTTGTCTTTTGAAGATATTATTGAAAACAAATTGAACGAATTAAACGTCATTAAAAAATCAAACGGATCGGCAAGCGCCGAAGAATTGAACGGAAAAGTTCACAAGAAAGAACCTTCGTTGAATTCGGAATCGGTTTCAACCGGATCTCAAACAAATTATCACCTTCCTGGAATGAAGAAAGCAATTCAAGCGGCTGAATCGTTAAAGGAAATGAAGACTTTCGGATCTTAATAGATTCGTATTTTTGGGCGCGGTGGCGTCGATCTTTATTGATCTAAAACATAAACCGGCGCGGCGGCGCAAAACGCAAAGACAAAGAAAATCTTTGTTTTTATTTTTGTATAATGCTATAATAAAATTAAATAAAATGGCAAATTCATTTACTGAAGGTTTATGTCAAAAACTACAAACGACATTAAACCGAACCGCCGGCGAAAATGCGCCTTCAATGAAGCGCGATCGCGTCGGTTATTTAGAAGCGATCATGTCGGACGCAAACACCGCCGGAATTGAAAAAATACCGGTACCGACAAACGGAAAGAACCGAATGGTTCAAATTGATTATATTCAAAGGGGAACACAAGCAACCGTTGAAAGCGGAACTTTTGAAGAAATGCCTTCACTTGGTTGTGACGCTGACGTTGTTGTAAAACCGAAAGAACAAATAATCGAAGTTAGCAATCTTGCAAAATCAAGCGGTCTTCTTTTTGAAGAAAGCGAAATGCGTAAACTTTGCGAAGGTGACGACGTGTGGGTTTCAAATGTTTTAATGTCGCAAATTAACGCGGTTAATGTTGAAATGAACAAATATCTTTTGGCACAACAAGCGCTTAATTTTGGAAAATTTGCGGACGGAACCGTAAAAAAAGACGTTAAACTTTTTGAAGACACGACAAATTCACAACGCGGAATCGCTACGGCGAAAATGCGTCACGAATACGATAAGACGGCCGCAAGTGGTGCGCCGATTATTGTTGCCGGTGGTAACTTTGATTTATACGCAAAAATGAATCAAATTGCTTGTTGTAATGATTTAGGCGTTGACCTTGCGCGTTGGACTGACTATCAGTATTACTATGATCGTTTTGTTGACGCACAAGTCGGAACAAACGAAATGATAATGCTTGCGCCTGGTGCCGTTCAATTGGTTACTTGGAACGCTTATGTCGGTGACTATGCAAAAAGAAACGACGTATTTGAGCATGGAACTATGACCGATCCTTTCACCGGTTTAACGTATGATTTAAAAATTCAATACGATTCTTGTGAAGATAAATGGAAAATTCAATTCGGCGTTCATTTTCAAGTCGTTTATTTACCGGCTGACGGATTTGAAGCAACGGACGATCTTTCCGGTGTGAATTATACTTTCAACTTTGGCGATTGTTCTGACATTGTCGCTTGTCCTTAATTATTAACTTTTAAAAATTAGAAAAAATGGCAATATGTCCTTCAACTTGCGCGCCTACATTACCGGATAGTTATTCCGGCGGTTGCGGCGTAATAACACGACCTGGCGGAATTAAGAAATTCGCCTTTATTAAATGTGATTATACTTTCACCGACATAACTGACGCGACGGAATGGTCAACGGCAATCGCTGACGGAAACGTTGTCGGAAGTGGTCTTGTGCTTGCACAAAAACCGAAAGGATCTTTCACGAAAAAAAGAATCGCTTCTTGTGAACCGGAAGCCGTTGTCGGCGCTGAAAAGACTGTAACTTTTCAAGATTATAACACCGACGGCGTAACTGGTGCAACTGGAACGCTTCATTATACTTTTTGGAATACGATCATGACGGAACCGCAAAACTATTTATTTGCGTTTTATACTTGTGACGGTTACATTTACGGAACGATTAACGATTTTCAAATCGAAATCGACGAAGTGATTGAAGATAACGACACCGGAAACACTTATTTTGACGGCACTATTTCATGGAACGACGTTCTTATGAATGTACCGGCGAAAGTAGATCTTGACGGTATTCTTTAATAGAGTATTAAACAACTAATATGAAAGCCGTCGTTTTAAATTATGGCGGCTTTCTTTTTTTAAATTTATTTAAACATTAAAAAAATGCCACAAGTAAAAAACTATACAAAAGAAATCGAAAAACTTGAAGTTTTTGATTCGGCTATTGAATCAGAAGCGCCGATCTTAAAAGCGCAAAATTTAGAACGCCAAAAAGAAACGGCAATCGCTGACGAAATAAAAAGAACCGAAGTGATCGACAAAGCCGCAATTGATAAGGCGGAAAGAAGAAGAACCGAATCCGAAGATTTTAGTCAATCGGATTCCGACGCTTTTTTTCCAGGACGCGAACAACGCGAAGAAATTGAAAAAGGTCTTGTTCTTGACGGAATTGAAGTTCCAACAAATGACGACGGATCGATCAATCTTGACGAACTTCAAAAAAAGAAAGATCAAGAATTGAAAAAGAAAAAAGATCTTGCCTTAAAAATGAACCTTTTAAAAAGACCTAAAAAGAAACCGGTTGTTCAAAGAGTACAAACAACGCCGGCACCGAAACGCGTCGCAAGAACAAGAAATTCAAACGGCACAATTTCCGTTCAAAATCCGACGATCAACTTAAAATCAAAAGGCGGCGGAAACGGACTTGACTTAAAACTTAATAGATAAAATTATTATCATGATAAAAAAAATCGAACTTTTAAAAAATCAAAACAAGAATTTAATTGCGGCGGTTGAATACCTTGACTTTGTTATCGGCGGAATGTACGACTTACAAATCATTATTTCAACCGATTTAAACAATCAATTAAAATCATTAATAATTCAAGGCGGAAGACTTGACGAAGTAAACAAAGAAAGAACCGAAAACGGACTTCACAAATTAACTTCATTAAACAATGAAAGAATAATTTCAAAAGACTGGATCGAATTAATTGAATCCGGCGAAGGCCTTGTTGTTTGTTTCTTAATTGATCACCTTCGACAAAAGAATCACAAGCGATTCGAAAGCGCGATCAATTTGGTTCAAGAAAGGTTTCCGGAAATGGCTTTTGATTTAAACAAAGGAATAAAAGGCGATTATTTTTTGATTTATAATATTGAAGCAAAACAAAAAAAGGCCGCAAAAACAACAAAGAAATCGACAAAAAAAAATACTAAACAAGAAAAAGAAGTCGTTTCATGAAGTCGGTTGTTTGGTTACTTGATAGCGGACACGGTTCGACCGATCCTTTGAATTGTCAACCGGTGACACCTGGAAAGCGTTCGCCGGTATTTCCGAAAGGAAGCGTCTTCGAAGGTCAAACTTTGATTGAAGGAACGCGAAATCGTGCGGTCATGAATTATTTGATTGCTTTAATGCGCGAAAACGGTCACGAATATAGAATCATTTGTGACACCTGGAAAGATTGTTCTTTGTCTTCTCGAACGAACAAAGCGAATGAAATCATTCGATCGAACATTGATCCGAATGTCGAATTTGTTTATTTGTCAATTCATCACAACGCTTTCAAAAGCGACTGGAACACGGCGAACGGCGTTTCAACTCATGTTTATCCAGGTTCAAAACTTGGCAAAGAATACGGCGAAATATTTCAAAAAGAAATCGTTGAATCAACGGAAATGAAATCACGCGGAATTCGTGAATCGAATTTTTATGTTTTAAGAAAAACAATTTGTCCGGCGGTATTGACTGAAAACGGATTCATGACAAATTTGAAAGACGCTTCTTTTGCTATGTCCGAAGGCGGATCACAAAAAATCGCGGCCGGTCACTTTGCGGCGATTAAAAAAATTGAAAACGAAATAAAAAAATAAAATGAATTGTTTGAAAAATGTTGTCGGAATTCGTTGTCAAGGCGATTCTTCTTCGTCCGGTCTTTATGTTGAAGACCTTGAAGGAATTAATATAAAAACGGCGGCGCAAATTGCCGACAATCGTTATCAAAGCGGAATTGACTTGATCGCAAAGAAAAAAGATTTCGCGGTCAAAGCAATTGTCAACGATATTCGATCGCAATTTTTACCGTATTTTAGAACGAATTCAATTGTTGACGAATTAAAAGTCGGAACCTATAAAGACACAACTTTGACGCCTTCGCCTTTTGCGCGCGGAATTCAAATAAAAACAAGGAATTCAAAACTTTTAAAGATACGCGTTTCAACAATAGAAATTCGGCTTGCCGATTTTAATTATACCGGAATCCTTGACATTATTGACGGAACAAATAAAACGTCTTACGACTTTGAAACTGACAACGAAGGCGTCGCCTTAATTGAAGTGAATTATCTTTCAAGTGAAAACGAAATTCAAGTCGTGATTGAAGATCCGAATATAAAACCGATTGACGCTTATGTGAAAAAAGGTTGTAATTGTTACACAAGAAGAAGCGAATTTTTGCACGCGACCGGCTACAAAGACGGCGACAAAGCGTCTTCAACCTTTGGATTGTCGGTTCAATTCCTGGCCGAATGTGACAATGAAAAACTTATTTGTTTAATATCAAATCAATTAGGATTTCCGATCCTATATAAAACCGGAATTGAAATCGTCAAAGAATGGATCGCGTCGGATCGGTTGAATCCGGTCACAATAATTGACGACGGAACGGAAGAATTCCTTCTTGAAAACTTTGAAAATGAATATAAAAAACAATTAAATTTATTAATTGAAACGCTTCCGAAACTAATGAATCACCTTGACGACGTTTGCGTCGTTTGCGTTGGCAATCATTACGTTGAAGCGATTCCGTAAAACTTTTAAAAATGGGGTGCAATTGTGGTAAAAAAACAAAGCCGAAACCGGCCGCAAAATCAACAACAAAGTCTTCAAGAAAGACAACTTTTTTAAGACCTAAAACGCGGCGAAAATGAAGATAATTGAAAGAATAACATTGACGCCGGAATTCGCGGAAATTAATGAAACCTTTTGTTCGATTTTTTCGGTCAAGTTAAAAGCGCCGCTTCTTGTTTGGATCGGTGGCTTTTCAATTGGATCAATTTCCGGATTTGTTGAAAACTGGCTTCATTCGCCGGCGGTTTCTTTTTATGCGCTTGTTGTTTTAATCTTTGCCGATCATTTGACTGGCGTTTGTCTTGCCTGGAAAAGAAACAACTTTCAAACAAGAAAATTTCTTCGAATCTTTTGGACGCTTTTAAGTCATTGTTTTTTATTATACTTTTCAATGCAATTAGGCAAAGGCGCGAAGTCATTGTTTTGGTTGAATGAAGCGGTTTTTGTTCCTTTGGTTCTTGTGAATCTTTTGTCACTTGTCAAGAATCTTTCACTTCTTGGATTTATTAAGAAGGATCTTGCTTCGATTCTTTACAAAAAAATTGACATTCATAAAAACGAAGATCAAAAAAAAGGTGAAAAATAGTGTTCTTATATTAATTATTTTTTTTTCGCTTGCTTCTTGCGTAACGCGTCGCGCTTGCGATCGTAAATTTCCGCCGGTTGTAAACACCGAAACAATAATAAAAGACACAACAATAATAACGGAAAGAACAAAATTTGATACTATTTATCAAATACGCGAAAGCCGCGACACGGTTTTTTTTCATGATTTAAAAACACAAATAAAAATCAAATATATTGATCTTCCAGGTGATTCGATATTCATTGAAGCCGAATGTCCGCCGGACACGGTAACGATCACAAAAGAAACGATCACAAATAATATTCAAAAGCGCGAAAGTTCAATTTTTGATTCAAGCGGTTTTCTTTGGATTTGCGGCCTTTTTATTTTTGGAATGATAATGATTGCCGTCGGCTATCTAATAAAGCAAATAAAACGCTAAAAAATGGCAATAAACGAAGAACAATTCAAACAAGGACTTTCAAAAGTCGTTTCGGCCATAAGAAGCCGCGAAGGCGAAGCGCTTCTTTTAACCGCTAAAAGATTAGAAGGAATCATGAAGCGGCGAATATTTAATGACGGAAAAGCGACGTCCGGTTCATTAATTGGAAAGTATAAGTCGAAGTCATGGAAAAAGAAAAGATCCGATCGCGGCCGTCAAGTGGCGACGGTTGACCTTCAATTCACCGGCGATTTGATTCGATCTTTTAAAACGGTTCGCGACGGTGACGAAGTAGTTCTTGCAATTGTTAACGATCAAGACTTCGCAAAAGCAAAAGGAAACGAAAGACGACGAAAAAAAGACATTTTTGAACCTGGATCTTTTGAAGTTCAACAAATTGAAGAATATTTTGACGATATTATTTCCGATATTGTAATAAATGAATTTAATAAAATATAAATGAATAAACCTTTGAAAAATATTTGTGATATTATATTGAAGGAAATGTCAATCTTTCAAAGTTATCACTTAAACGCAAGAAAAGACGAAGACGGACGCGTCACAATTCCGATCGAAATCAACGGAAATGAACGAATGTTCGCCGGAATAACGGATCAAGAAAATTGTTTTTTTTATTTACGTTGGCGCGACGATTTTATTTTCTATGACGAATTAAACGAAGACACAAGAATTTCTTCTTGTGAAAACTTTATTGAACAAAGATCACCGCTTCGACTGGTGGCCGTATTTGACAAAGACGTTGACTTGTATTTGAAAGAAGCGGAAATTCGTCAAATCCTTCTTCGTTGGAAAATATATCCGGAAAGCGGAATCAAATCCGGAAGAACAATCGTTCGTCAAAGTCTTGTTGATTCAATCGCCGTTTTAAAAGAAGAAAATAAAACGGTCAAAAAATTCAATAAGAATTTGTCTTTTTTATTGATTGATTTTGATTTGTCAATTCAAATAACGGCGACTTGTGATTCAAAAATATTAACTTTGTAAAAACTCAAAAAAATGAATTGTAATTGTTTTCAAGATCTCGGTTGTTTTTTACCGAACGATATTATTGACTTTGGCGCGGAAGCGTATTGCGACGGCGACTTTGTTTTCGAAATAAGTTATCGCGGCCGAATAGAACTTCAAACGGTCACTTTTGTTCAAGGTGATCAAATAGTTCTTCCGTACACTTTCGACGAAATCGGCGAAGTAAATATCAAGATTAAGGTTCCGCAACTGGCGCCTTGTGTTTGGCCTTCCGGTTTTAATTATATAACTTCAAGCGGTGGCGCTTGTGTTTTTGTTGTTCATGGTGCGGCGCCTTCATGTTAAAAAATAAAACAATGAAATCAATCGGACTTTTTGTTTTTGGCGTTTTAAGCGGCTTTGTGTTATCGTTTTTATTTATTAATTATCATGTTTATTCGTTCATTATCCTTTCGCTTTTGTTTGGATCTTTAGCCGCTTTGACGTCCTTCTTTCTTGATTTCGCTTTTCGTGAAGGAAATATTTTTTCTTTTTGGATTCGATTTCTTAATAAATACGTTTACGAAAGATCACTTTCTTTTTTATATAAACCTTTGGGCGGTTGTTCGCTTTGTATGAATCAATGGATTTCAATCTTTTACTTTCTTTTGGCCTGGCGGTTTGTTGATCTTTCCTTTTGGTTTTTAATTCCTTTGTCATTGATAAGTCATGTTGTTTTATTTCTATTGTTAAAACATTTTGATCTTGAAGATTAATCAAATACTTTAATTATGCCATATAAAAGCAAAAAACAAAAGAAATATTTAAAAGCGTTCAAACCGAAGATCGCGAAGATATTTGACGAAAAAGAAAAAAAGAAAAAAACAAAAAAACGAAAATTTGGCGTCACGCGTAAAAATAGGAAGTAAAGTAAAAGTCAAAGGAAAGACTTTCAAGATATTAAAGCCGACCGCAAAAGGCAAGAAATATCGCGCTTGTCCGACAAGCGGAAAAGGATCATGTCTTCATTTTGGCGCGAAAGGTTATCGCGTAAAACCTGGAACACCGGCCGGAAATTCTTATTGTGCGCGATCGGCCGGAATCAAATCAAAAAAGAAAGGCGTTCGTCCGAATGATTTGGCGCGTCTTTTATGGAATTGCGAAGGAAAGATTTCAAAAAAAAGATAAAAAATTGACTTATTAAGTTAAACTTGTTGAAAAAATATTTCAATTCTTTTGACGATTATTCAATTTATTTTTGTATTATTGTTTCATGTTTAATCAAAATCGAATAAAAATGAATACAATTATCGAAAAAAAGTCGTTGATTTCAACGCCGCTAATTAAAGATTTATTTAGTGAATTTCATTACATAAACCTTCTACACAAAAGAGAACGAACGACGTATCGTTCACAAGGAAGATCAATTTCTTCGGAATCAAAATCATTGTCAAAAAAGTACAACGTTGAATTCTTGCAAGATTGCAAAGATTCGTCAAATTTGTCAAAACTTTGGAACGAATGGACTGGCGGTCAAGATCCGATTGAAGATCTTATCAATTCAATTGACCGCGTTATCAAATATCATAATGATCAAGAAAAGAAAAAACAATTGATTCAACATTCTGAAAACCTGGAATCAGTTCTTCAAATTGTTTTTGATCAATGCGAATCTATAATTCGCGAACAATTTAAACCGGTTCGTTTTCAATTTGAAACTTCTTTCAAATCAATTGAAAAAGAAATGAAGGAAAAAAATATTCCTTTGAAAAAACCTTCGTTTTTTGATCGTGAAAAAATGGTCTTTAATAATGATCAAATTTATAAGATTTGTCGAAGTCATGTTGAAGATCTTTTCAATGTTAATTTTGAAGAAAGATCAACAAGAACTTCCGAAGAAGCAAATCAATTCGCTTTAACGTTGATAAATATGTTTAGAACTTCATTGAATTCGGTTCTTGATTCAATGGAAAAAAGACACCTTGATTCACAAATTCACAAATTAAAAGAAAACTTGATCAAATACATTCCTTTAGGAATTGACGAAATCAAAGATTTGAATATCAATCAAGGATCAAAAGGATTCGAAATTTCCGCTTCATTGTGCGAAAAGAACGAAGTAAAAAACACGATTCGAACTTTCGCGCACGGTGCCGGCGGTTGGAATATTCAATCCTTTCACTTTAGATATAAAACAACTTTAAAATAGTAAACACGGAAGCCGGTCAAAAAAATCGGCCGGCTTCCTATTGTTCAAACCCAAAATCGAAAAGGAAAAATGAACATTGACAAAGATACAAAATTCGACTTAAAAACCGGAAGAATGATCCAGGACGAAGAAAAAAAGGAAAACGATCTTATAATAAAAGATTTAATACCGGATTTAATTCTTCAAGAAAAACAATTTATTCGCTTTGTTTATACGCGACACCTTTTACGAATTCCTTCGGTTGCTGAATTACACAATTATAAAATCAATGAACTTAAAATCTTGCTTCGTGAAGAACTGGAAAAAAAAGATATTAACACAATTCGCGAAACATTACTTAAATTAATATTAATCAAAATTAAATTTTTAAAAAATGAATGAAAATCTGAACCCTATTGAAACGATTCAAGGAACGCTTTCAAAAAACGAAATCGAAAAACTATCAAATCAAATTTCAAACGGCGTAAAAGCCGGAATTGAAGAACCGCTTGATCTTGTTGTCAAGATCGAATTCCTAAAAAAGGCGCTTGACATGGCGAAAAAATCAATCCTTTCGGACTGCATTGACGAAGCGTATAAATTCGACAAGACCGGCGCGACAATTCGCGGCGTCAAAATCCAGGTAAAAGAAGCCGGCGTCAAATATAATTATTCAAATACTGAAATTTGGAACGAAACAAACGAAGAAATCAAGCAAATGACCGAAGTTCGAAAAAGTCTTGAAGGCCGATTGAAAGCAATCAAAGGAAAAGAAAACATTGTTGACGATAACACCGGCGAAGTGATTGAATTAAACGAACCGATCAAGACTTCGACAACAACGATCGCGATCACCTTTCCGAAATAAAAAATAATTATATTTGTCAAACAATTTAAAACAAAATCGAAAAAAATGAAACAAGAAGTTCAAGCGTCAAATGACGCAAATCAACAAGAGATATTAAAAAAATATCTAAAAGCGGCAAACCTTGTCGGACATTTGACCGACGCCGAAGTCGATCAATTTATTCAAATATCAACCGCGTTCGGATTGAATCCTTTCAAGCGTGAAATTTACGCTTCTAAATATGGAAACAACTTTTCGATCGTTGTCGGTTACGAAACTTATATCAAACGCGCTGAAAGATCCGGAAACTTGGACGGTTGGAAAGTTATCACCGAAGGCGGCGTCAACTATTCAAAGCCGCAAGAAAGCGCCTTAAAAGCGACGATTACAATTCACCGGAAGGATTTCAAACTTCCTTTTGTTCATGAAGTTTTCTTTTCTGAATATTGTCAAAGAACAAAACAAGGACAATTAACAAGATTTTGGCGTGAAAAACCGATCACAATGATTAAGAAGGTTGCAATTTCACAAGGATTTCGTCTTTGTTTTTCCGACGAACTTGGCGGCATACCTTATACAAAAGAAGAAATCGGAAGCGAAACAATTGATCAAGAAGCGATTGTTGTCGAACCGGTATCGAATAAAGAAATCGAACAACCGGATCCAGTCAAGGAAGAAATAAAAATTGAAATACAATTTCAAGAAGCGGAAAAAATGCTTGAAGATTGTCAAAATCGTGACGATTGCGTCAAGGTTTGGAAAGGATTTCCGGATCTACAAACCGAAGAAGATTTCATTCAATTGATTAAACAAAAAACGATTGATCTTCAAAAAAGCGATTTAAAGACGTCTTCAAGCGATTCCGACAAAGAAGACCTTGAAGAAAAGAAAACGCCGCAAATCGAAGAAGATCCGGTTGTAATTGGAAAAACTGACGGTCTTTTGTTTAAAGAATCAAACGACTATTCGGCCGAAGAAGCGATTCAACTTATTAAAGAAATGAAAAGCGAAAACGAAGTGATTCAATTCACTTTAAACGACGCAAGAAAAACGGTCATTGAATACGCAAAAAAGAAAATCGATAAATTGAATGAAAATGAATAGAAAAGAATTTTTAAAAAATGAAGTTTTAAAGAAGTTCGGTTCAATCAATGCTTTTGCAAATCACCGAAAACAAGACTTGAATTCCTGGATTGTCGTTCGCACGTTGAACGGATCCAGGAAGAAAGATCAAGAACGCTTCTTGAATATTATTGAAAGATCAATCAACGATCTTGAATCTGAAAAAGAAATTCCGACGTCAACGCGCGAATTCATTCGAAGAACGATTTTAAATTCCTTTGGATCAAGATCAAACTTCAATCGTGAATTTCCGCAATTTTCAAAGTCTTTTATTTCTAATGTAATAAACGGAAAGAAAAAGATATTTGATAACAAGACGCGCGCGCTTTTGGCCGTTGTAATATCAAAACAAAAGACATGAAGAAGAATTCAAGAAACAAAGCGCCGGCGTTTCAATTTTACGCGGCCGACTGGCTGACGGACACGTCGCTTCGTTTGGTATCGGCTGAAACTCGCGGCGTTTGGATTGATCTTCTTTGTCATGCTTTCCTTTCTTCGGATCCTGGATTCTTGATCGTTGGCGGTCAAATATTAGACGAAAACGGAATTCGAAAATTGTCCGGATTGACGCCGAAAAAGTTCAAAAAAGTATTCAATGAATTGACGAATTTCGGAATCTTAAAACAAGACGAATCCGGAAGATATTATTCAAAGCGAATGATTGAAGACGCGCGTCTTTCCAGGTTAAGACGTGAAGCCGGATCAAAAGGCGGAAACCCTAAATTGATCAAAAAGGTTCCGGATTTGGTTAACCAAAATGACAACCAAAAGACAACCCTTTCTTCTTCTTCTTCAACTTCTTCTTCTATAATTAAAAAGAAAAGAAAGAAAAAAGTATTTATTGAACATGAATTTCAAAAATATATTGAAGAAAATTGTCCGCGAATTTCAAAATTGAAAACACAATTGACGCTTTCAAATTGTGAAAATCTTGAAGCGACATTCGGAAGAATTGAAGTGATCGGAATATTTGATCAAATGGAAAATTTTAATAATTTAAACAAGAACTATTCGTCCGTTTTTTTAACTGCGAAAAACTGGCTTAAAAAAAGAAAAGAAAATGAAACAAATTCAAACCCAAAATCAAAAAAATCTTTCGAAGATCAACTTCGGAATTTCTAAAAAAGAAGAAATCAAAGATTCAATTCGGAATCTTGAAAAGATCCGTCACCTGGATAATGAAGAACCGATCAAACAAGCGCTTCGATATATCTTTGCTTTAATTGGATTGAAGGCCGATCAAATTCCTGGCGACGTTGAAAAGATTGTTTTGATCAATTTTATTAAAGATAACTATCAAAACAATTGTCCTTCTGAATTAAAAATCGCTTTTGAACTTGCAATCAAAGGCGAATTCGAAGCCGACTTGAATCATTACGGAAGTTTTTCGGCGCTTTATTTATCAAAAATCTTCAATAATTATCTTGATTATCGAAGAAACATTGTTCTTGAAATGCAACGCGAAGAAGAAGAAATCCAAAAAAAGAAGCGCGAAGAATACGAAAACCGGCCGGAAGTAATTGAAAAAAGAAAGAAAGACTTTGACAAGAACGTTCTTCTTGCTTTATTTAACGCCTATAAAGAAGACGGAATCCTTGACACCGGTTTGATTCCTTGTTCAATCGTTTACAAGTCTTTAAAAGAAAGACACGGCCTTTTTGATTTATCACAAGAAGAAAAACAAAAGATCTTAAATGAAGCAAAGCGCGCGACCGAACGCGAAGTCAATCACCGTTTGACAAGATACGGATCAAGACAAGACGACGATTTTCGCCGATTAGTTAAAAACGCTTTGAAATTTGAAGAAACAAAAAAGCAAATGAAAACAAAAAAAGTTCATTTTATAGCGATCAAATATTTGTTTGATTCTATAATAAAAGAAAAAAAAGACTTTAAAAAACTTTTAAACTTGTAAAGTGATAAGATTCGGCGCGGTTTTAAAATACGACAACGGACTTTTTCCGATCTTTTATCGTGCCGACGTGATCGCAATCGACGCCGAAACGGCGGCTTTGATCTTTGCTTTTTGTCATGATTTAACCGGCTTCGATTTGGTGATTCTTGACAAACCTATTGAAATAAACAAAACAATTGAATTTAATTAATAAAATAAAGTAAACATGAAAAAAGAATTGAACGGACAAAAGGCGATTGAATTCCTTTTGAATCAAGAATATTTGCGTTTCAAAAGCGCCTATCTTCAACTTATGGAAACAAAGCCGGAAGAAGAAAGAAAACCTTGTCCGGACTTTGAACAATATTTGATCTTTAACAAGATATTGATTCAAAAATCTTCGATAATTCAACCGCCTGGATTGCGAAAAATATAAGCCGAATCGGTCACGGCTATTTTTTGACCTTAAAAAACAATAAAAATGAACAAACATTTTATCGCCGGCAACGTCGGCAAAGAACCGGAAATCAAAAGACTTGATTCCGGAATGACAATCGCGAACTTTACGATCGCGGTTAATGAATACAAAAAAAACAAAGAAACCGGACAAACCGAACAATCAACAACCTGGTTCAATATCGTCGCTTTTAATCAAAAAGCCGAACTTGTTGATAAGTTTGTTGAAAAAGGAAAGAAATTGTTGATCGTTGGCCGCGTTTCTATTCGTGAATATTTCAATGACGCCGGCGAAAAGCGTTATTTTTTCGAAACGATCGCGGACGAAATTGAATTTTTGTCTTCAAAAAATGATAATTCAAATAATAACAATCAAACCGTTGAGAATAAAGAAGTTCAAGCCGTTGAACATGACGACGATCTTCCTTTTTAACTAAACAATGTTAAAAAAGTTTTTAATTTTTGTAACCTTAAAACCTAAAAAAAAGTATATTAGTAAAAATGTTTAATCAAAATCGATAAAATGAAAAAAATCAACGTATCAATCAACGGACAAACCGGATCTTCTTCGGTCAATGCCGAAGTCAATCTTTCAAAGATTAAAAAACATGAATTTTCATTCATGAAAAGAACAACAACGATCGAAGAATTGAATCTTCCGGACAACTGGAAACCGAACAATCTTTTTCACGTTCCAAAAATAGGTTATTATAAAACGCTTGAAGAAGCCGAAAAAGCGTTTCAAGAAGACACAATGAACTATTTGAATCATTATGAATTCAAGAAACAAGAAAACTTCATTCAGTACGACGAAAACAATCTTTCGAAAGTTAGATTCAATTAATATAAAAGCCGGATTCGTCCGGCCTTTTTTTATATATCATGAAAAAGAAATTTTTAATCGATTATACTGGTGATTTTAGTCAAGAAGGAAAGATCAAAGATCCTTTCGATCTGACGATTCACAAAATAACCTCAACGAAGAAAAATCAACTTGAACTTTGCGGATCAAAACAAGATTTGAATTCGTTCCTTCTTGAAATGGAAAGAAATTGTCCGAACTTTAAACTTATTGAAATAAACACCGAAGACCGGATCAAATTGATCGCGCGAAAATTAGATCTTGACTTTTATCCTTACGATCATTATTCAATTGAAAAAGAACTTCCTTTCGAACAAAAGGCGCAAAACATGGCAAAAGCGACTATTTCGCAACTGGTGACACTTATCCAGGAACACGGCGAAGAAAAAGACGTTGTTCGCTTCTTAAAAACAAAAGAAGATTTTCAATTTTTAATTGATCAAGACGCTTTCGTTCAATATCAAAAACAAAATCCATTAATAAAATGAAAAAAAAAATAATAAATTTGACGCTTAATTTGAACGCGCTTCAATTGAATTTGATTGCCGTTCAAAAACAACAAGAAATCGAAAAACAAAAAGCGTTAATTTCGGATCATGCCGACAAAAACGTCAAGGATCTTGAAGATCTGAATCTTCAACTTCGAAGAAAAATTGAAAACTTTAATAAAAAAAAAGACGAAGAAAAATGAAAAAAATTAAACTATCAACGAAAGGAAAATTCGGCTTATTGCCGTCTTTAATTATTACAATACCGCTTTTAATATCGATCTTTATTATCGGCCTTTGTTTGTTCTTGCTTGCTAAATTCTTTGATTATACCGGAATAATGGACGCGCTTGACTATCAATATAAAATATTTAAAAGATCCAGGATCAAAAGCCGATTGATATGAATAAGGAAAAGAAACAAAAACAATTAAATTCTTTGAATGGATCGTTGAAATATCTTGACGGACAAATCACTTCAACAAGAACAATGATTCGACAACTTGAAAGAACGATCAAGAATTATGAACGAAGCAAATCAAACATATTAAGACAAGTCGAAGACTTAAAGAACGAACCGAATGATTAAAAACAAACCTATTGACGACGACGATCCTTTTGATAGTTCGGACAAATACATTGTTTATTTTGACAAACTGGAATCGCTTGAAGGTGATTACATTGTTTATTTTGGCGAAACAATTGCCGAAAGAAGATTCGCCGGTCATGCAAATAAAGACAAGATAAAAACTTTATTAACAAGAAATCAACAATATTATCTTAAAAACAACGAATCCTTTTCTTTTTATGTAAAGAAACAAAGACTTTTTGACGCCTTTGAAGACGTCTATAATTAAAAAAATAAATTCCTAAAATCGAAAAAATGAAGAATTTTGAAAAATACACCCACGAATTAAATGATCAAGAAAAAAGGATCTTTGATATTATTGTCAAAAGATTCAACGACAAACCTGGAAAACATAACAAAGCGACGAACAAGCAAATTGTTGCCGGTTTAAAGAACGCTTTCGGAATACAAATCAAAGAACCGCGAATCCGAAAGATCATTCATTGTATAAGAACAAGCGGCGCTTTAATTGGATTGATTGCGACTTCTTCCGGTTACTGGCGGACAACCGATCCGAACGAATTGAAATCATGGCTTGAATCACTTCTTGAACGCGAACGCGCTATTCAAAAAACAAGACAAGCCGGACAACGCGATCTTGAATTCTTATCGAATCCAGGACAATCGAATTCACTTTTTTGATTTTTTTTACGATCTTTGTTGACTGGGGTATCTCGGAACCCATTGAACCGACATGAAAAAAAAGACAACAACAAAGCGAAAAACAACTTCAACAAGGCGAACAAAAGCCGACAAGATAAGGATTTCAAAAAAGATCTTTGAACTTTACGGATCCGGCAATTTTACGCTTGAATCATGTTGTCAACAAAATGGAATCACTTCAAGAACGCTTCACAACTGGGCGGAATTAATTTCCGAAATTTCAAATTCTTTTAAAAAGGCGAAAGAAGTCAACGCAAAAGCAAACAAAGAAACCGTTCGCGACATGGCGCTTGACGGATTGAAAAGAATGTTGACCGGTTATTTTGTTAATGAAGAAGACGTTGAAGAATTCAAGGACAAGAACGGACGACTTATTTCGACAAAGACAAGAACCAAAAAGAAATATATTCAACCGCAAACGGCCGCGATTATATTTGCTTTGAAGAATACGGATCCGGCAAACTGGAACGACGACAAGTTTTCCGATACTGAAACCGAAGAACAAGTCTTCAAGATCGGCGGTCAAACGGTTAAATTTTAGCAAATGAAAAAGATTAATCAATTCAATAGACTTAAAGAACTGCAAGAAAGAACAACGATTCAACCGCGCAAAAGATTAACGAAAGGCCATGTCAAAGCGTTTGTCATTGTAGGATCGGTCTTCTTCCTTCTTGTTATTTGGTTACTTGGCCGATTGATTGAATTCGTTGTCGTGACATTATTTCAATTAATTACTTCAATCTTTTAGTTTTGAACGTATTATTTGAACCGCACAAGAAACAAGAAGAATTCATTGAAGCGATTCTTTCGGATCAATATCGTTGTTTAATGTACGGCGGCGCGGCCGGTGGCGGAAAGACTTTCGTTTCGCTTGCGGTCTTTGTATTGCTTGCGAAGATTTATCCAGGTTCACGGTGGTTCGTTGTTCGTGAATCACTTCCGACGCTTAAAAGGACAACGATTCCTTCCTTCTTGAAGTTATGTCCGCGACAATTTATTCGATCCTATAATCAAACCGATCAAATCGTCACGTTTCGAAATGGATCACAATTGACGTTCTTTCCGGAAAACTATGTTCAAGACAAGAACTTGACAAGGTTTGACGGTATTGAAGCAAACGGATTCTTGATCGAAGAAGGTCAAGAAATACAATCGAAGACGTTTGAAAAATGCAAACTTCGCGCCGGCCGACATATTATTCCAGGAATTCAAAAGCAACCGAAGCCGACAATCTTGATCACTTGCAATCCTTCAAACAATTGGACGAAGAAGAAATTTCATGAACCTTCAATCGAAGGAACGCTTCAAAAAGATTATTTTTATTTGCGCGCGACAATGTCGGACAATCCTTCGCTTCCGGAAGAATATCTTGAAGGCCTGGAAAACCTTGACGAAGTAACAAAGGCCGTATTTGTTCGCGGTGACTGGAACGTCGTTGATGTTGATCGTCCGTTTGTTTATTCGTTTGATAAGAAGAAAACGGTTGTCAAAGATCTTCTAATTGATAAAAGCGAACCGATTATCTTGTCATTTGACTTCAACGTTGATCCGATCACTTGCGTCGCCGGTCAATCCTTTGACGACAAGATCCGGATCCTTAAAGAATTCCGTCTTCGTAATTCCGATATTTATAGACTTTGCGAAGCGATATTTGCTTATTTCGGTGATGTTTATTTCATTGTAACCGGTGACGCTTCCGGATCCGCAAGATCGGCCATGACGAAAGGCGCGTTGAATTACTATTCAATTATACGCGAAGAACTGGATCTTTCAAAAGGTCAATTCAAGGTTCCGTCGGTCAATCCTTCAATCCGCAATTCGCGCGTCTTATGCAACGCAATCGCACAAAATCACGAAGACTTCTTGATTGATTCTTCTTGTCATTATCTTATCGAAGACATTGAAACGGTTGAAACAACCGAAAGCGGCGATATTGACAAAGGAAAGGACGCGCACAAATCGCATTTATTAGATTGCTTTCGGTATTATTTATGGACGTTTCACAACGATTTCGTTCGCTTCCGTTAAGATTTTTTGAAAAACTTTTGAAGGATTTCTTGTTCGAAATCGGTATCTTTACAAAATTATAAACAAAAATCAAAATCGGAATGTTGAAATATTTTAAAAAAAAGAAAGCAAAACAAACGCTTGACGTCGATTTGACGCGCTTCGTTTACAAATCGTCTGACGGTTCAAAATGGTTTGAATTTAAAAACCCTATGAACACGCCGGCAAAACGCGCGATCGCCGCCGAAGTGGCGACAAGATTCGCGGACATGAATATCACTAAAACGGAATTGAAAACGCTTATCGTTCGAATGAAGGAAGAAGCGAACAAAGGCGATATTGTTTCCGTCTTTAATCTTTTGGCGGAACTGGATTTCCGTCTTGATTTTATAGGCGAACAAGAAACGCTTCTTGAACTGGCTTCCGTTTATTATGTTCTTGAAGGTGAAAATCCGGACGACCTTTCTGACGAATGGACTGAAAAGAAAAAGAAGATATTGAAGGAAGATTCGGATTGCCGCGATTTTTTTTTGTCAAAGGTTTATCTATTCACAACGAAACATTCGGAATTATCCGGCGCCGATTTCCTAAAGTATTTGAAACAAAGCAAGGAACACGCCGAACGAATAAGCCGCTATTTGTCGGCGAACACGTTGGCCGATACATTGAAGACATAAACTTACTTAATCAAATGATTTGTGATTCTCGTCCTTCCGAAGTTAAAGCGCTTGAAAGCATGACCGTTGAAAACTATTATTCAACCGTCAACACCTGGCTTCGGATCGTTCACGAAAAGAATCAAGCGCTTGAAAAAGCAACCGGCAAATCAAACAAAGAAGATAAGGAAGTCAAAAGATCAATGTCCGCAAGTAGAAAACCGAACTAAATATTTATATAATGGCCGTTAAGAATGTAATTTTTAGACTTCAAGCCGAAACCGGCAAACTTCGAAAAGAACTCGAAGGAATAAGAAAACAAGTGAATCGCGTCGGTGATTCAACAAAGCAAGTCGAAAAAGAATTCACCGGACTGACTGGAATCATTAAAAAGGCCGGCGTTGCAATTGCCGGCTTTCAAATTGGACGCGGACTTTTGAACTTTGGAAAAGACGCGGTTCAAGCGGCGGCGGATCTTGAAACATTGGAAATATCTTTCACGACCTTTTTAGGATCGGCGGATCAAGCGAAGAAGGTTCTTGCGGATCTCGATAAGTTTTCCGTTTCGACACCGTTCACGCCGGAACAAGTACAAAACGCCGGAAAGGCGCTTCTTGCTTTTGGGGTGCCGGTTAAAGAACTTGAAACTTCACTTCGTCAAGTCGGTGATTTATCGGCCGGAACTGGAAAAGACTTCAACGAACTGGCGGTCATATTTGGAAAAGCAAAGGTTCAAGGAACGCTTTTCGCCGAAGACATTAATCAATTAACCGAAGCCGGAATTCCGGTGATCCAGGAATTCGCGAAACAATTCGGCGTCACCGAAGGCGAAGTCAAGAAGTTAGGATCCGAAGGAAAGATTTCATTTGCTAACTTACAACAAGCGTTCGCCGATCTTACTGGCGAAGGCGGAAAGTTCTTCAACTTGACAAATAACTTGTCCGGATCAACCGCCGGAAGGATTTCAACTTTACAAGGTGAATTCACGGCCTTAAAACGTGAAGTCGGCGAAGCGCTTCTTCCGGTCTTTGAAGTTTTGGTTGACGTCGCAAGACGTGCGATCGGCGCTTTTATGAACTTCGGCGCTTTCTTTGACAACAATCGCGGTTCAATTGTGGCGTTTACTTCGGCCGTTGGCTTGCTTGTTGGCGCCTTAACACGTCAAAAACAAATTCAAATCGCAAACATTATCACCGGACGCGCGGCGGCGCTTGTTGATAAAACACAAGTTTTTTTCACAAACTTAAAAGCAAGATCAACGCGAACTTTGACGGCGGTTCAAAAAGCGAACACGGTTGCTTCAAAAGCGTCAACGCTTGCTTCAATAACTGCAACCGGTGCCATGAAGGCCTTTACCGCCGCCGTTAGGGCAAACCCTATCGGATTGATTATCACCGGCTTATCTTTGGCGGCCGGCTTGTTCATGGACTTCGGCGATTCGGCTGACGACGCGGCGGATTCACTTTCTGACGTTGATCAAGAAGCGCAAAAATTAACAAGAACCGAAGAAGCATTGAACACGGTTCGCGACGAAACATTGAAACGAACCGCCGACGAAGCGGCCGGACTTAAAATCTTAATAACGCAAGTTAAGGCGTCAAACGCCGGATCAAAAAGAAGATCCGAATTGATTGACGAAATAAACGGAAAATACGGCTTGACTATTAAGAACCTAAAAGACGAAAAGAAATTTGTTAAACAACTTGATGACGCCTACGCAAACTATGTCGAAACTTTAAAGAAGAAGATCTTCATTGAAGTTAAAAAGGAAGAATTAACAAAATTAATTAAGGAACAAATCGCGCTTGAAGAACAACTTCGCGGATCACTTGTGACCGAACAAGGAAAGGCGTTCGGCGGTGGCGTCAACTTTTCACAAGGAATCGACAAAGATGATCGCGCCGTTCTTGAAGCAAATTTTAAGGAACTTAATCGAATTGTAAACCTTGAAGGCAAAGAATATAAAAAGGCGCTTGAAAGTTTAGGCGATTTTCAAATCGGTGGCGGTCTTTCTAAAGAAGTAGTCAAACAATTTAAGGTACTTAACGAAGTACAAAGAAAGCAATTCAAGAACGCTTCAATTGTAGTTCAACAAGAACAAACGAAATATCAAAAAGACTTCATTGAAGCGTCAAACAATCCTATGGGCTTAGATCCGAAGAAAATCGCGGATCTTAATAAAAGCACAAGAAACGCTTTCAAAGTCGAAACGACCGACGCAAACAAACTAAAAGAAAGTCTTGAAGGTGTAAACGCGGCGATTCGCGCACTTGAAGGCGATTTCGAAAACTTTGATTTCGGCGTTCTCGGTGGCGGTGGCGGCGGTGGCGGCGGTTCAACTTCACCGACGAAAACAATTAAAGACATAACGAACGACCTGGAAAAGGAACTTCGAAAGTTAAAAGAAAAAACAAAAGTCAATCAAATATCTTTTGTTGATCCGGACAATCTTGATCAACAAATAAAAAAACTACAAGACGCGGCAAATCAACAAGACGTCATTTTGACAAACGCTTTTAAAGATAGAATAAAAACGGCGGCCTTAAACAAACAATTAAACGTTGACGACGCGGCGGCTTTATTAAGTGGAAATTTTGAGCAAATAAGCACAAAGAAAGGATTGTTGTTCGCGAAGATCCTGGCGGAACAAAAACTTCAAATCGAAGAAAAACTTCAAGAAGATATTTCGACGCTTAAAGAAGACGCAAGGAAAGCCGAAGAAAAGACTTTGTTTGATATTGAAACAACGAATCGACAAATTGAACTTCAAGAAGACGAACTTGAATACTTCAAAGGCGTACAAAAGGAAAAAGAAGAAGTCAAAAAGGCAATCGCGAAATCTTCTTCAACGCGCGAATTGAATGAAAACATTGAAAAGTTAAACGAATTAAGCGATCAAGAAGCCGTTTCACTTCAAGAACAAGCGGACTTCAAGATCAAAGAAATTGAAAGACGACGCGACTTTGAATTGAAAAATGAAAAATTAACGGCGGCCGAACGTGTATTGATCAGAAGAAAAGCGGATCTTGAAATCTTAAAGATTGAAAACGCGACCGCCGAACAAATTGAAAAGATCGAAGACGGAACGACTGAAACCGTCGCGAAGTCACAAGAAAAGAAGAAAGACGTAATTCTTGAAGGTATTAAAGAAATCCTTGAAGCGTCGCTTGATCTTGCCGATCAAATAATCGCGGCACAAATTGCGGAAACTGACAACGCTATCAGCGCACAAGAAAAGCGAATTGAAGCGGCCGCAAAGTTAGCGGAACAAGGAAACGCCGAACTTCTTGAAGCCGAAGAAAAAAGACTTGAAGAATTAAATAAAAAGAAAGCGAAATTTGTCCGCGCACAACAAGCACTCGCGGCGACTGAATTGATTATCAATAGCGTTGTCGCCGTTTCAAAGGCGGCGGCCGAAGGTGGCGCGGCGGCACCGTTTACGATCGCGGCGACATTGATCGCACTTGCGGCCGGTCTTGTAGCGGCAAAAGCACAAGCAAGCGCGGCGGCCGGTGGATTCGCTGACGGTGGTTATACTGGTGACGGTGGCAAATATGAACCGGCCGGACTTGTTCACAAAGGCGAATTCGTAATGACAAAAGAAGCGACAAGCAAATTCCGTCCTTATTTTGAAGAAATTCACAAAGGAAGAAATCCTTTCTTAACCGAAGGATTGAACGAACAAGTCGTTCTTGTGAACAATTTCGGATTTGATCAAAAACTTGAACGAATAGAAAAGGCGATCATGAATCAAGATCGTTTGAAACTAAATATTGACGAACGCGGAATTTCGGCGATCGTTTCTAATATGCAATATAAACAACAAAGAATTCGAAACAAAGCGCGTTAAATGGCAACTAATAACATGAAAATTGAATTCAACGGTCAACTTCTTCAAGGAAGAATTGAAGGAATGGAATCTTTTAAGATTTCTATTGAAAATAAAACCGACGACAATCGAATCGCGAAATCTTTTTCAAGCGAATTGACTTTCTACGACGACGGCTTTGACATATTAAAAACCGAATTGATTGACGATCCGAACGGATTCACGAACTTTGTTGATGTTAAGATTTACGATTCATGTTGTCAAGAAGCGGTCTTTGAAGGCGTTATTCGCGGCGATTCGATTGACTGGTGCGATCCTATTTGCGCCGTGACTGCAAACATTATCGAAGAAGATCCGGCGATCAATTGCGTCAAATCGACTTTGATTTATGACGATCACGCCGGATTCATGAATCAAGCACAACCGGCGATTCGTTATTGTTTAGAAACGCGGCCTTTGTTTATTCAAATCTTGATCACCTGGCTTGCTTTTATTTTGAATATTGCTTTGATCGGAATCTTGATTCCTATTATCGCCGTGATCTTTGTTATCTTTGGTATTATTTACGTTATATGTTCAATTATAGCGGCTTTATTGTTTTTGATTCCAGGCGTTTCGGCGCCGGATTGTAATTCCGGCTGGACGAATCCGATCAATATTATCAATAACATTCTTGACGGATTTGACAATCTTCAAGATTCTTTAATCGCTTGCGGACGATTTCACCCTTCGCCGTTTGTTCGTGACTATATTGAAAACGCTTGTTCAAAATGCGGCTTGACTTTTCAATCTTCAATCTTAAACGATCCGTCTTCAATATATTATAATTTGGCTTATATGTCCGCCGAAGTCGAAAAAGGCCGAAAGGTTGGATCTAATGACTTTACGTTGATAAAAGGAAATGAACCTTTGTTCACGCTTGAAATCTTTCTTTCTGACGTTGTGGCGCCGTTATTTGTGGCGAAATGGGAAGTCGTTAATAATGTTTTAATTTTAGAACGTGAAGACTTTTTTCAAGGCACTTCATTATGGATCAATACTTTTGACCTGGATCAAGAAAATAGATTGATTGACGGCGTTGTTTGTTATAACTGGATTGACGAAGATCGCGCGGCTTTTGGCCGGTTTGAATATACGAAAGACGGTCAAGAATATATCGGAAACGAATCGGCGCCGCGTTTCAACGACATTGTCGAATGGAATGATCCGCCGAATCCGATTCAATCCGGCGAATATAAATTTGTAACGCCGACGGCTTCTTCAAGATTCCGCGACGACGACGTTGAATTTGACTTATATTCGTACTTTGCCGACGTTCTCGGCGGTGCGGTCAACGCGGTTTTCGGTGGCGCTTTTAGTGATTCGCGTTATTATTTATTAATGAATCAACATACTTGTTTCGCCGGAAAATTTCTTCTTCTTGAAGATTCAACGGCACAATCGACAAACCTTATTCGCCGCAATTACGACAACAATTTCACCGGCGGTAACGTATTTGAAAACAATCAATTGATCGCACAAAACGCGCGCTTCAATTATCCGCTTTGGTTTAAAGAAGAAAACGACAATAATTTATATACACTTTTTCACTATTTGCGAAATCCGCGAAATCCAGGATCACAAAACTTCGATTTCGAATTTGAATTTGTTTTTGATTGTCAAGATTATATTGACTTTGACTTTTCGAAGCGCGTTGAGGTTGTCAAATCCGGTCAAGTTTTAAACGGTATTGTTGAGAAGATCGACGTTGATTTTGTCAAAAGAATTATAAAAGTCAAAGGAATTGTTTGATTTATTAAAGTATTTTTGTATAGAATAGAAAAATTATGAACTTATCTAATTGCTTAAATTTAACGACGTCCGGTCTTACTAATAAGATTTACGAAGATTGTTGTTGTGAAATTGAATGTCAACTTTTGCCGGCAACTGGCGAAGAATGTTTTCAAATTAGTGATATTCAAATCGCGCCGGAAAGCGGCACCGATCCGGATTGCGAAATTCTTTCCGTTAATGGCGTTTTATATCCTTCGGTTGCTTTTCCGGTTACCTTGACCGCTTCCGGCTTGACGTTTGTTTTAAAAATTTGTAGTCAATTAAGTTCGCCGCGAAGATACGACTTGACGATTCCTTATCTTGATTGTGCCGGTATAAGTCAAACGTTTGCCGTAAAGTTTGACATTGAAACAATAACAACGGTCAATTCATGGAATCCGGCCGGCGTTGCGTCCGCTTTTCTTTATGATTTCGGTCAAATAAATGTCGGTCAAATTGGATCTTTTCAAGCGACGTTCACAAATGAATCAATGTGCGAAGTCGATATTTCCGACGCCGTCGCCGGTTCAAATTGTGCGGAAATTACTTCCGACTTTGTCGGATCTATTGTTCCGCCTGGTGGCACTAAAACAATTTATTATACTTTCACGCCGAACGCCGTCGGCGTCTTTCAATGTACGCATACTTATTCCGGTTGTTCCGGTCAAAGTTCTTTCGGCGGAATAAGATTTCAAGGTGAAGGAATTTCGCCGACTAACTGCATTTATTGTACTGACGTTTCTTATTACGGTGAATCGCCGGACTTGATTCCAGGCGAATCGCCTGGTTGTGATCAAACGCCTGGATCCGTTATGAACATTAACGCTTTCGGTGAAAAGAAGATCTTTGAATTTGATTTCGCTTATACTTTCGGACTTCAATCAAATTTTCAATTGTGGTTTGTTCCGGAACTTTGGGCGGACGTTTGCGACTTCGCCGCGAAATATCCGTCCGGCGTTATCGATTCGGCGCCGCCGGTCGGTTGGTACGTCAATTATTATCCAGGTATCGGAACCGCGACAATGACTTTGACCGGTGCGGCCGCCGCGACAAATAGTCAAAAAAATATTCTTGTTGAATTTGTTGAAGGCGCAACCGTCAACGACTTTCAAATTCGTTTGACCTTTTTCTTTGGAATGGATCTCGATAACTGGTTGACTTCAAGCGTTTTAACAAATATGAATCGATTATTGAAGTCGTCAACTTACAACGCCGGAATCCTTCAAAACAATATTCCTTCGGTTTATAATTCCGATCGATACGCTTGTTTTTTGTTTTATGTATTTGATCCGAATCACCAGGTCACCGATCCGATCACCGGTCAACTTGTTGATCTGACTTGTTCGGAAGTTTTATCTTATAAACAAACCGCTTCGTTTTTAAATAAAAGTCTTTACGATCAACCTTCCGAATATTTGAATCCGACGTTTATTCTTGAACGTGGCGCGCTTCAAGTCAATGAATTTTCGACATTATCAAAAACCGAAATCACTTTTCAAATAGAAGCGCCGCCGAACTATGGCGTTGATAATTGTATCTTTCACGTTATCGACGTGACTGGAAACGATAACTTGATTGACTTTTATTTGAACTATGATTCAAGCCGGAAGATTATCACAACGGATCCTTCGACGATTGTTCTTGACAATCACCTTGAAGCGCCTTCCGTTGCGCCGACAAATATCGGCGGTCAACTTTGGGAAGTCAAAGCGCACTTCGGAACAAACGCCAACACAACGCAAATCTTCCGAATTATTGCAATTACTTATTCTTTTGCCGATACTGGATTTCTTGTTCGAAGTTTTATTTCTGACGAAATTCCGGTGACGGATCTTCCGAATCCTGGCGAACTTTGTTGTCCGCCGGAAATTGAAGGAACGTGGCGCGATTATAATAACGCTTATTTGACCGATTGTTTCACGCCTACGGTTAAAGAAAGATTTTGTCATTCGTTAAGAATACAAGCCGGCGAAGTGATCGATTGTTTGATTTATTTAGGTTTGCCGCCGGACAAGGTTAATTTGTGGCCGCAATTTGTATCTTCAATAACGTTGAACATTCTTCAAGAAGTCGTTGATTATCCGCAAGCCGGACAAACAACTTCTTTCATTTTTGAAACAATGACTTCTTATTATAACAACGCTTATCCTAATAATTGGCAAAATGAAAAACCTTTGACCGTTCAAGAAATTGGATCCGATAAAAATCCGGAAATATTTGTTGAATATTGCGGCCGCGTTCGTTACGAAGAAGACGTCACGCCTTCGATTGTTGGCGTTGCTGACAACGCGACACCTTACACAAGAACTTCGCCGGCCGGTTTGATTCCGGTCATGATTGCGGCAAACAATATAAATTTTGACTGGGCGCAAAAAGAAATTATTTTTGAATATCAAATTAAGTTTGACGTTTCTTAT
>CERY01009322.1_pt1 | contig 30435 bp, 19 predicted proteins | sample 530701 | NCBI WGS metagenome assembly CERY01 (sample SAMEA2620879, study PRJEB7988) | marine metagenome | biome: marine biome (ENVO:00000447); feature: surface water layer (ENVO:00002042); material: "saline water (ENVO:00002010), including plankton (ENVO:xxxxxxxx)" | depth 5 m
GTGCGCCGCCAGCGGCTCGACCCACACCGGATCAATCTTTGCCGCCAGCCGACCATACAGACGGCGGGTTTCGGTCAGCTCGGCGACCATCACCCAGGCCGGCTTCTTCTTCGCCAGGCCCGAGGACGGATGCAGCAGGAAGCGGCGTTGCCGTGCGCCGAGATAATCGCCCTCCTCGGTCTTGTTGCCGAGGTGGCTGAGCAGACCCGCGAGCAGCGCCTTGTGTATCGGCTCGCCGGACGCAGGCTGTTTGTTTTCTTCCAGTCCCATGTCGCGGCAGGTGAGACGAATCTGCCGATGGGTTTCGCGCCACTCACGCAGACGCAGATAATTCAGGAAATTGCGACGGCACCAGCTGCGCAGCTGGCTTTGGGTCAGTGCCTGACGCTGGCTCTCAAAACCGTTCCACAGATTCAGGAAGGCGGCAAAGTCCGAGCCCTCCTCGTTCCACTGGGCATGGGCCTGATCGGCTGCCTGCTGCTTTTCCAGCGGACGTTCGCGCGGATCCTGCACAGCCAGCGCGCTGGCAATCACCGCCAGCTCGGCCAGGCAGCCCTGACGAGCCCCTTCCAGCAACATCCGACCAATGCGCGGATCAACCGGCAGGCGCGCCAGCTGGCGACCGATATCAGTCATTGCGCCGCTGCGATCAACCGCGCCCAGTTCCTGCAGCAAGGTGAAACCGTCGCTGATGGCCCGGCCATCCGGCGGCTCGATAAACGGGAAATCCTCGATGCGGCCAAGGCGCAGATGCAGCATCTGCAGAATGACCGAGGCCAGGTTGGTGCGGCGAATCTCCGGGTCGGTGAACTCCGGGCGAGCGAGGAAGTCTTCCTCGCTGAACAGTCGCACACAGATACCGGGGGCAACCCGGCCGCACCGGCCCTTGCGCTGGTTGGCACTGGCCTGCGAAATAGCTTCCACCGGCAGCCGCTGCACCTTGGAGCGCGGGCTGTAGCGGCTGATGCGCGCCTCGCCCGGGTCAATCACATAAACGATGCCCGGCACCGTCAGCGACGTTTCCGCCACGTTGGTTGCCAGCACCACACGCCGTCCGGCATGGGAGGAAAAAATCTTCTGCTGCTCGGCAGCCGACAGCCGCGCATACAGCGGCAGAATCTCGGTGTGCTTCAGGTTGGCCTTGCGCAGGTACTCGGCGGTATCGCGAATCTCCCGCTCGCCCGGCAGAAACACCAGCACGTCACCCGGCGACTTGCCCTGACTGCGCTCAAACTGCTGAATCTCGGTCAGCGCGGCAACGATACCCTGGTCGATACTCAGGTCTTCCTCGACCGTGTTGCCCTCTTCGTCCCGTTCGGCGCTGAGCGGCCGATACCAGACATCCACCGGGTAGGTACGACCGGACACTTCAATCACCGGCGCATTGTCGAAATGGGCCGAGAACCGCTCAAGATCAATGGTTGCCGAGGTGATAATCACCTTCAGATCAGGCCGCTTGGCCAGGATGGTCTTGAGGTAACCCAGCAGGAAATCGATATTGAGGCTGCGCTCGTGCGCCTCGTCGATGATCAGGGTGTCATAGCGGTTGAGGTAACGGTCATTCTGGGTTTCGGCCAGCAGAATGCCGTCGGTCATCAGCTTGATCAGCGAGCGCTCTGAGGTCTGATCGGTAAAGCGCACCTGATAGCCGACCAGCTCACCCAGCGGCGTATTCAACTCTTCGGCAATACGCGATGCCACGCTGCGCGCAGCCAGTCGCCGCGGCTGGGTATGGCCGATCAGACCGTGGGTGCCGCGCCCCAGTTCCAGACAGATCTTCGGCAACTGGGTGGTCTTGCCTGAGCCGGTCTCGCCGGCGATCACCACCACCTGATTGTCGGCAATAGCGGCCTTGATCTGCTCACGCTTGTCGGCAATAGGCAGCGCGTCCGGGTAAATGATCTTCGGGATCAGCCGGGCGCGCTCGGCCACCTTCTCGCTTGAAGCGTTAAAGCGCTCCAGCCAGGCTGCAGCGGCCTTGCCCTGATCGTCCTTGGGCAGGCGCTGAAACTGCTGCTGCAGGCGATGACGATCGCTGGCCATGACCTGGGAAAAATCGGGTGCATTGGAGTGCTTGGCTGACATGGTTGATCCTTGGCATTAAAAAACCCCGCCCGGCAGTGCCGGGCGGGGCTCTATTGTCGCAAAATCGAAGCGACCGGTGCAGCTTACTGGCTGGCGAGTTTCTTCAGCTCTTCGTCACGCAGTTCGCGGCGCAGGATCTTGCCGACGTTGGTGGTCGGCAGAGCGTCGCGGAACTCGACGTGCTTGGGCACCTTGTAGGCAGTCAGGCTGCTGCGCATATGGGCGATCACGTCTTTCTCGGTCAGGGTCGAGTCGGCAGATTTGACCAGGAACACCTTGATCGCTTCGCCCGATTTCTCGTCCGGCACGCCAATGGCAGCACACTGCACCACGCCCGGCAGGGTCGCCATCACGTCTTCCAGCTCGTTCGGGTACACGTTGAAACCAGATACCAGAATCATGTCCTTCTTGCGGTCAACAATGCGCAGGTAGCCGTCTTCCTGAATGATCGCAATGTCACCGGTTTTCAGCCAGCCTTCGGCGTCCAGGATCTCATCGGTTGCTTCCTGACGCTGCCAGTAGCCCTTCATCACCTGCGGGCCCTTGACGCACAGCTCGCCACGCTCACCCAGCGGCAGCTCGTTACCATCCTCATCGATGATCTTGCACAGGGTGGACGGCACCGGAATACCGATGGTGCCCAGCTGAATGTTGCTGATCGGGTTAACCGTAGCAACCGGGCTGGTTTCGGTCATGCCGAAGCCTTCACAGATATCGCACCCGGTAACCTGCTTCCAGCGCTCGGCGGTAGCCAGTTGCAGCGCCATGCCGCCGGACAGGGTGACCTTGAACTTGCTGAAATCCAGCGCACGGAAAGCGGCATCGTTACACAGAGCAACGAACAAGGTATTGAGGCCAACAAAGCCGGTGAACTGGAACTTGGACAGCTCCTTCACAAAGGACGGGATATCACGCGGGTTGGTGATCAGCACGTTATGGTTACCGCTGACCATCATTGCCATGCAGTGGAAGGTGAAGGCATAGATGTGATAAAGCGGCAACGGGCAGATCACGACTTCTTCGCCATCGATCATGTTCGAGCCCATCAGTGCCTTGGCCTGCAGCATGTTGGCGACCAGGTTGCGGTGCGTCAGCATCGCGCCCTTGGCAACGCCAGTGGTGCCGCCGGTGTACTGCAGCACGGCGATATCACCCGATGCCGGATTGGCTTCAGCCAGACTCAGGCTGCGTCCCTTGGCCATGGCATCGTTGAAGCGGACCATGCCCGGAATGTTGTAGGACGGTACCATCTTCTTGAGGTACTTGACCGCCGCATTGATCAGCACGCGCTTGAGCGGAGGCAGCATATCGCCGAGCTCGGTGACGATGACATGCTTGACGCCGGTCTTGGGCACTACTTCTTCTGCCATATGCGCCATGTTCGCCAGGCAGATCAGCGCCTTGGCACCGGAGTCGTTGAACTGGTGTTCCATTTCCCGCGGGGTGTAAAGCGGGTTGGTATTGACTACCACATAGCCGGCACGCATCGCGCCGAACACGGCAATCGGATACTGCAAAACGTTCGGCATCTGAATAGCGATACGATCGCCCGGCTGCAGGCCGCTATGCTTCTGAAGGTAGGCAGCAAAGTGGCCCGAGAGAGTGTAAAGGTCACCGTAGGTGAGTGTCTTTCCGAGGTTGGTAAAGGCAGGCTTGTTGGCGAAGCGCTGGCAGGAGTCTTTGAGAACGGCGAGAACGTTGGGGTACTGGTCGGGATCGATTTCAGGGGAAACACCCGCTGGATATTTGTCTTTCCAGAAATTTTCAAGCATGTAGGCCGGCTCCTGAACAGGTATTGCTGCTGTCTTATCGTATGTTCGGTTGTCTTTTGGTGCTTTCAGCACTCTTGTCACGACACTCAGTCTGCCCCCAGGCAAGCGTCTATTTGACGCACCCGAGGGGCCAAAGAGCCCGAAGACTAGCAGCTTTTCCAGAGGCAGACCAGCACCCCGGACAGGCATCCAGGGTGCATGAAGCTTGGCTTTGAGCGCCTGCGAGAGTGACCGGTGGGTCACCCTCGCAGGCAGAGGATTACTGGTCGCGCAGCTCGCGACGCAGAATCTTGCCAACCGCCGACATGGGCAGCGACTCACGAATCTCGTAATGCTTGGGCACCTTGTACCCGGTGAAATTCGCGCGGCAGTAAGCCTTGAGCTCGTCAACGGTCAGACTCTTGTCGCTGGGCACAACAAACAGCTTGACCGCTTCGCCGGATTTCTCGTCTTCCACGCCGATGGCCGCCGCATTGGCGACCTTGGGATGGGCAGCCACCACATCTTCAATCTCGTTGGGATAGACGTTGAAACCGGACACAATGATCAGGTCCTTGATGCGGTCAACAATCGACACAAAGCCGTCTTCGTCGATGATCGCCACGTCACCGGTACGGAACCAGCCGTCGGCATCCAGTACCTCTGCAGTCGCTTCCGGGCGATTCCAGTAGCCCTTCATTACCTGCGGGCCTTTGACGCACAGCTCGCCACGCTCGCCGATAGGCAGCTCGTTGCCGTTTTCATCAATGACCTTGAGGGCTGTCCCCGGTGCCGGCAGGCCAACCGAGCCCAGACGCGCCAAACCATCGCCCGGGCTGGAGGTCACAACGGGTGAGCACTCGGTCAGGCCATAGCCTTCACCAATGACGCAGCCGGTCTTTTTCTGCCAGCGCTCGGCAGTGGCCTTGACCAGTGCGGTGCCGCCGGAACCGGTACTTTTCAGGCGAGAGAAATCGAGCTTTTCAAACTCGGGATGATCCATCAACGCGACAAACAGCGTATTGAGGCCGACAATCGACGAGAACTGCCACTTTTTCAGCTCGGCGACAAAGCCGGGAATATCGCGCGGATTGGTGATCAGCACGTTATGGTGCCCGGCGATCATCATGCACATGCAGTTCACGGTGAAAGCAAAGATATGATACAGCGGCAGCGGTGCAATGATCACCTCGCCGGGCTCACCGTTGATCTTCTGACCGTTGCTGTCGAGCTGCTGCATGTTGGCGTACACCTGCAGCATGTTGGCCACCAGGTTGCCGTGGGTCAGCATGGCCCCCTTGGCAACACCGGTAGTGCCGCCGGTGTATTGCAGCACGGCCACGTCGTCCAGCGTGCGGGTAACACCGCTCGGGCGCCGGCCGTTGCTGCGCTTGAGTGCTGCCTTGAACGGTACCGCCTGCGGCAACGAGTAATCCGGGACCAGCTTTTTAACGTGCTTGACCGCAGCGTTGACCAGCATGCCCTTGAGACCGGGCAGCATGTCCCCCATGCGCGCCTCAAACAGGTACTTGATCTCGGTATCAGGCAGCACTTCCTGCACCAGATGCCCAAACATGTTCATGTAGATCAGCGCCTTGGCACCAGAGTCCTGGAACTGGTGACGCATCTCCCGGGCGGTATAGAGCGGATTGGTGTTGACCACCACCAGTCCGGCACGAATCGCACCGAAAACAGCAATCGGGAACTGCAGCACGTTAGGCATTTGCACGGCAATACGGTCGCCGGGCTCAAGGTCGGTGTGCTGCTGGAGATAACTGGCGAAGGCGGCTGACAGACGATCCAGGTCAGCGTAGGTCAGGGTGACCCCCATGTTGCTGAAGGCTGCCAACTTGGCGTGCTTCACACAGGCCTGGTCAAAGACGTCGATAATCGAGCTGTACTGTGTCAGATCGATGTCGTTGGGAATCCCCGCCGGCCGTTTGTCAGCCCAGAAGGACGCATCCATTGTTATTCTCCTATTCCCCGGTGGTGCAGTTTCTTATATTGGCGACGCCAGTCGTTGGCATCGATTGAGCATTGAAGCTCTTGGCACTACTGATAAAGTGGCTCAAAGCTAACAGGGCTTTGCGCAAATACAAAATGCTGGAGTGTTTCATTTGATTTGTGAATACCGCTCCTCCCGCGGGCACTAGCATGCCTGCAGCGACTGCCCGTAAACAACAAGAACAACAAGCACAGGACGACTGACCGATGCCCTACTCCACCCAGGCGTTAACTGCACCTGACGGCGCCCGCCTGAACATTCACCACTGGCCCAGCGCATTGCCAGTGCGCGCCAGCGTCGTCATCTGTCACGGCATGGCCGAACACGGCGCACGCTATCAGGCACTGGCGGAACAACTGAACGCCACCGGCCTCAAGGTATGGGCGCTGGATCTGCGTGGTCACGGTCTGAGTACGCCCGAGCTGGCTCGTGGCCAACTTACCCCCGGTGCCGGCTGGGAGGCATTGACCAACGACCTGCTGCAAGTGATCAGGCATGCCAGAGACGCTTCGCCGGAGCACCCGCTGATCCTGCTCGGGCACAGCATGGGCAGCTACGTCGCCCAAAGCCTGCTGCTGACCCATTCCGACTGCGTCGACCTGGCAGTGCTCAGCGGCAGCAACGCCAACCCCCGGATTCTCTGCCGTATCGGTCAGGTAATGGCAGCACTGGAAAGCCGCTTGCGTGGTGCCGATGCGCCCGCACACACCATGAGCACACTCTCGTTCGGTCGCTTCAACCGCGCCTTCGGTGCACCCCGCACTGCGTTTGACTGGCTCAGCCGGGACCCTGTTCAGGTCGACCGCTATGTAGCTGACCCGCTTTGCGGGTTCGTGCTCAGTGGTCACTACTGGCAGTGCCTGTTCGACGCGCTTGGACGTATTGCGACAGCCGATCAGCTGGCGTCGATACGGCGCGACCTGCCCATTCTGATACTGGGCGGCGAGCGCGACCCCGTCAGCGCCGGAAACGGCCTGGCAAAGCTGCAGCAACGGTTGCACGCCGCCGGACTTTCACAGGTAGAATTGCGGCTTTATCCGGGTGCCCGGCACGAAGCCTTCAATGAGATCAATCGGGATGAGGTCATCTCCGATTTGCTCGGCTGGCTGGACCGGCACCTGTCCACCCCCGTGCAACGGAGCCGCAGCCATGCAGAAGCTTGAAAACCGCATTTACGACGAACTCAACATTGGCGACAAGGCCAGCCTTGCCCACCAGGTACAGGAGAGCGACCTGCTGCTGTTCGCTGCGGTGTCCGGCGACGTCAACCCGGTCCACCTGGACGAAGAATTTGCCGCAGCCACCCCGTTCAAGGGCCGCATTGCCCACGGCATGTTCTCCGGCGCACTGATCTCCGCCGCAATCGCCTGCGAACTGCCGGGGCCGGGCAGCATCTACATCGGCCAGGAACTAAGCTTTCTGCGCCCGGTACGCCTGGGCGACAACATCACCATTGAGCTGGAAGTGCTGGAAAAACTGCCAAAGAACCGGGTAAAAATCGCCACCCGCGTTATCAATCAGGACGGCAAGCAGGTTGTGGATGGTGTCGCCACCGTAATGGCGCCCACCGAGAAGGTCAGCATCGACCGTCCGCAGGCGCCGGCGGTGCAGTTGGGCTAAGCGGCAGTTTTCGCTGCCGCAGCCACGAGCTGTAAGCCTCAAGCTGCAAGCTAAAAACCAAACCCGGCACTGTGCCGGGTTTGGTTTTGGAGCTGGAAGCGAATGTGCCGAATCAGCCGCCTCAAGCAGCCCCTGCAGGGACTGCTTGTGGCTTATAGCTTGAAGCTTCTGGCTGCGGCGGCAAAGCCGCCGCCTACTTGCTGAGGTACTTCATCCCGTCTTCCAGGCCCTGCAGGGTCAAGGGGTACATCTTGTCCTCGACCAGCTCGCGAATCAGCTTGGTTGATGAGGTGTATTCCCAGGCATCCTTCGGGTACGGGTTAATCCAGATGAGCTTCTTGTACTTTTCCATGAAGCGCTGAATCCAGACGTAGCCCGCCTCTTCGTTCCAGTGCTCTACGCTGCCGCCCGGCTGGGTGATTTCGTAGGGCGCCATGGCCGCGTCTCCGACAAACACCACCTTGTAGTCCGGACCGTACTTGTGCAGCAGGTCCAGCGTCGAGGTGCGCTCGCTGGTGCGACGCATGTTGTTCTTCCACACCGACTCATAGACGCAGTTATGGAAGTAGTAATACTCCAGGTGCTTGAACTCGGTACGGCAGGCCGAGAACAGCTCTTCGCACACCTTGATGTGCGCATCCATCGAGCCGCCGATATCGAACAACAGCAACAGCTTGACCGCGTTACGCCGCTCCGGACGCATCTGGATATTCAGCAGACCCGCATCCTTGGCGGTGTGGTCGATGGTGCCGTCAATGTCCAGTTCGTCTGCAGCGCCCTGACGCGCGAATTTGCGCAGGCGACGCAGCGCCACCTTGATATTGCGTGTCCCCAGCTCGACCTGATCATCCAGGTTCTTGTATTCGCGCTGATCCCAGACCTTAACCGCCTTGCCCTGGCGCTTTCCGGCGTCGCCGACGCGAATACCCTCAGGGTTGAAGCCACCGGAACCAAAGGGACTGGTGCCGCCGGTGCCGACCCACTTGTTGCCGCCCTCGTGGCGCTCTTTCTGCTCTTCGAGGCGCTTTTTGAACTCCTCGATCAGCTTGTCGAGACCGCCGAGCGTCTGGATCTTGGCTTTTTCCTCCTCGGTCAGCATGCGCTCGAATTCCTTGCGCAGCCAGTCGTCGGGGATCATCGCCTCAATCAGTTGGTCGAGGTTTTCCAGCCCCTTGAAGTAGGCACCGAAGGCACGATCGAACTTGTCGAAGTGCCGCTCGTCCTTGACCATGACCGTACGCGCCAGATAGTAGAACTCGTCCATATCGGCGAACACGACGTGGTGCTTCAGCGCATTGATCAGGTCGAGCAGCTCGCGTACCGAGACCGGTACCTTGGCTGCCCGCATCTCATTGAACAGGCCCAGTAACATCGGGCACCTCCCTCTTAACGGTTCTGACGACGCGTCATGAAGGCGAGGCGTTCCAGCAGCTGGACATCCTGTTCGTTCTTGACCAGCGCGCCATACAGCGGCGGAATCGCCTTGGTCGGATCACGGTCACGCAGCACAGCCTCGGGAATCTGGTCAGCCATCAGCAGCTTCAGCCAGTCAACCAGCTCGGAGGTAGACGGCTTCTTCTTGATGCCCGGCACCTTGCGCACGTCGAAGAAGATATCCATGGCTTCGGACAGCAACGCCTGCTCGATCTTCGGGAAATGCACTTCCACAATCTTCTTCATGGTCTCGCGATCCGGGAAGGCAATGTAGTGGAAGAAGCAACGACGCAGGAAGGCGTCCGGCAGCTCTTTCTCGTTATTGGAGGTAATGATGATGATCGGGCGCTGCTTGGCCTTGATGGTCTGATTGGTCTCGTAAACGTAGAACTCCATCTTGTCGAGTTCCTGCAGCAGGTCGTTCGGGAACTCGATGTCGGCCTTGTCGATTTCATCGATCAGCAGAATGGCACGCTCTTCGGACTCGAACGCTTCCCAGAGCTTGCCTTTCTTGATGTAGTTGGCAACGTCATGCACCTTGTCGACGCCCAACTGGGAATCACGCAGACGACTTACCGCGTCATACTCGTACAGCCCCTGATGCGCCTTGGTGGTGGATTTGATGTGCCAGGTAATCAGCTTGGCGCCCATGGACTCGGCCAGTTGCTCGGCCAGCATGGTTTTACCCGTGCCCGGCTCGCCCTTGATCAGCAGCGGGCGTTCCAGGGTAATGGCAGCGTTAACCGCCAGTTTGAGGTCGTCGGTTGCGACGTAGGACTGAGTACCTTCGAACTTCATCTGAGTGTTCCTTGGGCCGGAGCCCGGTGTAATAGAGACCAGGCATTGCACGAAAAATGGATCAAGCACTATAGCTTGCGACGATTTTCACTGTAAACGCGACATGGCACAACCAAAGGCTGGCTGATACCCCTTCATTATTGGCGACGAGATTTGCGCCACCACCGCCCCCGAAAGCACCGCGCATCGCATTGACGGGTGCCGGCGCCCGGCATAGGCTGATTGGCCTGATCCCCCCCCCTGCCCTGCAGCATTTACAACAAGGAGTCGTGCCATGAGCCGCATCTTCGCAGACAACTCCCAGGCCATCGGCAACACGCCGCTGGTTCGTATCAATCGCCTCGGCCCGAAGGGCGTGACCATTCTGGCCAAGATCGAAGGCCGCAACCCTGCCTATTCGGTCAAGTGCCGTATCGGCGCAAGCATGATCTGGGATGCCGAATCCAGCGGCCGCCTGAAGCCGGGCATGACCATTGTCGAGCCAACCTCTGGCAACACCGGCATCGGCCTGGCATTCGTTGCAGCCGCCCGCGGCTACAAGCTGGTGCTGACCATGCCCGCATCAATGAGTCTGGAGCGCCGCAAGGTACTCAAGGCGCTGGGTGCCGAGTTGGTACTGACCGATCCGGCCAAGGGCATGAAGGGTGCTATCGAAAAGGCACAGGAGCTGGCCACCCAGCACCCGGAGCAATACATTCTGCTGCAGCAGTTCGAGAACCCGGCCAACCCGGCCATTCACGAAAAGACCACCGGTCCGGAAATCTGGAACGACACCGACGGCAGCATTGACGTGCTGGTCGCCGGCGTCGGCACCGGCGGTACCATTACCGGCATTTCTCGCTACATCAAGCTGACCTGCGGCAAGAAGATAACGTCTATCGCGGTTGAACCGGCGACCTCCCCGGTAATCACCCAGACGCTTCAGGGTGATGAGGTCAAACCCAGCCCGCACAAGATCCAGGGCATTGGTGCCGGCTTCGTGCCTGCCAACCTTGATCTGGGCATGGTTGATCGCGTTGAACAGGTCAGTGATGACGAAGCCAAGGACATGGCGCTGCGCCTGATGCGCGAGGAAGGCATTCTGGTCGGCATTTCCTGCGGTGCGGCCATGGCGGCAGCAGTGCGGGTCGCGGAGGAGCCAGCGATGCAAGGCAAGACCATCGTCGTCGTCCTGCCGGATTCCGGCGAGCGCTACCTGTCCACCATGCTGTTCAGCGACCTGTTCACCGATCAGGAAACCGTGCAGTAACAGCCGCGCCCGCCGCACCCTGACCCGGTGCGGCGGATCGCAGCACACCCTTCCCAGTCCGCCGCTGACTGGCTATGCTGCGGGCATTCGCTCCCTACCCCGCAGGCGTTTTAATGTCCCAGGCTTCCGATCAGATAGCTCAGCAGATTCTTTCCGGCTTTGACCGCTACCGTCGCATTTTCGTGACCTGACCGCCGGCGCTCGAGCGCGCTTCGAGCAAGCCCGCTGGAACGACATTCAGGAAGCCTCTACCCTGCGGATCAACGCCTACGAGGAACAGGTACAGGACACCGCTGAACGTCTTGCCGCATCCGAACTTGGCGAGCAGGTGCGCAATGTCGCGGCCTGGCCCGATATTCGCCTCTCCTACATTACCCTGATTGATCAGCGCTTTGACGACGAACTCGCAGAGACCTGGTTCAACTCGGTATTCTGCAGCCTGCATCAGCACGACCAGATCAGCGACGAAACCATGTTCGTCCATAGCACCCGGCCGGTTAGCCGCCCGCCCTCACGCATCTCCCTGACCCGTGGCTTCATCTCCGAGGGGTCGCTGCAGGGGCTGGCCCACCAGATTCTCAGTGAATACAGCTTCGATGTGCCCTGGGAAGACATGACCCGGGATGTCGAGATGATTGTCAGTGAGCTGCAGCAGGGGCTGCCTGACTGGGCGCAGATGGATCGCGGACTGACCGCCGAGATGGTGCAGAGTGTGTTCTACCGCAACAAGGGAGCCTACCTGGTCGGACGCCTGATCAGCCAACAGGAGCAATGGCCCTTTGTGCTGCCGCTGGTCAACCGCGAGCACCAGGGCATCAGCGTCGATACCGTGATCACCGATGAGTCGGACGTTTCGATCATCTTCTCCTTCACCCGCTCCTATTTCATGGTCGAATGTGCGGTACCCAGTGAGCTGATCGCCTTCGTGAAACGCCTGCTGCCCGGCAAGCATCTGGCCGAGCTTTATACCGCCATCGGTTTCTACAAGCAGGGCAAGTCCGAGTTTTACCGTTCGCTGATCGCCCACCTGGCCAATTCGGATGACCGGTTTATCATGGCGCCCGGGGTACGCGGCATGGTGATGAGCGTATTTACGCTGCCGGGCTTCAATACGGTCTTCAAGATTATCAAGGACCGATTTGCCCCCTCGAAGAACATCGACCGGGCTACCGTCATCGAGAAATACCGACTGGTTAAACGTCACGATCGCGTCGGTCGCATGGCAGACACCCAGGAATTTGCCGATTTTCGCTTTCCGCGTGATCGCTTCGACCCCGAATGCCTGCAGGAGCTGCTGGAGGTCGCCGCGTCAACCGTCATTGAGGAAGGCGATACCATTCTGATCCGGCACTGCTGGACCGAGCGCCGCATGACGCCACTGAACATCTATCTGGAAAATGCCAGCGAGCAGCAGACTCATGACGCTTTGCTCGATTATGGCAAGGCGATCAAGGAACTGGCCGCTGCCAATATTTTCCCCGGCGACATGCTGTTGAAGAATTTTGGTGTTACCCGCCATGGCCGCGTAGTGTTTTATGACTACGACGAAATCAGTTATCTGACCGAGGTTAACTTTCGAGTCATTCCGGAAGCGCTTTACCCGGAACAGGAAATGGCGTCGGAACCCTGGTATTCGGTATCACCAAATGACGTGTTCCCCGAAGAGTTTCCGGTTTTCCTGTTTGCCGATCTGCACCAGCGCAGACTGTTCTCCAGATTGCACGGTGACCTGTTCGACGCCAGGTACTGGCAAGGCCTGCAGGAGCAGATTCGCGCGGGCCAGGTACTGGATGTCTACCCCTATCGACGCGCCACGCAAGGCGCGTAAAACGGGCATTTCCGGTTTACTGAAAAAAAATCTTGAAAGACGTGCCATTTCCTGAATCTGTCGTATACTCAATTTCGTTTATTCGCGCCGTGACGGGGTCTTGTTGAGGTCTTGACTTGTCCCCCTGAAAGGCGCAGAGTGAGCGCGTAGGTTTTCAAGAGATAGAGTTGTAGGCTGCAAGCGCACTTTTCAGTACGTAAGTTTGTCATTCTCGTGATCTTTGATTCCCACGCTTTAATTGAGTGCAAGCTCAAGTATTTCAATTTGATAGGAATTATCTGAAATGGCAACTGGTACAGTTAAGTGGTTCAACGACACTAAAGGTTTTGGTTTCATCACTCCGGATGGCGGTGGAGACGACCTGTTCGCCCACTTCTCCGAGATCAAGGTTCAGGGCTTCAAGTCCCTGGCTGAGAACCAGAAGGTGTCCTTTGACGTGACCACTGGTCCGAAAGGCAAGCAGGCTGCAAACATTCAGATCATCGGTTAATCCGAGAACTGAATAAAAAAACCCGGCTCAGGCCGGGTTTTTTGTTGCCTGCAGAATGCTAAAAACTACTCGCCTCCGCCGTCCCGACCGCGTACCCTATGCGGCATAAAAGCCATCCGACACCCCTGCTGCTGCCCGGGGTATCCCGCGGATGCAACACGTCTAACAGCCTCGTTTTACCCTCGCCCGACCAGAATCGGCCGCGAGCAGGAACGTCAGTCACAGGGGGTTACCAGTGGATACCACGCCCAGCAGTCAGAACCCGGATGCACTCAAGGTCATCATTTTCCGTGCCGCAGAAGCGATCGTCAGCGAATTGGGCGCGTCGCAACTGACCTTCGCCAGCCTGAGCGAACGCAGCAAGATTGATGAAGCCACGCTGCAACAAATGTTCCCCGACCGCGAAGCGCTGCTGAGCGCCATGATCGAATACCGTCTTGAGCGTTTTCGCGTGCGCTGGGGCGCCTATGAAAGCGTATTGCCCGACGAGCCCATGCGCGAACTCAAGGCATTGCTGCTCAGCAACATGAGCGAATCCAGCGAGGAAAAGAACCTGGACTCGGCCATTTTCGCTGCCGCCGCCAGCAATCCGGCCTTGCTGCAGACCAGCTCGGATAACGTCCAGGGGCTGTTCGATATTCTGGAGAAGTCTCCCCTGGGGCTAGCCCAGGCGGCCATCCTGTTTTTCTCGGTACGGGGTTATCGTCTGTTCGAGCAACTGAACATGTGCCCTATGACCGACGCTCAGCGTACCGAATTCCAGGAGCAGATCATGCGTCTGGCACGCATGATGTATGAGGCTCGCAACGGCGAATAAGGGGTCAGGCGTCGGCGGCGGCCGGCTCGTCTTCCTGTGGATGACGCCGGCGCCACCAGCGCTGTACCGCAAGGCGAATCGCCGCAATCGGCACGTAGCAGGCAAACGCCAGCGTCATGACCAGACTTAGCTCGCCAAGCACACGCGCCTGATTCTCACCGGTAGACAGAAACGTATCAAGCATATAGATCAGGGTCGCTGGTGCCATCCAGCTGCCGTCAGCCTCGACGGCAACCGGTGTAAACAGCAAGACCGCCATGGCCAGACAAAGCGGCTCACGAATAAGCCACCAGCGGGTCAGAGCAGTCAGCTTCCACCAGACAAGCCAGCACCCTGCCGCCGTCGCCAGATAGATCCACCAGACCGTCTGATATTCTGCTTCGTTGAACATTGCCTGCCATCCGTCCGATCAAATCAACCGCGCCATGATAACGGTTTTTAGCCCATGAGTCCTGAACTGCACCAACCCATCGCCCGCCGCGAATCCGGTGAAGATCCCTACCGCTGGCTCGAGCAGCGCGACACACCAGAGGTCATCCAATATCTGCAGGCGGAGAATGAGCACACCGACGCCTGGATGGCGCCCCATGCCGAGCTTCGCGAACAGCTGTTTCAGGAGATTCGTGGGCGCATCCGGGAGACCGATCTGGGCCTGCCCAGCCCCAAGGGCGCCTGGCTGTATTATCAGCGCACCGAAGCCGGCGCCGAGTATCCGCGCTACTACCGCTGCCGCCGGCCGGCCGACCAGAGCCTGCACATCGACACCAGCACCGAACAGTTGCTGCTGGACCTGAATCAGCTCGCCGAAAATGAAGATTTTCTCGAGCTTGGCGACTTCAGCGTCAGTCCGGACCAGCACTGGCTGGCCTACAGTCTGGACACCCAGGGTAACGAGGTATATCGGCTTTACGTTCGCTCATTGCTGAATGATGAAATCTACTCCCTGCCACTGGAGAATGCCGGTGGCAACCTGTGCTGGGCCAACGATAACCGCACGCTGTTCGCCATCAGTCTGGATGACAGCGCACGCCCGGCTCACCTCTGGCGTCTGCGTCGAGACGAAGAGCCGGTCAGGGTCTTTGACGAGCCGGACGCGCTGTTCTATCTCTCGGTCTATCGCAGCAGTTCCGAACACTTTATCTGCGTCTCCAGCAGCAGCAAGAACACCAGTGAGGTGCACTTTCTGCCGGCGGACCGACCGGAAGCGGCTCTGGAGTGTCTGGCCGCTCGACAGACAGGCCACGAATACGACGCAGACCATGGTGAGCAGGGGTTCATTATTCGCAGCAACATTGCGGGAGAGAACTTTGGTCTCTACTGCTGTGATCCGGTCACACCGGGTCAGTCGAACTGGCAGCTGCTGTGCCCTGCAGATCCGGCGCATACCCTGGAGGATGTCGAGGTACAGCGCGACGCGCTGATTCTCCAGTATCGATGCGATGGCCTTTGCCGGCTGGATGTCCTGCCGGTTGGCGCAGACGCGTATCAGGTACAGATGCCCGATGCCGCCTACAGCCTCCATGTGCAGACCGGCGAGGAGTACCAGAGCCCACAGGTTCGACTGCGCTATGAGTCGCTGAATCGACCGGCCGAGATTCGCGCTCTGAATCTCAAAAGCGGCGAGCAAACGGTGCTGAAGCAAACACCGGTTGAGGGCCCCTTCGATCCAGTGGCCTACCGGGTCGAACGACTCTGGGCTATTGCTGACGACGGTGCCCGCATTCCGGTCAGCCTGATCGAGCGCAGCGATGCAAGCGGCAGCGGTCCGCTTTATCTATATGGCTACGGTGCTTACGGCGCGTCTATGGACCCTTGGTTCTCCCACGCCCGATTGTCACTGCTGGATCGCGGCTGGCGCTTTGCGATAGCGCACGTTCGCGGCGGCGCAGAAATGGGCGAGTACTGGTATCAGCAGGGTAAGCTGGAGCACAAGGGCAATACGTTCAGTGATTTTATCCGCTGCGCAGAGCAACTGATCGAGCAAGGCAAAACGGATCCCGGCCACCTGGTCATTGCTGGAGGCAGTGCCGGTGGCCTGCTGATCGGCAATGTCATCAACCAGCGCCCGGAGCTGTTTCGTGCAGCCGTAGCAGACGTGCCGTTCGTGGATGTCTGGAACACCATGAACAACCCGGAGTTGCCGCTGACCATCGGTGAATACGAAGAGTGGGGCGATCCCAACGAGCCGGAGGTTGCCGCACGCATCAAGGGTTATGCACCCTACGAGAATGTTGGCGCCAAGGCCTACCCTGCCCTGTTTGTGACCGCGGGTTACCATGACGTGCGCGTGCAGTACTGGGAAGCGGCCAAGTGGGTTGCGCGGTTGCGTTCCACACGCAGCAATCAGGCACCGCTGCTGCTGCGCACGCAGATGAGCGCGGGGCACGGCGGCGCCAGCGGCCGCTACCAGGCCATGCGCGACATTGCCGAGGAATACACCTTCCTGCTGACCGTGTGCAGCGGTTAGGCACTGCAGCGCAAGCATAAAAAAACCGCCGGCCCTTGTGGGTGCGGCGGTTTTTTACGTTCAGACGATCAGAACCGTGAAGCCATGTCGTCGAATTGATCGGCTACCTTGCCTTCCGGAGCAGGGGTGATCAGGGTCACCACCACAATGGCGATGGTGGCAAGGATGAAACCGGGGATGATTTCGTAAAGACCGATGGTATCGATCTGCTTCCACACCACCACAGTAACGCCACCAACAATGATACCGGCCAGCGCACCAAAGCGATTCATCCGGCGCCAGAACAGCGACAGAATGATCGCCGGCCCGAAGGCGGCACCAAACCCGGCCCACGCGTAGGACACCAGACCCAGTACAGTACTTTCAGGGTTGAAAGCGAAGACCAGAGCCAGCGCTGCGATACCCACAACCGCCGCGCGACCAACCCAGACCAGCTCCTGCTGTGACGCATCACGACGGAACAGTGCCTTGTAGAAGTCTTCGGCCAGAGCAGAGGACGACACCAGCAGCTGGGAGTCGGCAGTGGACATGATGGCAGCCAGCACCGCAGCCAACAGGATACCCGCAACCAGCGGATGCATCAGCGCCTGAACCAGGGCGAGGAACACGGTCTCGGCGTCCGCCAGCCCTTCTTCACCGAAGTAACCGATGCCGATCCAGCCGATCACCAGCGCTGCCAGCAGGCACACGCCGGACCACAGGACCGCGATGCGGCGGGCGGTCGGCAGTGCGGCATCACTCTCGATCGCCTTGAAGCGCGCGAGAATGTGCGGCTGACCGAAATAGCCAAGACCCCAGCCCAACAGGGAAATAATGGCGATAAAGCCCAGCGGCTCGCCTTCTACGTTGGTCCAGAGGTTCAGCAGTTCAGGGTTGCGCGCTTCCATGGCTCCGTGCACTGCATCCCATCCACCCACGACGTTGAGTGCCATAACCGGCACGACAATCAGCGCTGCGGCCATCAGCAGACCCTGAATAACGTCGGTCCAGGATACCGCGAGAAACCCGCCGAAGAAGGTGTAGGAGATAATCGCCAGCGTGCCGATGACAACTGCGAGCTCGTAACCAAAGCCGAAGGTGCTCTCGAACAGCTTGCCGGCTGCGACCAGACCGGAACTGGTGTAGAACAGGAAGAACAACAGGATGAACACGGCCGAGATAACCCGCAGCATCCGGCTGTTGTCTTCGAAACGGTTCTCGAAGTAAGCCGGCAGCGTCAGTGAGTCACTGGCCAGGTGCGAGTAAACCCGCAGACGGCGCGCCACGATCAACCAGTTTGCCCAAGTCCCCAGCAACAGACCGATGGCAATCCAGGATGCCTCGTAACCGGCTGACAGCGCATAACCGGGCAAGCCCAGCAACAGCCAGCCACTCATATCCGATGCGCCGGCAGACAATGCCGCCGTGCCCGGGCCCAACGAGCGGCCCCCCAAAATGTAATCCGACAGGTTGGTGGTGCGCTTGTAGGCGATATAGCCCAGTGCGAGCATCACCCCGATGTACACGATAAACGTCGCCGTAACGACTGCAGTATTACCTTCCATTTTTATTCTCTCTCTTGGAGATTCGTGAATGGTTCTCGCGGGCCGGGGGTAACCCGATCCGCGAGCAGGTGGCTATTGTCACCCAACTAACCGGTTCACGCATCTATGGTTGCTGAACTGTCCGTGCTGCTGATTCATCCCTGTTGCTTCTTTTCGCCAGTCGCCGCCACCTCAGGGCTCCCCGTCACCAAGTGAAAGCAGACTGGCATTACCACCTACCGCCGTAGTGTTGATGGTTCGCGTACGCTCCGTGACAAACCGTAGCAGATAATGCGGACCACCCGCCTTGGGACCAGTGCCGGAGAGGCCCTGACCACCGAAAGGTTGCACCCCGACAACCGCACCGATCTGGTTGCGATTGATGTAGACGTTGCCGATGCGCACCCGTGCGTCGATATGCTCTGCGGTATCCTCGTTACGCGTATGTACGCCGAGGGTCAGACCAAAACCGGTCGCGTTGATGTCATCGATGATCTTGTCGAGATCCCGTGCGCGCCAGGTTACGACGTGAAGAACCGGGCCAAAATGCTCCTCGCTCAGCTCGTTGATGCTGTCGAGACGGAAAGCGACCGGCGCCACGAAGTGACCGTTCAGCGATTCGGGTACCGGTGTCTCGGCGATCAGACGTCCGGCCTGTTTCATTTCTCGAATATGCTTGAGCAGCCCGTCACGGGCATCAGCGTCGATCACCGGGCCAACATCGGTGTCTCGACGTGCAGGATCACCCACATGCAGCTCGCCCATCGCCCCCTTAAGCAGTTCGATAACTCGCTCGGCGATGTCTTCCTGCACAAACAGCACGCGCAACGCAGAGCAGCGCTGACCGGCGCTCTGGAACGCCGAGTGCACCACATCGTTGACCACCTGCTCGGGCAAGGCAGTGGAGTCGACAATCATAGCGTTCTGACCACCGGTCTCGGCGATCATCGGCGCAATCGCGCCGTTGCGGGCGGCCAGCGCGCGGTTGATCACATGGGCTGTCTGGGTGGAGCCGGTGAAGGCCACACCGGCGATACGCGGGTCGGACGTGATGACGCTACCAACCTGTGCCCCATCACCCGGCAACAGTGCCAGCACGTCACCCGGCAGGCCGGCTTCATGCATCAGCTCAACGCAGCGTACGGCAACCAGACTGGTCTGCTCGGCCGGCTTGGCAACCACGGTGTTGCCGCAGACCAGCGCCGCGCTGACCTGACCGAGGAAGATCGCCAGCGGAAAGTTCCACGGACTGATACAGGCAAACACGCCGCGTCCTTGCAGATACAGCTCGTTGCTTTCACCGGTCGGCCCCGGCAGGGTGATGGTAGCGAAGCGCTGGCGCGCCTGCATGGCGTAGAAGCGGCAGAAATCAACTGCTTCACGCACTTCATCGATGCCGTCCTGCAACAGCTTGCCCGCCTCGCGGGTACACAGGGCCATCAGCTCGGGCATGTGTTCTTCGAGCTTGTCGGCGGTACGCTCAAGAATCGCTGCACGCTCATCAACCGGGGTCGCATTCCAGCGCACAAAGGCGCTGCTCAGGCTATCAATCGCGGAGCGGGTCTGATCGGCCGAGGCCCAGACCAGCTCACCGACCTGATGGCTCAGCTCGTAGGGACACATGACCGGGCGCCCCTCCCCTTGCAGACGCTTGCCGTTAACCAGCGGAGCGCCGCTCCAGCGGGCATCCCACCACTTGTCCAACTCGTCCTTCAACGGCAGCCATTCGCTGAGGATGTTCATGTTCACACCGCGGGAGTTTCGGCGCGCGTCACCAAACAATGCAGGCGGCAGCGGAATGCGCGGATTGGCCAGCGAGGCATGACGCTTGAGCGCGTTAACCGGATGAGTCGTCAGACTGTCGACCGGTACACGCGGGTCAACCAGCTTGTGCACAAAGGACGAATTGGCGCCGTTCTCAAGCAGGCGGCGAACAAGATACGGCAGCAGGTCCTTGTGGGCTCCTACCGGCGCATAAATGCGCACCGGGCACTTGGCCTGCTCAATCACCGTGTCATACAGCGCATCACCCATGCCGTGCAGGCGCTGAAACTCGAACTCGCGGCGACCCGCCAGCTCCAGAATGCAGGTAACGGTGTGCGCATTGTGGGTAGCAAACTGCGGGTAGATATGGCCTTCGGTCAGCGGGCTGAGCAGGTAGCGGGCACATGCCAGATAGGAGACATCGGTCGCCTCCTTGCGGGTAAATACCGGGTAGCTGCTGAGGCCAGCCTGTTGCGACCACTTGATCTCGGAGTCCCAGTAGGCGCCCTTGACCAGACGCACCGGAATACGATCACCCTGGGAGCGGGCAACCAGCGTCAGCCAGCAGAGCACCGGCAACGCGCGCTTGGAGTAGGCTTGTACGACGAGGCCGAAGTTGCCCCAGCCCTGCACATCCGGGTGGCGATATACGCGCTCGAACAGTTTCAGCGACAGTTCAAGGCGGTCAGCCTCTTCCGCGTCGATGGTAATACCCACGTCGCCTACGCGTGCCTGCCGCACCAGCGCCAGCACACTGTCACCCAACTCTTTGAGCACCTGCTCTTCGCGCGCGGTTTCATAGTGCGGATGCAAAGCGGAGAGTTTGATCGAAATCGTCGGTTTCGGGCTGCGGCCCTTGTACTTGTCGTCTACCAGCGCGGCGATCGCTTTGCTGTAGTCCTGGAAATACTTTTCGGCGTCGGCACGGGTCAGCGCCGCCTCGCCGAGCATATCAAAGGAGTAGGTGTAGCCCTGGTCGCGTTGCGGCTTGCCGTTCTTCAACGCTTCGGTGATGGTGCGCCCGAGCACGAACTGGCGCCCCATGATCTTCATCGCCTGCATCATGGCGGCGCGAATGACCGGCTCACCGCTGCGCTTGATCAGACGCCCCAGCACGGTACCCGGCGTGCCATCCTGACGCTGATCCATGTTGACCACCTTGCCGGTCATCACCAGGCCCCAGGCCGCGGCGTTCACCAGCGTATGCTCGCTCTGTCCGAGGTGACGGTCCCACTGCGCAGCGTTCAGCTTGTCACGGATCAGCGCATCGGCGGTATCGGCATCCGGCACGCGCAGCAGCGCCTCGGCCAGACACATGAGCATGATGCCTTCCTGGGTATCCAGGCTGTACTGCTGCAGCAGCGCGTCGATACTGTCGACCGCGTTGTCACGCTTGCGTACATCCACAATCAGCTGGCTGGCCTTGCGCGTAATCGCACTCAGATCCTGGTCCTGCGCGAGTTCGATCAACTCACGCAGATAGCTGTCCTCATCAACAGCGTAATTGGCACTGACCTTGTGCAGGAATTCCGTTGGCTGGCTGCGCAGGAAATCGCCCTGCAGCACCTCGCTGGCTTTAAACATTCTGGCATGCTCCTGGACGTGTCCGGCGTCACGGCATGTGACACACGAACATATGAGTTCGCCTGTAACAACCCTAGACCATTCAGGCGTATCGGACGAATCATCCCGTTTGTTGTGATTTAGCCGGGCTCTTGCCGACCCGCTTTCGGGTAGCGACACTGCCCGATGCTCGACTGTAGAAGCGCAGGCGGAGGGAATCTTGCGGAAAGCTCTGGGATTTTTGTCAAAATCTCGGAAGCAGTGCAAGCCATTCAGCTCGCAAATAGTTGAGATACAGGGGCGTCAGGAAGGCAAGACTGACCAGCAATATCAGGGGGAATCACGCAGCTTTGCGCCATTCAAGGCACTCAGGCACGGCCGAGACGCAACCCCCGAGGCGTCTGTCCCCAGTAACGGCGCACAGCGTGGCTGAGCGCACTCTGGCTGGAAAATCCGCAGCGACTGGCAACCTCGGCTACTGGCATTGACGTCTCCTGCAGCAGTCGGGACGCTTCGCGAAGACGCAGCGACAGCACGTGCTGATGCGGGGTTATGCCCGTCGACTCACGGAACAGCGCATGAAAATGACTGCTGCTCACGCATACCTGCGCCGCCAGCGCGGCAACACTGATGGGATGGTCCAGGTTGGCCAGAATGTAGGCGTCTAGCCGCTGCAGCTCTGCGGGCGTTAAAGCGGTTCTGCGCGGAGACTGAGGCAGCCCGTCTGACAGGCGCCGTTGCAGCGCCGCAAGCAGGACACCCCCAAGATGCCAGTTAAGGCCATCCTGATCCGGTCCGGGTTCGGTCAACGCATGCTGGGCAAAGTCCAGCAAGCCCTGCATGCGGTGATCAAGCTGCATAAAGCGTGGCCGCTCAAACAGTCGTGCCAGATCATCGCCCAGCCCAAGCTCTTCTCCGGCGCCGGGCAAGTCCATGATCAACATATGATTCTGGCCACGGCCGGAGAACGCGTGCGCCTCCCCGCCCGGCACAATGCAGGCATGCAAACGATTCACCGCGCCGCCCTGACCCTGCACCTCAAAATCTGCGCAGCCGCTCAACCCGATAACCAGCTGGTGCTCGGGATGGGCGTGAATCGCGGTTTGTGCAGGAAGATCCAGTAAGCGGGTTCGCATCAACGGCTTCATCGATCCGGGAAGAACGATGTCATGCTGCCACAATACGCAACAAATTTCCGCTATTGAAATAGTCGCCCGGCGTCGCCATCTCATCCCCAAGAGTTGTCCGTAAAAGGTGAATCGATGAGTGATCAGGATACCGACTACATTGAACACGTCGCCGAGGATGCTGCAGAGTCCCGCGGTACAGGGCTTGTTCTGCCCGATCAGAACCTGCCTGACAAGCTGTATTTGCTGCCGATAAACAATCGGCCGTTCTTCCCTGCCCAGGTCATGCCGGTGGTGGTTAATGAATCCCCCTGGCACGAGACCATAGAACGGGTCGCCAATACTCAGCACAAGGCGCTTTCCCTGTTCTACGTCGACGGCCCCATGCCTGCCGATGGTGAACTCGACCCGGATCACTTGCCGGCTACCGGCTGCGCCGTTCGCATCCACCATGCCGTGCGCGAAGACGGCAAGATCCAGTTCATTGCCCAGGGCCTGCGCCGGGTTCGTATTACCCAGTGGCTCAGCCACAAGCCGCCCTATCTGGTAGAAGTTGAATACCCGCACTCGCCCGCCGACGAGCGAGATGAGGTGCGCGCCTATGCCATGGCGCTGATCAACGCGATCAAGGAACTGCTGCCGCTCAACCCGCTGTACAGCGAGGAACTGAAGAACTACCTCAACCGTTTCAGCCCCAACGATCCGTCGCCGTTGTCGGACTTTGCCGCCGCACTGACCTCCGCAAAGGGGCCTGAATTGCAGGACATCCTGGACACCACCGGCATTCTGCGCCGGATGGAAAAGGTGCTGGTGCTGCTGCGCAAGGAAATCGATGTAGCGCGCCTGCAGGGTGAAATCACCGCCGAGGTCAATCGCAACATCGGCGAGCATCAGCGCACCTTCTTCCTCAAGGAACAGTTGAAGATCATCCAGAAAGAACTGGGCATGACCAAGGATGACCGAACAGCCGACATAGAGCAGTTCCGTCAGCGCCTTGAAGGCAAGACCCTGCCTGATGCGGCCGCCCAACGGATTGAGGAGGAGCTGAACAAACTGTCGGTACTGGAAACCGGCTCGCCTGAATATGCCGTTACCCGCAACTATCTGGACTGGGCAACCGCCCTGCCCTGGGGAATCGTGCATCCGGATCGGATCGATCTGAAGCGGGCAAGACGCATCCTCGACCGTGACCACGACGGCCTTGAGGATGTAAAAAGCCGCATTCTGGAGTTCCTTGCAGTGGGCGCCTTCCGTGGCACGATCTCGGGCTCGATCATTTTGCTGGTTGGCCCGCCGGGCGTTGGCAAAACCAGCATAGGACGCTCCATTGCGGAAAGTCTGGACCGCCCGTTCTATCGCTTCAGCGTCGGTGGCATGCGCGATGAGGCGGAAATCAAAGGCCACCGGCGCACCTACATCGGTGCCATGCCCGGCAAGTTCGTCCAGGCGCTGAAGGACGTGGGCGTGATGAACCCGGTGATCATGCTCGACGAGATCGACAAACTCGGCGCCAGCCATCAGGGCGATCCCGCATCAGCGCTGCTGGAGACGCTTGACCCCGAGCAGAACAGCCAGTTCCTCGACCATTACCTGGATCTGCGTCTGGATCTGTCGAACGTCCTGTTTGTCTGCACCGCCAACACGCTGGACAGCATCCCTGCGCCACTGCTCGACCGCATGGATGTCATCCGTCTGTCCGGCTATATCAGTGAGGAGAAGCTGGCCATCGCCAAGCACCATCTGTGGCCACGTCAGCTGGAGCGCACCGGGCTGCGCAAGAGCCAGCTGCGCATCAGCGACAAGGCTCTGCGTGAGGTGATCGAGGGCTATGCCCGCGAAGCCGGCGTGCGCAATCTGGACAAGCAGCTTGGCAAGCTGGTACGCAAGTCAGTGGTGAAGCTGCTTGAGGAGCCGGATACGCGTATCAGCATCAAGCCCGCTGACCTGAAAAGGCTGCTCGGCACGCCTGCCTTCCGCACCGAGAAGCAGCTCAAGGGCACCGGCATTATCACCGGCCTGGCCTGGACCTCGATGGGTGGCGCTACATTGCCAGTCGAGGCGACACGCATTCACACGCTGAACCGTGGCTTCAAGCTGACCGGTCAGTTGGGTGACGTGATGAAGGAATCGGCGGAAATCGCCTACAGCTATCTCTACGCCAACCTGGCCAGCTATAAGGCCGACCGCGCGTTCTTCGATGAAGCCTTCGTTCACCTGCACGTACCCGAGGGAGCCACACCCAAGGATGGCCCGTCGGCCGGCATCACTATTGCCAGCGCACTATTGTCACTTGCTCGCCAGCAACCGCCACGCAGTGGACTGGCGATGACCGGGGAAATTACCCTGACCGGGCACGTGCTGCCGGTTGGCGGCATTCGGGAGAAGGTGATTGCCGCAAGGCGCCAGAGCATCCATGAACTGATCCTGCCGGAGGCCAATCGTGGCGACTATGAAGAGCTGCCGGCGTATCTGCGCGACGGCATGACTGTGCACTTTGCCAGCCACTTCAGGGACGTTGCCAAGCGCCTGTTTGACTGAAGGGTGCGGTGCGCAGTAGCTGGCTCATTCTGTTCTGGCACATCGATGGCGGAGACACCGTTGGCTTACTCCACCCTGCCGCACAGTCCTGTTCCGCAGGGTGGATTAAGCGCAGCGTATCCACCGACGCTCCCGCTCCAGCGCGTCTGCAGGCAGCGATGTGCCGCGCCTAGTTTGCTCCGGACATAAAAAAGGCGACCGCAATGGTCGCCTTCTGTTCATGCCGTATCTCAGCGCTTGTCCTGCTCATCACTGGGGCTGCGCACCAGGTCATGAGGCCCGTCCAGATCATCCAGCACCTCGATTTCCGGGAACTCGTGGAGACTGCTCTCGAACGCCTCGTCGTCCAGCGCAATCGGATCAAGTCGGCTGTTCTTGCGCGCTGGCGTGGGGGTCAGGCCTTCAATCAGGTCCCAGTCAGGGTCGAGCGTGAAGTCGTTAAGATTGAGCTGGGATTCAGCCAGATCGTTATCGGCCTGCTCGGTATCCAGTACATCGTCTACCGTATCGATCGGCGATACCGCCGCGTCCAGCTGCGGGAAGCGGGCGCGCAACTGATCAACGCGCTGCATGTCGCCACCCAGCTGAGAAATGGCGGCAGCCTGCTCAGTGAACCCTTCGGCATCACCCAGCTCCCCCAAAACCCTGGCTTGCTTGTAGCGCAACTCCAGATTTTCCGGCTCCTCGCTGATCGCCTTTGCCAACGCGTCACGCGCTTCGGCAAAACGTCCGTAGGTAATATACAGCTCAATGCCGGACACGTTGTCCTGCGCCTCATCTGCCACGGCCGCCGCTGTCACGCCGGCGGCAGCCGGTGCAACGCTGCTGCGGGGCTCGGCTCGGGTGACATCGGAGGTCATCTGGCGCGGCGACGCAACCACCGGCTTGCCGGCTGGCTTGCCGCGCACACGGGCCACCACCCAACCGATCAGAAACGCCAGCAGTGCCAGCAGTACAGACCACCAGGCAAACGACGAATCGGCCTTCTCGCTCGCAACCGGTTGCTCGGCGGCCACACTGCCGGCTTGCGGATCATCACTGCCGGTCGGAGAGACGGTATCGCCACCGTTACCACTGCCCAGCGTACCGCCTGCCTGGCCCTGACTGGCAGCGGCTTCCTCCGCCTGACGGGCCGCATGCAGCACATCCAGCTCGGCCTGCAACGCGGCGATCTGACGATCACGGCTGTCAAGCTCGCTCAACAACGTGTTGAACCGCCCCTCAAGTTCATTCAATCGGGATGCGAGCATGGCGGCCTCGGCTTCGGCGTCACTGACCGCATCTTCGTCGATGGTCAGACGGCCCTGTCCTTGCCCGGCATCAGACTGGCCTTGCGCAGCCATAGACTCGGCAGCATCGTCAATCATCTCGTCAGCGATCTGCGGCGGCCTGCTATCGCCTGCTGGAGCTGCGGATGGCGCTGGCGTCGATTCCGGCGCTGCCTGCGGGGCAGCCTCCGAAGCCGGAGCCGGACTAACCGATACGCCCAGTTGCCCCGCCGTCGGCAAGACCAGCGCCTGGCCGACCTTGAGTCGATTGATATCGCCGCCAACGAAGGCCTGCTGATTAAGCGCATGGATGGCAGTCATTGTGGCCTGAACCGAAACACTCGCAGCGGGACGACTGCGTTCTGCAATGGCCCACAGTGAATCACCGGCAACCGTCGTGTACTGATCGGCATCAGGCTGCGGGGTCAGATTTGGCAGCACGACCTGCCGACGCGGCACCGGGCTCGGAGACGCAGCAGCTGGTGCCGACGGCGCAGCGGCGACCGGCGCACGCTCAACCGGTGCGGACTGACCCGCGCTGTAGAGCGGCGGATCCAGCAGCACTGTGTACTCGCGCAGCATGCGTCCGCTGGGACGACGCAGCTCTACAAGAAAATTCAGATAAGGTTCGCGCACCGGCTGGGTTGAGCGCACCTGCACAGTCAGGCGGCGATTCTGCACCACGGGCGTGAAGCGCAGATCGTTGAGGAAATACGGTTTGTCGATGCCGGCGTTATCGAAGTCTGACGTCTGGGCCAGCCTGACGATCACATCGTCAGGTCCGAGCCCCTCCGAGCCCTGCAATTCGATAATTGCATTGAGCGGTTGGTTCAGCGCAGACTCCAGCTGAATTTCCCCCAGCCCCAGCGCCCCAGCAACACCTGCATACAATGCTGCCAGCGAGGCAGCACCACGGACAATCTGGCGTTTAACAGCCATACCCTTTCCTCATTTAACTGTGAGCCCCGATCGGCACAGGGAACTCAATGCGTCCATTGCTCTTGTGAACATCAGCTTGCTGTTGCCGGCAACTCGCCCACCAACGCGACGCTACCAGCGCGCTATTATGCCACCTAGCCGCACGGAAACGAATGGCAAGCCAGCCGAACAGTCAAAAAACACTATGAATACTGCCGAATGAGCACAAAAAGCCAATAAATTGGCCATGTGACACAGCGCACACTCTACTGTGCAGTCAAGCAATCCGCACTCCATCCTGTCAAGGCAGACGAGTTGGGTTAGAATGCGCAGCCTCACGATGCCACCCGGGGTCCCGCCATGTCAGAGGTAGACAAGCTGTTCGCCAGCCCTATCAGCAAGGTCGACGATTTTCGCTTCGACGATGCTGTCGCGCGCGTTTTTCCCGACATGATCAAGCGCTCGGTACCCGGCTACCCCACTATCATTGAAAGCATTGGCGTGATCGCCGGACAGTACGCCCAGCCCGGTACCCTGATCTACGATCTCGGCTGCTCGCTCGGTGCAGCGACCCAATCGATGCGCCGCCACCTCCCCCAGAACGGCTGCCGGATCATTGCGGTCGACAACGCCGAGGCCATGAGCGAGCGCTGCAGGGAGTACCTCAGTGCCCAGGACGCCATGCTCGAAGAGGCGATTCCTGCCGAGGTGGTTACCGCCGATATCAACACGCTGACGCTGCAACCCTGTTCCATGGTGGTGCTGAACTTCACCCTTCAGTTCATCCCCCCGCACCAGCGTCTGGCCCTACTGCAGCGCATCCGCAAGGCCCTGCTGCCAGGCGGCGTTCTGGTACTGTCAGAAAAGCTCAACTTCACCGACAGCCAGACCCAGAACGCGCTGGAATCGCTGCATTACGCGTTCAAGCGCGCCAATGGCTACAGCGAGCTGGAGATTGCCCAGAAGCGCACCGCAATCGAGAACGTGATGCGCCCTGATCCCCTGGAAGTTCACCAACAGAGGCTGCGCGACGCGGGCTTCAGCCACAGCCACCTTTGGTTCCAGTGCCTCAACTTCTGCTCGATGATTGCCCACACGTGATTGATTACACCCCGCTACTCGACACCCTGAAATCCACGCCGCTCGCCAGCTGGCACACGACGCTGGCAGAGGGTCTGCAAGCCCGCCTGGCCGAACTGCAGCACGGCGATCTGGAGCGCTGGCAGCAAAGTCTGCGCAACCTGCCGCCCCTGGACGGCGTGCAGCATGATTTCAGCCGGGGCGTGAAGCTGACCGGCGCCGCTGCGCTGCCGGACGCCACCCGACAGCAACTGCACGATGCCCTGCAGGGGTTGCACCCCTGGCGCAAGGGGCCGTTCGACCTGTTCGGGGTGCATATCGACACCGAGTGGCGCTCGGACTGGAAGTGGGAGCGCGTCGCGCCGCACATCGACCTGCGCGGACGTCGGGTGCTGGACATCGGCTGCGGCAATGGCTACTACATGTGGCGCATGTGGCACGCCGGCGCCGCCATGGTGATCGGCGTCGATCCCAACCTGCTGTTCCTCAACCAGTTCGAGGCGGTAAAGCACTATTTGCCGACAGCGCCGGTCTGGCAGCTACCCTTCACCCTGGAAGACCTGCCGGAGCCGACCAACGCCTTCGACACCGTGTTCTCGATGGGCGTGTTCTACCATCGCCGCTCCCCGGTTGACCACCTGCTGCAACTCAAGGCCTGTCTGCGACCGGGAGGCGAACTGGTGCTTGAAACGCTGGTGGTAGAGGGCGATGAGAACCACTGCCTGCTGCCGGAAGACCGCTACGCGCAGATGCGCAACGTCTGGTTCCTGCCGTCAGTCCCGATGCTCGAACGCATGTTGCGACGCGCCGGTTTCAGAAACGTGCGCTGCGTTGATCTGAATCAGACCAGCATGGAAGAGCAACGCAGTACCGAGTGGATGCGCTTCAACTCGCTGCCATCGTTCCTCGACCCGAACGACAGCAGCAAGACCATCGAAGGCTACCCGGCACCACTGCGGGCCACCCTGATCGCAGAGCGTCCCGCCTGAGCCGTCAACCGAAAACCGTGACGGTCTGACGGCTGATGGCAACCAGCTCGCCCGCCGCATTCCAGACCATCGCCGCGCAGTGACCATAGCCATCACGGGCATGTTCGATGGTCGCCTTGTACAGCAGCCACTCATCACCGGCAATCGCTGGCTGCGGCTGGACGAACTCGATGGTCCACGTCAGTGAGCTGGCCGGAGCCCGCTCCTTGAGGTGCGGAAGCACCGCAGGTGGCCAAACGTCGACCAGGCCAACCAGGTGCACTTCGTCAAACTGCTCGAAGGTTTCATCAAAGCGCATCCAGCCGCCCATTTCCCGCTTGCGGCTATTGGTGCAGGGGTAATCACCAAAGGTCCAGCGCGTATCAAAATAGCGCAGGAAGTTGGGCATGACGCCTTCGACATACGGGGTACGCTGACATTCGCTCGCCGGCGGCGCGCTGGGTGCCGGCTCTGCCGCAACGTTGACGCTGGACTCACGGCCCGCGCCAAAGCTGCCCTGTACGATGCACATGGTCTGCCCATTCTGCACCGCCCGGCCCAGCACCTGAGTGACGGCTCGGCCTTCGCGCAGGGTTTCGGTCTGCACCTGGACCGGCTCGCCCGGCTGCACCGGCCCCACAAAGGTGATCGCCAGAGATCGCACCGGCCGGGCGTCGGACAGCGTGGCCCGCATACCGCGCAGCACCAGCGCAGCCACAAGGCCACCATACCCGGCGCGGCCCTGAGCCCACTCTGGCGGGATGGTGACGGATGCATTGGCGGACTGATCAAAGGCCTGAAGCAGAGCGGTGAAGTTCATCAAACAAGATCCCTAGCCGTGACAAAGCCGGCTATGTTAGGCCAGCCGCCCGTTACTGACCAGCATTGCCGTCCGATTCACTCACCCGCAAACCGCACAACCAGCCAAGCGCCATCCAGGCTGCCGGAATATCCGGCCAGTCCTGCGGGCCGGCACCGGCCAGGTCATAGTCTGGCTCCCCGGCGCGCGCCATCAATCGCTCATACCACCAGCGAACATAGTGCCCATCCCCGAGCGGATATCGATTTGCCAGCTCGGCCCGCAGCCGTAACGGCAGCGAGCTGAACAGACGTTCGTCGACCGCCCGGTAAATACGCTGCTC
>CERY01009396.1_pt1 | contig 30160 bp, 46 predicted proteins | sample 530701 | NCBI WGS metagenome assembly CERY01 (sample SAMEA2620879, study PRJEB7988) | marine metagenome | biome: marine biome (ENVO:00000447); feature: surface water layer (ENVO:00002042); material: "saline water (ENVO:00002010), including plankton (ENVO:xxxxxxxx)" | depth 5 m
AACCTACTGATTTACCAATCTATAAAATGTATAAAGGATATAAATGTGTATGGTATTATAAATTCGAAATAATAGATAACAGACAAGTATGTTTATTATTGAAAGATGATGAAATACATGGAATGAGTATTCAACCAGTTATGCCTCATAATATATTAAATAAAGAAAATGAAGATTGTAAAGAATCTGCATGGATATTAACAACAGCAAAATTATTAAATTGGATAACTCCTAAAAATAAAGACAATGAATAAAATAGAATTTGATTTAGATATAATGGGAAGTTCTGATATAGAATCAATGCATAAAGTTATAGACGCATATCATAATTTAGGGCATTTATATATTTTTGGAACAGGATTCAATACTAGTAGTGGATATGTATATATAGCATTAGAAAATGGTATATCAATTTGTTCTTGTTTCGGACAAGATGTAGATTATTTAGTAACAGATTATGAAACTGGAGAAGAAGAATTTTTTGATACTTATGAAGAAGCAATGAAATATAATAATAAAATAAATAAATAATAAAATGAAAAATAAAATAAAACATACATATAAAGGAAAAAAAATAAAAGGTTGTAAAGTTAAAAATTGGCATGATGATACAGAAAATGAATTTTTATGGAGAGGAGGTCAATTAGAAAATTTAGATACAGGAGATATATTTGTTCATGAAATGCATGCAACTTGGAATAATCCTTTGTCAGATAAAGTAAAAGAATTAGAAGATAAAATAAAAGAGTTAGAAGAAAGAAAAAATCCATTCAAATATGTTCATTCTTTACATACATTCCAAGAATCTGATAATGAAACATATATTTCAGGAGTAGATGGTAAAGGAAAAGATATTACAATAATTTTTCCTAGCCCAGAATTTTTAGAATTGGTTGATTATGAGTATATTAGGGAAAAAGTCGTAAAACATTATACTAACTTAAATAAAAAATCTGATGACTAGAATTAATGTAGGAATACACCCTAAAGATTTAACAGACAAACATCTGATAGCAGAACACAGAGAAATAAAAAGAATACCAAATTGTATATCTAAAGGAAGATGTAATATGGATAATATACCAGATACATTCAGATTAGGAACAGGTCATGTTAAATTTTTCTATAATAAATTATTATATCTGAAATTGAGATATGAAAGATTATACAATGAATGTAAAAAAAGAGGATTCAAAGTTCAAAATTATATAGATTCATGGAATAATATACCAGATAAATTAATGGGTAATTATTTTCCTACCAGTCAAGATATAGAAATAATACAAAATAGAATTAACGAAAAATTAAATAAAGATGACTAGTTATGATAATTGGAAATTATCCAATCCAATAGATGATGGAAATGGATATAATATGGTAAGTACATGTTGTGGAGTTGAATTAGAGGAAAGTGAATACTCAGAATGTTGTGGAGCTAAATATGTAGGAGAAACTGATTTATGTTCTGATTGTTTAGAACATTGTGGGGAGTATATGGTTTGTGGAGAATGTGGATATGAATGTGATGAGATAGAAGATTATGAATATGAAGCAATACAAAGAGAAAATTATTTAGAAGATATGAGAAATGAATAAATGGGAATGTCGAAAACCAATAATAGAGTAGACAAAAATAAAAATATATTAAAAAAATGAAAGGAATCGTATTATCAGAAACAGAAGGAACAGAAATTAAAAAAGAAATAGTTCCTAGTGGTACACACATTGCAAGATGTTATTCAATGATTCATATAGGAACTGTTGAATGGGAATGGCAAGGAGAAGTCAAATATTCAAATAAAGTTAGATTGACTTTTGAACTACCTCATGAAATGAGAGATTATGGGGGAGAAATGAAACCAATGGTAATTAGTAAAGAATACACATTATCATTACATGAAAAATCTAATTTACGAAAAGATTTAGAATCTTGGAGAGGAAAATCATTTACAGGAGAAGAATTAAGAAAATTTGATATAACAGATTTAATAACAGGAGAATGTAATGTATCTGTAATTCATAAAACTGCTAAAAATGGTAATGAATTTGCTCAAATAAGTAGTATATCACAAATGACTAAAGGTTCAGTATGTCCAGACCAATATAATGAATCTTTTATATTTAACTATCATGATAATTTTAATCAAAAATGGTTAGAGGAACAACCTCAATGGATTCAAGACCAAATAAAATCTACTGATGAATATAAATATAAAATTAACCAATTGGAACATCAAGATACACCAAAAGATGATATGCCATTTTAATAAAAGATTATGATAAAAAAGAATATAAATGATGATATAGAATTAGAACAATTATGTGATATTGCCACTGATATATGTAATTTACCAAAAGGACATTTATCTAAAATATTTCCAGGTTGTAAAGCAGAAAAATATTCAGTTCCTAGAACAATAGTTGCCGTAATAGCTAGAAAAGATTTAGGAATACATCATAAAGTAATTGCAAACTATATCAACAAAGATAGGAGTAGTATATATCATTATGTTAAAAAACATGAATCAGATTATGCATCATATCCTGAATATAGAAATAAATTCAACGAAATATATAATGCACATACTGAAATGACTAAAGAAAAAGAAGAATTCAAAAATGAATCTGAAATATTAGAATTTCTAGCAAAAAGAGGAATAAAAAATAGTAAATTTCCTACCATGTTTATAACTATAAAAACAGAAAATTTTGCAGTAAATATTGGAACTACATTTAGAGATTTTTCTAATTATTATGATATATGTAATGAATCACTAAAAAATTATAAAGTAAAAATCAGTATTAGAACATGAAAAATTTATTAAGTAGTAGTTCATTTTTAATAGTTAATAAAAAGTTGGCAAGGCAGGTAGGATTAAAAGAGGCAATCCTACTTGCCGACCTTATAAGTAAGGAACAATATTTTATTGAAAATAATATGTTAGATGATGGTTGGTTTTTTAATACATCAGAAAATATAGAAAAAGATACTACATTAAGCAGACACAAACAATCAATAGCAATAAAAAAATTGATTGATAATGGATTTATAAAAACAAAACTAAAAGGACTTCCTGCTAGTTTACATTTCAAAATAATAGATAACAAGATATTAAATTTTTTGAAAACTAGTAATGAAGAAAATACAAAACTACATAATCAAAAATTTAAGACTAATAATAATAAACTAATAAAAACAAATAATTATACTAAAAATATATCTATAAGACGAAAAGAATTTGAGGAAATAGTTTATTCATCTAATTATACGACTGAAATGTGTAGCGACTTTATTATGTATTGGACAGAAACAAATCCAAAAGGAACAAAAATGAGATTTGAAATGCAAAAGACATTTGATATAAAAAGAAGATTATCAAGATGGGCAAAAAATAAACAAAAATGGAATCAATGGAATAAATCTACAAGTAAAATAGATGCTCAATTAAGTAATTATGAATCAGCAAGAAAAAATTTAGGAGTATGATAATAAAAGATATGACTGAAAAAGAATTAAAATTGGGTTGTTTAGATATAATAACAAAAACAGTTGTTGAATTAGGTCAATCAAAAGATGATAAAACACTAACTATATTGGCAAGTAGTTTATATGAAGATTTATTGGATATGTATTCTAATATGCATTTTGAAGATATTGTAAAAGCATTTCATTATGGAGTTCGAAATACAGATATATTTTTATTGAGTGTTCAAAATTATAATAAATGGATAAAAAGTCATAGACAATTAATTTGGAATGAATCAACAAAAGAACCAGAAAGATTAGATAAAAGATTAAAATATAGAAGTAAAATAGGAACAGGAATGAAAAAAATAAGTAATATAAAATTAATAAAATGATAATAATAATATTTATAACAGGATTAGTAAGTGGAATATATATATGCTCACAATTAGAAAAATCAATTGAAAAAAATATTGAACACCCAGATGATATTGCAATAAGAGAAATAGATAAAACTATAGAAAAAATAAATAATGAAATTCAAAACTAAAAAACAAAGAGATGAATTTGCTATAAATCCTGTAGGTAAGGCAAGAATTATAGTAGATACAATGACTGATTGTAGTCATACTAGAATAAAATTGTTAGAAATACTAACTCATTATTTAACAGGAGAAGAAATAACAGAATTTTATAACCGATTAATAACTAATAATAACCAATTAACATTAAATTTATGAAAACATTTGAAACTTATGACCAAGAAAACCCTCAAATTTGGAAGGCATTTGTAAAATTATCATTTGAGGCAAAAAACAACAGAAAATTTAAGAATTATTCTGCAAAAAGTTTATTTGAAATTATTAGATGGCATACACCAGTATCAGCAAAAGATAAATTCAAAATAAATAATAATTATGCTCCTGATTATGCTAGAAAAATGATGGAAGAATATAAACAATTCAAAGGATTTTTCAGAATTAGAGAATTAAAATCAAAAAGACACGAAAAATAATGTTATTAAGATAACATTGTTGATAAAAAAAAACATATTGGAAATAATTTTTACAAGTTTGTTAGTATTCTTGTTAAATAATGAAACCAATATATATATCTCATCAACATGAGATTATTATAGAAACATATCTAGATACCATTTATGACTCCATAAATGATATAGTAAAAGATTCTTCAAAATATAATGACTTTCTAGATATATGTAGGGTAATTATTGATTATCATAATAGTTATTCTGAAGGACAAACTCAAGGAAATTTCAGTGATTTTTTATTGATTATACCAATCAATTTTTCTACTATGGTAAGTGGATTTTTATGTGGATTGGAAACAAAAGACAATGCTAGTATGGTAAAAATCCATAGAGTTGTATTGTATGAACTTGGTATGAGAGTAATATCTGATTTAAGAAAATTGAAACCTATCCATGAATAAAATATATATAGAAATATCTAAATTGAGGAATGTATTTATGGGAATAGCAAGTCAATATACAGATAAAAAATATGAATCAGAAGATGCAGTTCAAATGTTAATGTTATATTTCTTGAAAATGAATCCTGATACATTGAAAAAAATATATAATAAAGATGGAAAAAAAGGTATAATAAAATATGGAGCAGTTGCATTGAGAAGAAGTTTTACAAGTCCTAGGAGTGAATATTATTATACATATAAAAAATATGGAGTATATGAAAAACATACAGAAGTAATAAAATATGCATCTGGAGAAAAAGTCAAATTAGATTTAGATGAATATAATGAAACACCAACATGGGAATATTTTGAGTTGATTGATGAAAAATTAGATAATTTATATTGGTATGATAGAGAAATTTATAAATTATATTATAGTCCAGATGGAGAAACATTAGATAGTTTGGCTAAGAAAACAGGAATAAGTCGTAATAGTTTATTTACTACCATTGATAATGTTAGGAAATATTTAATAAATGAATTAAATGAAGAAGAAGAAAAGTAGGACATTATCAAGTTTGAAAAAAAGTTTGGATACTATATTTTCGAGATATATAAGATTAAAAGATGCTAATGAAAATGGATTTGTTGAATGTTATACTTGTGGAGTAAAAAAACCATGGAAACAAGTAGATGCAGGACATTTTCAGTCTAGAAGATATTTGGCGACTCGGTGGAATGAATTGAATGTAAAACCACAATGTAAAAAATGCAACATCTTCAATAATGGGGAACAATATACTTTCGGTAAGTTGTTAGATGTTAGAGAAGAAGAAGGAACATCAGATAAATTATATTCATTAGCAAGAACAACCGTAAAATATATGAGATGTGATTATGAGGAAATGATTGAATATTATAAAATAAAAGTAGAAAAACTATTAGATGAATAATTTTTTCGTTCAACCAAAAATAAAAAAAGCAAGATTAGATGTTTGTAGGAGTTGTGATTGGTATTTTTCTCCTACAGGAACATGTAGAAAATGTGGTTGTTTCATGACAATCAAAGCATCAATCGGAGTTATGAGTTGTCCTATAAATAAATGGAAAAAAACTAATGAAATACAAAAACTAGATGAAATACCAAAAGATTTAATGGTTGAGGTTAATTCAGTATGGAAAGGAATAAAAACAGGAAAAGCAATAAATATAGAATATAAAAGAAAATTAGTAGATTTATATAATACAATTTTTGGAACAGGATATAACAGAAATACAAGTTGCACATCTTGTCTAAATACAATGAGAGAAGGTATAAAAAATATAATACAAAATGAAAAAGAATCCTAGAAATGCAGGTAGAAAAAAATTGGTTCATTATGAAAGTATCTTTGGAGATTATGATGATACAGATTTAAGTAAGAAAAAACTAAAATTACCAGAAATTGTAAGACATGATATTGGTTGGGAATTAATAACAGGAATGAAACATACATCAGAAGCATATGAACATACATATATGAAAAATAAAAAAACACCATTAAGAAGAGAACACAGATATTATGAAAAACAAAAGTAAATACTATTGGGATTTAGATAGAAATTTACCAATAGATGATATAATTATAAAACAACAATTGATGAAAGAAAATAAAGTTCCAAAATACTATAAAGGGAAAAATGGATATGAAGCAATAAAAGTCGTACATAATTTCGATTTGAATTATAATTGTGGAACAGCAGTAACATATATATTAAGGAGTAATAAAAAACATGATACTCCAATTGAATGTTTACAAAAAGCAATCAACCATTTAGAATTTGAAATAGATAGAATAAAAAATGATTGAGTTTTTTAGACACTTTTTTGGATTATGTGGAGAACCACATTTTACTATATGGCACATAATTTTTACGCCAGCTGGTTTGTATTTATTTTATAAAATAAAAAGGAAGAGAAAATGATATTTGGTTGCAATATATGTGGAAATAAAAAAAATATATATAAAGTAAAATTTGTATCAGTAAATATGAAATTAGTCTGTAGAGATGCTATTTGTTGTGATGAATATATGGAACAAATAATAACAGATGAATATAAAGGAATACCTGAAATTAAAAGAAATGATAGTGCGATGAATAATGGAGATAAACTTTGGAATGACTTCAAACACAATAATGTAGAAAAATAAATAAAACTAATATCTATTATATAATATGAGAGAACAAATTAAAATTTACAAAATAAAAACTAATCCAAAAAATCCGAGGATTATAAAAAATGATAAGTATAAAAAATTAGTAAAATCTATTCAAGAATTTCCTGAAATGTTAAAACTCAGACCAATAGTTGTAGATGAAAATATGATGGTATTAGGTGGTAATATGAGATTAAAAGCATGTAAAGAAGCAGGTATGAAAGAAGTTTGGATTGATATAGCAGAAGGATTGACTGATGAACAAAAAGATGAATTTATAGTAAAAGATAATGTAGGATTTGGTGAATGGGAGTGGGATATGTTGGCAAATGAATGGGATTCTGTAAAATTAGCAGAATGGGGTTTAGATGTTTGGCAGAATGAAGATGACAAATTTGATTCAGATGTTAATGATATATCAGATAATATTGGAGAAGAATTTCGAGTTGAGGTTGAATTAAAATCAGAAAACGAACAACAACAATTATATAATGAATTAACTAAAAAAGGATATACATGCCGACTTTTGACATTTTAAGAGAATCAAAACCAACAAAAACATTTAGAGTTGCATCTGTTATGGGTAAATTTGATTTACAAACAGAACATATAAAGGAACATTTTACAGGAAATATAGATTTAGATGATGATTGGAAAATAGGATTAATTGTAGGAAGTAGTGGAACAGGAAAAACTACAATTGCGAAAGAATTATTTGAAAATGCATATATAACTAATTTTGAATACAAATCAGAAACTATTTTAGATGATATGCCAGAAGAATGTTCTGTAAATGATATAACTAAAATATTTAATTCAGTAGGATTCAGTTCTCCACCAAGTTGGTTGAAACCATATCATGTATTATCTAACGGACAAAAGATGAGAGTTGATTTAGCAAATGCATTATTAAGAAAAGATGATATGATTGTATTTGATGAATTTACATCAGTTGTAGATAGGACAGTTGCTAGGATAGGTTCATATGCAATACAAAAAGCAGTAAGAAATTCAGAAAAACAATTTATTGCGGTAACATGCCATCATGATGTCCAAGATTGGTTATTGCCTGATTGGATATTCAATACAGATAGTATGACTTTTCAAAACATGAAAGGTCAAAAAAAAAATAGACCAAAAATTAAATTTGAAGTATTCAATACAAGAGATAAGTCAGCATGGAGAATCTTTGCTAAACATCACTATCTGAGTCATAGTCATAATAATGCGGCTCATGTATATGTGGCATTTATAGATAATCAAATATGTGGTTATATAAGTATATTACATATGCCTAATATAAATCCAAAATTAAAAAGAGTTCATAGATTGGTAGTATTACCAGATTATCAAGGAATTGGAATAGGTGGTAGATTATTAGATTTTATAGCAAAAAAATATACAGATGATGGATATACATTTAGTATCACAACATCAACACCAAGTTTGATATTTGCACTAAAAAGACATATAGATTGGAAATGTTATCATCATGGTAGAAATCTAAAAAAAGATAGGAAAGGTTCAGGCTCACAAAATAGAATAACAACAGCATTTAGATATATAGAAAATGGAACAAAATAGAACACAAATCAACAAAAAGAGAATGTTAAAGGCATTAGAGAATTCTCTAGGAGTAGTGACTACTGCATTAAAGACAACAGATTTATCTAGGACAAATTATTATAAATGGTTGAAAGAAGATAAACAATTTGCACAAGATGTATCAGAAATTCAGAATATTGCTCATGATTTTATCAAATCAAAATATTATGAATGTGTAAAAGACAAAGTACCATCAGTTGTGATTCATGCAGCAAAAACACAATTAGGTTGGAATGAAATGAATAAATTAGATATAACATCTGGAGAAGAAAAAATAAATATCAATATCAATATTGATGGAACTGAATATTAATCCAAACTTTACATCAACACAAGGTAGAGCAGTAAAATATTTATTTGATAATTCCACTAATGATATTTTATTTGGTGGAGCAGCAGGTGGTGGTAAAAGTTATATTGGTTGTTCTTGGTTAATTATAATGTGTATAAAATATCCAGGAACTAGATATTTGATGGGGAGAAGTAAACTCGATAATTTGAAAAAAACAACATTGAATACATTTTTTGAAGTTTGTAGTCAATGGAATATAATAGCAGGAAAACATTTTAATTTTAATGCAAGTAGCAATATAATTAAATTCTATAATGATAGTGAAATATTACTCAAAGATTTGTTTCATTATCCAGCAGACCCCAATTATGATAGTTTGGGTAGTTTAGAAATTACAGGAGCATTTATAGATGAGGCAAATCAAATAACTGAAAAAGCCAAAAATATAGTCAACAGTAGAATTAGATATAAATTAGATAAATTCAATTTAATACCTAAATTATTATTAACCTGTAATCCATCAAAAAATTGGGTATATACATCATATTATAGAAAAGCAAAAGAAGGTAAAATTGAACCTCATAAAAAATTTATTCAATCATTAGTTGATGATAACCCATATATATCAATCCATTATAAAGGACAATTAGAAAAATTAGATGAAATATCTAAACAAAGATTATTATTTGGGAATTGGGAATATAATGCAGGAGAAGATAATTTATGTAATTATGATGCTATATTGAATCTATTTGAACAAGATGGAATAAGTGGAGAAAAATATATTACTTGTGATGTAGCTCGTTTTGGAAGTGATAAAACAGTTATAATGTATTGGGAAGGGTTAACTATCAAAAATATATTATCATTTGCCAAATCGTCTGTAATTGATGTTTCTGAACAAATAAAACAAATACAACAGAAAGAAAGTGTAAATTTGAGAAATATTATAGTAGATGAAGATGGAGTGGGTGGTGGAGTAGTTGATATATTAAGATGTAAAGGATTTGTAAATAATTCAAGACCATTGAATAAAGAAAATTATCAGAATCTAAAAACACAATGTTATTACAAATTGGCTGATGAAATAAATAAAGGACAAATAGGGATTAAAATAAATGATATATCACAAAAAAATCATATTATTGAAGAATTGGAACAGGTAAGGAGTAAAGATATGGATAAGGATAATAAATTACAAATTATACCAAAAGAAACTATTAAGGCAATTATAGGTCGTTCTCCTGATTATGCAGACGCAATAATGATGAGAATGTATTATCAATTGGATAAGAATTTTGGAAGGTATTATGTTCAATAAACTAAATATTAATTTTTTCTATTATATAACATGGAGATAACACTCATTAAAGACAAAAAGAAACAGATACATAAAATGCCAACTAATTGGAATGAAGTATCATTAGGACAATATGTTCAAGTAATTAAGAAAGTAAAAGAAGTTGGATTAAGAGAACTTGAAAAAGTTGTATCAGTTATAAATATTTTGACAGGTATAAGTGAAGAAGATTTAATGAGATTATCTACAAGAAATGTATCAAAAATAGGTGGTTATATATCAGAATTAATTCAATCATTACCAAAAGATGAATTACAACATATCATCAAAATAGGAGATATTGAATATGGATTCCACCCTAAATTAGCAGACATAACAATGGGAGAATGGGTTGATATAGATACATATATAGGAAATGGAATTGAAGATAATATGCACAAGATAATGAGTGTATTATATAGACCAATAATTGCAAAAGATGGAGAAAAATATGCAATTGAAGAATATATGCCAGATGAAGAAAGACAAAAATTATTTTATAATGAACTCAATGTAGGACATTTTTATGGAGTGTCAGTTTTTTTTTCGAATTTAGGGAACGACTTATTAAAAAATTCTCTCAAATATTCGATTCAACAGTTGAAACAGGAGAACAAGAAGGATTTACAGGATATGGATTTGAACAACAAATAAGTGATAAATGGGGTTGGTATAATACATTATATATATTATCAGATGAAAAAGTGGAAAAAATAGAAACAATAACAAAATTAAAGGCTCAAGAATGTTTTACATTTATGTGTTATAAACAAGATATAAACCAATTAAGAAAACAACAACAGGAAATACAAATGAGAAAATATGGCAGATAGTATTAGATATAAAACTTATGGTAATGTAATTGAAACTCTGAAATGTTTAGGAGAACAACATTTACAAATTAAAACAGTAACATCTGGAGATGTATCTGATATTGATTTAGATGATACAACATTATATCCATTATATCATATTGTTCCTGTTAGTGCTGATATAAATTTACAAACAAAAACATTTAATTTTCAATTATTTGTTATGGATATAGTCGATGCAGATGGAGACCAAGAACAATATGTTCAAAGTGATACATTACAAATATTATCAGATTTAATTGCATTATTAAAACAAGGAGAAATTTTATATCATACTAACCAATCACCAGGAGAAGAGGCAAGATATTTTGTAGGAGATGATTTTACTTGTGAACCATTTCAAGAAAGATTTGACAATTCAGTAACAGGTTGGGTAAGTGAGGTTGGAATAGAAATAGAATCAGAATTAAATTCATGTATAGTACCAATAGATAACACAATAACATGCGTAAAATAGTAAAAAGAGAAAAAAGAACAGATGAAGGATTTTTTTGGAATCTTATAAATATGATGAAAGATAATAGAATAGAATATATAATAGGAAAATATAAATTAATAGTAAAACCATTCTCAATAACATTAAAAAGAAAATAATATGGCAGATTTAACAGTAAGTTTGACTGAATCAGTAACCATCAACGGACAAACTAGAGGTTCAGCAAATACATTAACAATATCAGGAATTGAACATACATTTGAAAGAGTGATGTCTATACCAGCAAATAATGATACAACAGTATTGGTAACAAAAGATACAGTTGCAAGTAGTGATGGAGCATTAGATATTCAGAATTGTAAATATATCAGAATAACTAATTTAGATTCAACATATAATGTGAATTTATCTTTACAAATAGATTCTGGAAATGATGACAGTGCAGCTGATGAAAGTGCAACAATATCATTACCAGCAGGACATTCATTTGTAATGGGAACTCCACATGACGCAGTTGCAGTATCTGATGCAAATGCAACAATAAATACAAGTATGCATGATTTAGAAAGTATTATTGTAGACAGTGCAGACCAAACAGTTAAAGTAGAAATTTTTGTAGCATCTATCTAAAATGGCAAGAAGTTGGATGACAGATAGTAAGAATTTTAAGAATCTAGAATCTTATCTAGAATCTTATGGTGATTATATTATCAGACAGGCAAAACTAACTATAAAAAAAGAAGCTCCAAAAAGTTCAGGTAGATTAAGTCGTTCATTAAAATATAGATTAGGAACTAAAAAATCAGAATATCTGATAAAATTCGATTCTAATAAATATGGAGCATTTGTAGAAAGAGGAGTAAAAGGAAAAGGTGGAAAAGTTAAAGGAATACAATATCAGGGAAATAGAACATATATTGATGTTAGAGGTAAAAGACAAAGAACTAAATTCAAATTCAGACATAAAAATCCAGGAAAAAATATGGTAAGTGCATTAATTCCTTGGATAACTAGAAATGGAATAGCAATAAAAAAAGGACAAACAATGACTGGATTAGCATATGCAATCGCATATGGAATTATTAGAAAAGGACTTCCATCTATAAGTTTTTATACTCAACCAATAGCGGCAACAAGAGGATTATTTGTAAGAAATCTAGAAAAAAATTATGCAGCTGATATAGAAAAGGGAATTGTAGCAAATGGATTTAGATTAAAATTGAATTAAAATGGCATTAACAATACATCAGAAACCACTATTTGATGTGGTACATTCAGGAGAAAAAATAATATTTACATTAAAAGATTTGGTATTAGTAACTAATAATGTAAAAGTAAAATATATTGCTAGAGTATATGTAGGAACTGATGAAGCATCATTAGGAACATCTAATAATCTTGGAGCATCTACATTAGTTGCAACATTAAAAACTAATCCAAACTCATCAGGAGTTGGTATATTTGATTTAAGTCCAATTTTAGATAATTATGTTAGTCCAGATTTTTTAGGTGGTATAGAACATAATTTAGGTGGTGCTGGATTTTCTACATATAAAAATACAGGTTTTGATACAAAAGAACATTCAATTCATGTAATTGATAATTATGCACAGAATCAAAATGCACTGAGATATTTTAGAGTAATATTTAACACAGAATCAGCAGTCAATAATGTATCTGATGTGGTCGAACAATCAAATTATAAAACATCTGAAACTATTTTGATGTTTAATGCATTTTTAGACCATGATGAAATATTAAGAGAAACATCTGGAAATTATGGTTATCCATTGGCATATAATGGTTGGATTATGAATGGAAATACTGATAAATTTTTAACCAATGCACCACCAACAAAACAATATATAAGAGAAAATGATTATCAAACAATTGCATTTTTTAATAATCTAAAAAGTGGAGAAGTTCCAGGGGATTATAATATTGGTTCTGGAAGTGCAATATTAGAATCTATAAATAATATACAAATAAAATATTATTATAATGGTGCTCAAACAGGAGCAACAATAACAAGAAATTTAACAAGTAATGGTGGTGTATATGCAGGACAATCATTAACAGACTCAAATATGAAATTAACATATTTTGGTTGTGGAACTGCTAATCAAGAAAATGCAGGAATTACAATACCAACAAATTGGGATTATTATACTATTCAGACATTTGATGATGGTGGTGGAGCATGTAGTCAAGAATATTATTTTTATAAACAAACTGATGATTGTAAAGGATTTGAAACAATCAGATTATGCTGGTTGAACCAATTTGGAGTTTGGGATTATTACAATTTTACGAAAAGGAATGTTAGAAAATTTTCCAAAGAAACAGTATCATTCCAAACACAAGAAGGAACATGGAATGGAGATAAATTCAAATTATATGGTTATTCTGGTGGTAAAAGAGTATTCAAAAATACTGCAACAGAATTAATAACATTGAATACAGATTTTATATCAGATGAAGAGGCAATTTGGTTAGAGGAATTATTTATATCTAATAATGTATTTATAATAAAACAAAATTCAACTGATTTTGGAAATCAAGGAATAATCAGAAAATATATAGAACCTGTAATTGTAGCATCGGAAGAAATGACTAGAAAAAGTACGGCTAATGATGGAAAAGTTCAATATACATTAGTAATATCTAAAAGTAAAAATAGAAGAACTCAAAGAACATAATGTCAATACAATTAACTTTATATCCACAACAAAATGAAGGAGTCTATACTTGGGATTCTGTCGTAAATAATGTAAATAAAATTGCAGACCATAATTTTAATTTTGCTCCTTGGTATTTTTCTAATATTACAGTAACAACTGTATCATCTATTCCACATTTTAACGCAATGAATTTATATACTCCATTATCTTTATGGGGTAATTTCAAAACAGGAGCAGGAGTATATCAGAATGTAACAGCTCCAACTGTGGTTAATGGTGTTTTACAACTTCCATCAACATCAGGACAATCATATACTGGTTGTTATCAGAATATGATAAATATAACTCCTGGAACCACATATACAATAGAAATAAATGTAAAACAATCAGCAAGAGGAACTCTAATAATCGGTGTACCAGGACAATCAACAACATTTCAGATTGGTGGAACTACATTTCATCATACAGGTGTATTTTCTAATCAATTTACTGGAAATACTAATACTAATTTTACTATTACACATTCATTCGTTGCAACAGGAACAGAATGTGTTTTTATGATGAGTTTTCAAGGAGATGGAACTAATTCAGATACTTTGAAAATAAATAATGTAAAAGTAAAACAAGCATCAACAACCTTTGAAAATGTAGATGATGGTCAGGTTGTAGTAGATTTATATGACCATTCTCCAATTCCAATGACTTTAAGTGTAGATGATTTTAAGAAAATAGCAGAAAAACCTCAATCATTTTCAAAAGCGTTTAACTTACCAGCAACCAAACATAATAATAAAATATTCTCAAATATATTTGATGCAACAATATCGGTTCATCAGAACGGACAGGCATTCAATCCATATTTAATTACAAAAGCAGTATTGAGAGAAGATGGAAATACAATATTTGAAGGTCATTTGAGATTAATAGATATAAAACAAAAAGATGGAGAAACTACTTATACTGTAAACTTATTTTCAACGGCAGTATCACTAAAAACTGTATTAGGAAATAAAACTTTTGCAGATTTAGATGGTGGTGCATTAGGAGGTGGAGCTGGATTATCTGAATTGGAACATGTATGGACAAAGGCACAAATAAAACCTAGTTGGATAGGACAATTACCATTAGATAATCAAGTTCCAGCAGGATATACAGGACATTTGACTACAAGATTAGGAGATTGTACTGGTGGAGAAACAGAATGTAATGTTCTTAAATATCCATTTGTTCAATGGAATGGTGGAATAACACAAGAGCAAGGTGGTTCTCAACATGGTTGGCCAGAATTAAATCATATGAATAATGCATTCAGACCATGGATAAAATTAAAATATTTAGTTGATAGAATAATTGGTGAGGCTGGATTTACATATCAATCAGATTTTATGGAAGGTATTGGAAACTATTCTAATCCACAAGGACAAGCGGCCAATGTAAGAAAATATCCAGATTTTGATAGATTATTCATGGATTTTAATTGGGGAGCAAATGTAGTCCCAGGTAATTTCGGACAAACTATTACAGCAACATATACAAGAGATAATGCTTCAGGAGATAATTATATCCACCCTGCAAATACATGGGATATGATTCAATTTACTGATGGAACAGGTGCATTAGAATCATTAGGTTATGATGCAACAAATCATTATTTTGTAGTTCCTCATGATAATTATATATATACAATTTCATATAATGTTACTCTAACAAATCAAAATGCGTCAGGAGATGTTTTTCATCTCAAATTATCAAGATATAATTCTAGTGGAACATGGCAAGAAGATATATCAGGTCATTGGAATAATACTCCAAATTCAGCAGGACAAATAACATTAAGTGGTTCTGGAACTACAACAGCAATGGCTGGAGATGAAATTAGGTTACAAGCTAAAAAAATATCTCCAAATCCTGGAGCACCAAATAATTTGAAACAAGGAGATACAACAGATACATCAGCAGTATCATCAACAATTAATGTTACAGTAGTTCCAGGAAAAATGACATCAGAAATTTTACTGATGAAAAGAGGTTCAATGAAACAATGGGAATTTCTAAAAGATATTATGACAATGTTTAATTTGATAATATTACAAGATAAAGCAGACCCTACTAAATTAAAAATAGAACCATATGATGATATTTTTATAGATAATGAATATACAACAGGAATCACTCAAAAAACTCATGATTGGACAGATAAAGTAGATATATCTGAATTTGAGATGAAACCATTACAATTAAAGAAAAATGTATTTTGGAAATTCAAAGAAGATAAAAAAGATTATGCTCATAGTGTTTATTTGGATGCAACTGGTCAGGAATTTGGTAATATGGAAATTACAACAAATGCAACAGTACCTAGTGGAGAACAAAAAATAGAATTAAAACATTTTTCATCTACTTTTTGCAAACCTTTATTCAATGGATTTACGAATAAGTTATATGTTCCTCAAATAGTAAATATGAAATCTGATGGAACTATACAAGGATTCGATAATAAACCAAGAATATTATATGATATGAATGGAGATGGTTCAAATTATAATATTTTAACACAATTACCAAACAATAATGGAGTTCAAAAAACTTATAGAATACCATCATTTAATGGAACAACAGGAGAACAAAATTCTAGATTTTTACAATTTGGTCATGTGACTGCATATCCTATAAATAACAGTCAGAGAGATTTTAATTTTGGAGCGGTACAAATGGTAAATCCATTCGTATCAGGAACTCCTAGAAATTTATTTAATGAATTTTGGAGTCCATATTATGATGAATTATATAATTCTGATACAATGGTAGTAAAAATAAGATGTTTATTAAGTCCACAAGAAATGTCAGATATAAATTTTTATGATAAAATATTTATAAAAAATAGAGAATATAGAATCAATAAAATAGACTACAAAGCAGGAGAATTATCAGTTGTAGAATTAATAAGAATGCCATAATGAGAAAAAAAAGAAATTATAAATTAGTTCCTCATAATGTTAAAGCAGATGGAAAAGTTATGTTTCATGATGGAACAAATGAAGTTGTGGCAAATCAAGAAACTTGTGAGGCATATGGATATAAATATTTAGATGGAGTTTGTTATGCATTTGCACCATCACAAAGATTGATTGATGAAAATAATACTGATACTTTCTTAAATAATGGAGATAATAATAAAAGTCAGATTAGTAGAGGAACATTAATTAATGGTTCAAATCATGAATCAAGAAATGCATTTGGTTGTTTTTTAACAGGACAGAATCATAAAATAGGAACATTAGATGAACCAACATCTGATAATTATATAAATAATTCATCTATAATTGGTGGTAGTTATGGATTTATAACACAGACAGGACAATTAGTTCATGGTGGTGGAAAAGGTGATGGTGCTGGATTAGCAATAGGATTAACACAAACCATTGAATATCAGTTATTTGGAACATCATCTGGAAATGATATAGATTTATATATTCAGGGAGATACAGATAGAGCTGATGAAATAACATTACCAAAAAATTCTATTTGTAGTTATGATTTAATGATAACAGGATTGGTAACAGGTGGAACTAGTGGAACACCAGGGCATCATACAGTTATACATCAAAAAGGGAGTATGGTAGTTGGAAATGGTGGAGCAGAAGGAACAACAAATACTCATGTAAATACTACTCCAACAGAAATTACAACAGTAGGGAGTACAGGAACAATAAGTATAGATGTTTCTACACATCAGATATTCAAAATAAGTGTGGCTGGAGTATCTAATGTGACTTGTAATTGGCATGCAGTAGTTAAATTTAATATTAATCAAACATCAAGAGTAACATTTTAAGATATGGCTAGAGGAACAGAAGCAAGGGTAACAATGGTAGTAGATACCAAAAAACCTGTAAAAAATATAAATGAGTTAACCAAGAAAATTCAGGACATGAGGACTGAAATTGAAGGTAGAGAAATTGGTTCTGCAAGATTTAATGAATTATCGGCAGCAATAGCCAAAGCCAGTGGAGAATTGAAAACTCTTGAAATGAATATGGAAGGTTTAGATGCTCAACAAAAGGCAGAAGGATTTGTAAAATTAGGAGAAGGAATTGCAGGTGGATTTGCAGTAGGACAAGGAGCAATGGCATTATTTGGAACAGAATCAGAGGCATTACAAGAATTACAAACAAGAGTACAAGGAGCCATCGCAATAGCCATGGGAGTTAGAATGATGTCTGAAGCAGCATTACAAATTGCCATTGTAAAACGAACTATTGCAGAAAAGGCAAATCTGTTAATGACAGGAAAAGGAAGATTGGCAACTATTGCTCAAACAGTAGTAAATTTTGCATTAACAGGTTCTCTTGGAGCAGTAACAGTGGCAAAAGGTTCAGCAACAGCAGCAGCAATCGCTCTAAGAATTGCCATGATGGCTATTCCATTACTAGCAGTTATTGGTGGAGTTACTGCATTAGTAGGAGCATTATCGAGTTGGTTCAGTCAAAATGAACAAAATGTAGATTCTCAATTAAGAATGAATGCAGCAACAATAGAATCTAATGATGCATTTCTGAAACAATTAGACTATAAAAATAAACTTGCAGATGCACAAACAGAGGAAGAAAAACAATTAGTTAGACTCCAAGAACAAATGAGGCAACAAAAAGAATCATTAGAAGAAAATAATGAGGCTTTGAGAAAAAATGCAGATGAATTAGAGAATATAAATGATTATACAGATGAAAGTCAAGAAATAATCAAAAATAATACTAAAATATTAAATAGTAATTCTAAAATCATACAAGGAAATATAGAATATTATAATGATTTAATTAGAGCTCAACAACAATTAATTGAGGATAAAGCTGCAGCAGAAGAAGCTGAAAAAGAAAGATTAAAAGAGGAAGAAAGACAAAGAGAACAAAGCAGACAAAGATATATCAAAAGACAAAATGAGAAAAAACAACAAGAAAAAGATTTAAGAAAATTAGAGGAAGAGGTTCATTTACTTGGTATGAAAGATGATGCAGAAAGAGAAAAACAGAAAAATGAATATGCTAGACAAGATGCATTGAGAAAAGCAGAATCTATCAGAGATGAAGAATTAAAACGAAAAACTATCCAATCAATCAATGACAAATACGACCAGATAGAATTAAATAGATTGGATAAAATACAAAAAGAAAAAGATGCAAAAACCCAAGACGAACAAGATAGAATAAAAGAAGAAAATGCAAAATTACAGGAAGAATTAAGAAATAATATCAATGAAGAAATAAGAAAAATAGAAGATATAAAGGCAGGAGAAAGAGAAGCAGAATTGAGACAGGTCAATGAACATTTCCAAAGATTATTAGCATCGGCAGATTTAACACAAGATGAAAGAGACCAATTAGAAGAGGAACACAGAAGGCAAAGGAAAGAAATTAATGATAGATTTGACCAAGAAGAAATAGATGCAGAAAAAGAAAAATTACAAGCTAAAATAGACGCTCATCTTGAGGCATTAGGTTCAACATTAGATGCCATTATGAGTAATATGGATGCTAGAATGGCAGAAATCGACCAAGCAACAGCAAGGGAGTTGGAAATGGAAGGTTTGACAGAAAAACAAAAACAAAATATCCAAGAAAAAGCAGATGCCAAAAAGAAGAAAATAGATGCTAGACGAAAAAAGGTTGCAGCAGCCATGGCAATAATAGATACATATAAAGCGGCTACCAGTGCATATTCATCATTGGCTCCAATTCCATTTGTGGGTCCTGTTCTTGGTGGTATTGCAGCAGGGGCAGCTATTGCAGCAGGATTGGCTAATGTTAGACAAATTTATGCTCAAGATGTAGGTGGAGGTTCTGGTGGTGGTGGTGGAGGTTCAGCAGTTACTCCAAAAACAGATGCTCAACCACCTGCAACAACAGGAGCATTTACTCTTGGTGGAGCAGACCCAAACAAAAAACCTGTAAAAGCGTATGTGGTTACAGACGAAATGACAGATTCCCAAGAACAATTAGAAGGAATTAGAGAACAATCAACAATTTAATAAAATAATTATGGCAAAAAAGAAAAAAAAGAAGAAAAAAAAGTATTATAAAATTACTGAGTTGGTTATCAGTGATTCGAATGAAGAATTAGCAATTGACGCAATCAGTTTGGTTACAGACCCAGCAATAGAAGTGGATTTTGTATATTTTAATAAAGGAAAAAACAATTTAACATTAGCAAAAATTGATGAAGAAAAAAGAATGTTAGTATCTCCTGCATTAATTCCAAATAAAAATATATATCGATATAACGCACAAACCGACCAAGATTATTATGTGTTTTTTAGTAAAGAAACAGTAAGAAAAGCCAGTGAAATGTATCTGAAACATAATAATCATCATAAAGCAACATATCAACATGAGGAAAGAGTATCTGGAGTATTAACCGTTGAATCTTGGATAAAAGAAGATGATAAATATGATAAATCAATTGCATATGGATTTGATTTACCAATCGGTACATGGTTCGTGAAAATGCGAATAGACAATGATGATATGTGGGAGAGAATAAAATCTGGGGAATTGAAGGGATTATCTATTGAAGGTTATTTCGTTGATAAAATGGAAATGATGACTAAAAATTCAGAAATTTCAGATGAAGATTTATTAAATTCATTAGCAGAAATTCTGAAAATCAAATAAACATATATATATTTCTATTACATAATATATTACAAGAGTATTAATACTAAATTTATAACATGGACATCAAAGAACAAATCTTAAAAGCTCTAGGATTATCAGAAGAAATCAAATTAGAGTATCAAAACAAATTAGAAGATGGTACCATTATCGTTTCCACTGCAGATGAATTGACTGCAGGAGTAGATGTTTCTATTTTAACTGAAGATGGGAGTACAATGCCATTACCGGAAGGAGAATACATTACAGAAGATGGTACAAGTTTTACTGTTTCAACAGAAGGTACAGTTGGAGAAGTAAAATCTGGTGAAGAATCAGAAGAATCAGAAGAAGTTGAAGCAAAAGAGGAAGAAAAATATGAGGAAGAAGTTGTAGAAACTATTACTGATGAAGTATCACAGGCAACAGATGAAATTGCAGCAGCAATTGATGAAGCAACAGGAGAAGAAGTTACTCCAGAAGTTGCAGAGGCAGCAGCTGAAATAGCAGTGGCAATCGTTGAAGAAAAAATTGAAGATGTGGCAATGAATAAACATCTAAAAGAACTAACTGATGTATTGAAAACTGAATTATCTAAATTAAAAGAAAGATTAAATGAAGTTGAAAATACTGCAGGTGGAGAAAGAGTATCAGTATCTAAATTTTCTAAACAAGAAGTTGAGGAAGTAGATTATACTAAATTAGGAGCAAAAGGAAGATTTTTTGCTAACCTAGATAAAATTAAAAATAACTAAATAATAATCAAAAAAATAAAAAATTATGGGATTCAGTATCACGAGTAATTATGCAGGGGAGCATGCCGGTCAGTATATTGCGGCAGCATTAAAATCTGCAAAATCATTAGAATACTTAACAGTATTAGAAAACATTAAATTTAAGAGAAATATTTCGAAAGTTGCGACATCTGGAATGATAGTAGATGCAACATGCGACTTTACAGACGCAGGAACTCTAACTCTTACGGAAAGGGTCTTAAATCCAAAGGAACTACAAATCAATGTGGATTTATGTAAAAAAGATTTATTATCTGATTGGCAGGCGGCACAAATGAGTGCAGGTGCTCATAACAGAGATATGAGTTCTGACTTTGCAGCATTTGTAGTAAGTCATTTAGCAGACACAATCGCTGACCATGTAGAAACTAACATCTGGCAAGGAATTGATTCAGATGCAGGAGAATTTACAGGATTCATGCATGCAGGTAATGGACATTTTGAAAATGATGCTACGATTGTAGAAGCTGATAATCAAGGTGGTGCAGGAACAGCATTTACAAACACAAATATAGATGAAAATTTAGGAATAATTTCAGCAGCTATTCCATCAGCAGTATATACAAAAGAAGATTTATATATCTACATGAGTACTACTTCTTTCAGATTATACCTAGAAAACCAAGCGGCAGCAGGATATGAAAGATTATATAACATGGGAGATGGATTCAAACCAATGTTCAATGGAATCAAAATAGCAGTATGTCCAGGAATGCCAGAAAACAAAATGGCAGCAGGTCAAAAATCTAACTTATTTTTCGGAACTGACTTAATTTCGGATACAACAGAAATTAGAATGCTAGATATGTCTCAATTAGACGGAAGTGATAACATCAGAGTGGTAGCAAAATTCACTGGTGGAACACAACACGCACAAGGTTCTGATATTGTAAGATTAGACTAATTATTAACTAAAAAAAAACTATAACTATGGCATGCGAATTAACTAGGTCACGAGGATTGGACTGTAAAGATATTATGGCTGGAGTCAGAAATATCTATTTCGCTCAACATGCTGATTTGAATATAACAACTGCATTAGGAGCGGTTACTCAAATAGCAGGAGCAGGGGGTTATAGTGCTGGATATTATAAATATGCTATTCCAAAGGGTCAAGCGAGTATGACCGAAACGATTAATGCATCGGTGGAAAATGGAACTGTATTTTATGATGGTGCTATAAACTTAAAATTACACAAATTATCATTAGATGATAGAAACGAAATAAAATTATTAGCACAGAATAGGTTAATTATTTTTGTAGAATTATATCAAACAGTGAATGGTAAAAATGAAATATGGGCATTTGGAGTTGAAAATGGTTGTGAAATGACTGCAGGTTCTGCAACATCTGGAGCAGGATTTGGAGATATGAACGGTTATGATTTGACTTTCTCGAGCAGTGAATCAAATCCATGTTTCAGACTATCACAATATGGTAGTGTTCCATTTGATAACTTTACACTAACAACAATTGTATCGTAAAGTATTAAATATCAAATGTTAATATATTTTTAAGAAGGGTGGCATTAGTCACCCTTTTTTTTATAAATTTATAAACTAAAAAACAATGTATAAATTAAAAAAGAAATATATAGGTCATACAGTCTATACTAATGGATATGCTATTTTATTAGATACTGTTCGTCCTCATCAAGTTGAAATTTTAGATTTAGTAGAATATTTCGAAAAAACTACTAAAAAAGAAAAAAAATCAAAAGATATTACATCAGATAAGTCATAAAGAAAATAAATCTGTAAGTTTTCTATTATATAATATGATACATGCAGTTTATGGACAGACAATTACAGCTTATTTGAGTTTATTAGAAAATAGATTCAATACATCTGTTTCTGATGATAATATCAGATATTTATTCAAATTTACTAATGATTTGACAAAGGCAGTGAAATATGCCTATGGAACTATAGTATCAAAAAATGATAGATTTATTAAATTGACTTTTGCTCATAATACATCTGAAAATATATTTACAGGAAATATAAATCTAAAACCTTATGGATATTGGAATTATGAAACTTATGAAGTAAGTTGGATTGGAACAGTTGGTGTAAATGATACCAATGCTCCTAATTCTGAAACAGAAGTTTTAACAGTAAATAACAATAATGGTGTGGTACAGGGAAAAGTTCATGAAGGTAAATTATATGTATCAGAAACAGTAGGTTCAGAACAAATAAAATATCAACAGTATGAACCAACAACAACAACGAATTATTTATATACAAACTAAAAAATAAAAAATGGCAAATTCAACAAACGAATTACTAGGAGAACAATTAGGAAAAGGTCGTGTAGAAATAGTTGTATCTGGAACAGGAGCAGTAACAGGGAAAGATTGTTATGCAGTTCATTTTCCAGTACAAACTGTGGTTACTAATTTAGATACTGGTTCAGTTGTATCAGGAACAGATTCTAATTTACATCAAACATATCCAGCAGGAACTACATTATATCTCAATTTTACTGCAATAACTATTTCTAGTGGTTTAGCATTAATTTATAGAAATAATACATTATAATGAAGATAGGGAGTTCTCATGTATGGAATCCATCAATGGAAGGAGATACTCTCCGATATTGGTTGCAACATAATTCTAATTTAACTTTGGTTGGTGACCAAGTACAACATTGGAGTAGTGCGGTAACAGGTAGTACAGAAAGATGGAGTCAGGCTACTGAAACTAATAGACCAATAGTGGTAACAGAAGGAACTGGAGCATTAGGAGGTGTAGATTTTGATGGAAATGATAATTATCTAACAGGAACTCAATTAACATTAACAGGAACTTATGTATTAGGTGTTAGATTCAAAATAGAAGATGATGTGGCAGGAAATGATGTATTAGTAGGAGATTTATCATCAGCAAATAATTTTGTAAGAATAAATAATACAAGTCAAATAGGAATAAAACATAGTTCAAGTCAAAAAGTATTTGATATGAATAGTGGTGCAATTTTTGACCAAGATTCTGCTTATTCATTAGTAATTGGTAGAAGTGGAGATGATGTTATTTCTATATGGGTTGATGGTGTATTACAATCTGATACAGAAACAGCAGCAGGTAATTTTTTGCTTGATGGATTGGGTGCTAGAAGTGGAATTACAAATTATTTTAGTGGAGTTATATTTGAAGTTTGTATATTTAAGGATACATATTCAACAAGATTGGCAGAAAATTTATCAGGACATCTAATGTCATTAAAAATAGATTAAATGGAAAAAATATTATCAATAGATTTAGCAACACAAACTTCTCCAAAAGTATCTGAACACCAAAACAAAGATTGGATTGAATATGGAACAGATGATTGGGCTAATCTATATCCTCAGTTCTTGATAGATTTATATTACAACAGTTCCACACATGCGGCAATTATCAACGCAACAAGAGATATGATAGCTGGAGAAGGAATTATGTGTGAGGAACATGAAGATGTAGAAAAACATACAAAACTTAAAAATTTCCTAAATAATGCAAATGGACAAGAAACTTTACATGATGTTATAAAAAAACTTGCATTTGATTATAAATTACAAGGGGGTTTTGCGTTAAATTTGATATGGAATAAGGCTAGGACTGAAATTGCAGAAGTATATCACATTCCAGTCGAAAGAATCAGATGTGGAAAACCAAATGAAAGAGGAATAATAGATACTTATTATATTTCTGCTGATTGGAGTGATATTAGGAAAAATAAACCAACTGCAATTCCTGCGTTCAACATGAATGATAGAACGAGTCCTAGTCAGATATTATATAAAGGAGATTATTCTCCAAATATGGAAGTATATTTTACTCCAGATTATTCAGCATCGTGTAATTGGGCACTTATCGACCAAAAAGTATCAGAATTTCATTTATCTAATATAGAACACGGTTTTTCCGGTAGTTATTTCATAAATTTTGCTAATGGTATTCCAACACAAAAAGAAAGATTAGAGATAGAAAGAAGTCTATCTAAAAAATTCGGTGGAGCTAGTAATTCGGGAAAAATAGTTTTAACATTTTCAGATGACCAATCTAAAGTTCCTGTGATAAATCCAATTGCAGTATCCAATGCGGATAAACAATATTTGGCACTCCAAGAACTTTTGGTTCAGAATATTTTGACTGGACATCGTGTAACTAGTCCAATGTTAATGGGTATAAAAAACAACACAGGTTTGGGTAGTAATGTAGATGAATTGAATACCGCATTTGAAGTATATCTAAATACAGTTGTAAAACCATATCAAGAAAAAATATTGAGATGTATTGATATGATATTGGAAATAAATAAAATGAAATTACCAATAGAAATCATACAAAACAAACCAATAACATCTAAATTTACTATAGATGATATGCGTTCAGTAATGACTCAAGATGAAATTAGAGAAGAATTAGGATTAGCTCCATTAGAATCAGATGAGGTTGTAGAAGAAGATGATTTTTCTCAATTTAGTTTAGATGATGTAGTAAATAATATTAATGGATATCCTGTTTTCAAAACGAAAGAAGAAGCAGAAAAACAAGCAGAAAAAATGGGTTGTTCTGGTTCTCATAAACATGAAGATTCAAATGGATTTGTTTGGTGGATGCCATGTAAAGACCATAATCAGGTAACAGAATTAAATAGTGAAAATATTCTATTAAGTTTTATAGAAAAATATGGAGAAGATGCTCCAGATGGAGATTGGGAGTTGATAGATGTAAAAAAAGTAGAAGATGAGCATTCTGAATTTGATTTTGAAACTGAATTAAATAATTTACATAGATATAATTTTTATGATACTGGTTCAGCTAATCCAGATATGGATTCTAGAGAGGAAGGAGTAGATAGAGAATTTAATTTATATAAAGTTAGATATAGATATTGGACTGCAATTCAATCATCAGATACACGACCATTTTGTAGGTTGATGTTATCAGAAAATAAATTATATAGAAAAGAAGATATAGAAGCAATGGCAAATATGCCAGTAAATTATAGAGGAAAAGGAAAAGGAATGGGTCCAAATGGAGCAAAAACCTACGATATTTTCAAATACAAGGGTGGAGTCAATTGTGGTCATTATTGGAGAAGAGAGATTTACTTCTATAAATTAGGAGTTGGAACAGGAACTAGTATAAATGATGCAACAAAAATAATAACAACAACAGAGGCAAGGGCTCGAGGATTCAAACCAGAAACAAATCCATCAGAAGTTGCTAGAGCACCAAAAAATATGCCTAATAATGGAAGATTAAAATAAATAATATGAGAACAAAAGATAAATTTTACGAAAACTTAAGTAAATTCTATGTATCTGATGAAAAAAAGATACAGAAAATTGAATTTCAAGATGTTAAAACAATAGAAAAACTAGTTAATGAAAGTGATTCTGTTTTGAAAAAATTTGGTACAGCAGTATCAAAAGCAGATTCTGCACAAGACAAATACAGGTCGTCTGATAATAAATTATTTGAACAATTCAAAGCAGTTGATATTATCGCACAAAAAGCAACCAATCTGATGTTAGATTATGAAAAAGAGAAAAAAAGATTAGATGGTTTATTAGATAAAGAAAGAAAATTACGAGCTAAAATGGATAATGAAACTGATGATGCTAGAAATAAATTAGGAGATGCAGAACAAGAATTAAAACAAGTTGCAGGAAATTTAGATGATGTATATACGAGATTAAATACTGCGATAGAAAGATTTGAAGATTCTGCTAGAGCGTTAGGAGTTTTAGATAAAGTATCTGGAACATTATCTCAAGCAAAAAAGAGAAGAGATACATTGAAAAATGTAGATTTACCTACTTATGATTATTCATCTAAATTAGGATAAAAAAAATTAAGTAATGAGTTATATATTATTCATATCAGAAAATAAGTTGAAGGATTCTACAAGTATGGGTGGAAATATCGATGCAGAATTCTATCTACCATATATGAAAGTTGCACAGAAAAAATATATCGAAACTAAATTAGGAACAGATTTATTTGAATCATTGCAAACTAAAATATCTGGTGGAAATTTAACAGGAAATTATAAAACATTAGTGGACGACTATATTCAAGATAGTTTAGTTCATTGGAGTTTGTATGAATGTTTACCATTTTTACGAGTTAGAATAGCAAATAATGGTATTGGTGTTAAAACATCTGAAAATCTTGAATCATTAAGTCAAGAAGATATGAATACATTAAGAGAAGAAATTAGAAATACAGCAGAATTCTATACCGAAAGAATGATAGAATACTTACGACATAATAATGCTAATTTTCCAGAATATTCAACATCAAGTGGAGCAGATGTTCAGCCAGATACAAATGCATTTTATTCTGGTATGAACCTTGAAAGAGAAAAAATAAGAGGTGGAGAAATAACATTAGATGATTTTTTAACTCCTGACTTAAAATAATGAATAAATATAAACCAAAATCAAAAAACGAATTAGCGTTAAAAAAATATATAAAAAATGCCACTGAAAAAAGCGACATCAGATATAGTAGAGACAGGAGCAGTAAATCTATCAATACTAGGAATAACAACATTAGCAGACTTTGAACTAATATTGAAGATTGTTTTATTACTATTATCTATCGGTTACACAATCGCTAGGTGGAGAACTCATATTATAAATAAAAAAAAATGAAAAAAATAATCTGTAAATTAATATACTATATTTCATTTGGAAATATATGTATGAACCAATGTGGTTGTAAAAAATGAAAAAATATAAAAATTTTAAATCATCAGAATTCGATTCTCCAGATTTACCAGGTTCTGGAGAAAATATGAAAGATGAATTCATGGAATTATTACAAGAAGCCAGAAATATTGCTGGAGTACCTTTTCGTATAACATCAGGATTTAGAACACAAGCATATCATGATGATTTATCTAGGAGAGGATATAAAACAAGTAAATCTAGAAGTGCACATCAAGATGGATATGCAGCTGATATACATTGTTCTGATACTAAAACAAGATGGATTATGATTAATGCATTTTTATTAGCTGGATTCAATCGAATCGGAATTGGAACTAACTTCATACACATAGACAACGCTCCAAATAAAACTGAAAACAGAATTTGGACATATTAATTAATTAAAACTAAATATTATGGATGGAATAACTTGGCAAGAAATCGCACTAGCATTAATTGGTGTATTTGAAATTATCGTAAGATTAACTCCTACTGATAAAGATAATTCAATTTTAGCTAAAATAGTTTGGGTTATAAATAAATTAATACCAAACAATAAAAAAAGAGGGGGTACTCACTAAATGAGAAACAATCGATACAGATTGAAACCTTCTGAAATTAAATGGTTACATAGAATTAGAGATAAAAAGGTTCGTAATGTTCTTGTCATTGGGGATTTACATGAGCCTTTTTGTCTTGATTCTTATTTGACTTTCTGTAAAGAACAATATATAATTCATGACTGTAATCAGGTTGTTTTTATTGGGGATATAATAGATAACCATTTCAGTTCTTACCACGAAACATCTGCAGATGGTATGGGTGGATTAGATGAATTAGAATATGCAATCAAAAGAATTTCTAGGTGGTATAAAGCATTTCCAAAGGCTACTGTTATAATTGGAAATCATGATAGGATTATAATGAGGAAGGCTCAAACCTCATCAATTCCTAGTAAATGGATAAAATCATATAAAGAAGTATTAGAAGTTCCTAATTGGGAATTTACTGAAAGATTTGTTCAAGATAATGTTCAATATATACATGGTGAAAATGGAACAGCAAGAACAAAAGCAAAAAATGATATGATGAATACCGTACAAGGACATTTACATACTCAATCATATACAGAAAATTTTGTTGGACAAAGATATCGTATTTTCGCAACACAGGTTGGTTGTGGAATAAATCATGAATCATATGCCATGGCATATTGTAAATATGGAAAAAAACCAGCAATTGGATGTGCGGTTATTAAAAATAATGGTGGATATTCATTAAATCTAATGATGGATTTATGAAAAAGTCAGAATGGATAATATTTGGTATATATTTCGGTATTGTTATAACGGTACTGATATATCAATCCTAATATAGTTTATCTTAATCCTAATCAATTTTATCTTACTCATAATATTATAATATTGTTTTGACATAAAACTTGTTAAAACAAACCTATATTGATATCAATAATATTAACATATTTATAAACTTTTTTTGTTATTTATTTTGTTAATTGGATTATTTTCAGTAATTTAGCAATGTAAATAATTACAAATAACTATTAAATATTATAACAATGGAAACAATAACAACAACTCAATACTGGACTAACAAAAGAAGTGGTTTAGTTTGGTCGGTTCAACAATCAGAAAACGATATTATTATATTTAGACATAATAAAAC
>CERY01009216.1_pt1 | contig 27008 bp, 26 predicted proteins | sample 530701 | NCBI WGS metagenome assembly CERY01 (sample SAMEA2620879, study PRJEB7988) | marine metagenome | biome: marine biome (ENVO:00000447); feature: surface water layer (ENVO:00002042); material: "saline water (ENVO:00002010), including plankton (ENVO:xxxxxxxx)" | depth 5 m
CCGGCGGCTCTGCTGCCGCTGTAGCCGGCCGCCTGTGCGCTGCGGCTACGGGCACCGACACAGGCGGCTCGATCCGCCAGCCCGCCGGCTTCACGGCTCTGACCGGCCTGAAGCCGACCTATGGTCGGGTTTCGCGCTGGGGCATGGTGGCCTACGCTTCGAGCCTGGATCAGGGCGGCCCGATGGCCCGCACCGCCGAAGACTGCGCGCTGATGCTGCAGGTCATGGCCGGTTTCGACGCCAAGGATTCCACCAGCGTCGACCAGCCGGTGCCGGACTACAGCGCCAGCCTGAACGACTCGCTCAAGGGCCTGCGCATCGGCCTGCCAAAGGAATACTTCGCCGCCGGCCTGGACGCTGCGACCAGCGACGCCATCAGCGCCGCGGTCAAGCAATTTCAGGCGCTCGGCGCCGAAGTCAGGGAAATCAGCCTGCCGAACGCCGAGCTGGCGATTCCGGCCTACTACGTCATCGCCCCGGCTGAAGCCTCCTCCAACCTGTCCCGCTTTGACGGCGTGCGCTTCGGCTACCGCTGCGACCACCCGGCCGACCTGACCGACCTGTACAAGCGCTCACGTGCCGAAGGTTTCGGCGCCGAGGTCAAGCGCCGCATCATGGTCGGCACCTACGCGCTGTCGGCCGGTTACTACGATGCCTATTACCTGAAAGCCCAGAAGATCCGTCGCCTGATCAAGAACGACTTCATGGCCGCCTACGAACAGGTCGATGTGATCCTCTGCCCGACCTCGCCGACCCCGGCGTTCAAGATCGGCGAGAAGATCGACGACCCGGTCAGCCTGTACCTGACCGACATCTACACCATTACCGCCAACCTGGCCGGGGTTCCGGGCGTCGCCCTGCCCGCCGGGTTTGCCAACGGTCTGCCGCTGGGCATGCAACTGCTGGGGCCCTACTTCAGCGAAGCCCGCCTGCTCAACATCGCGCACCAGTACCAGCAGGTTACCGACTGGCACCAGCGCGCTCCGGCCGGCTACTGAGAGGATTGACAGCAATGCAATGGGAAATCGTCATCGGGCTGGAAATCCACGCCCAGCTCACCACCGCGTCGAAGATCTTCTCCGGCAGCGCCACCACCTTCGGCGCCGAACCCAACACCCAGGCCAGCCTGGTTGACCTGGGCATGCCGGGCACCCTGCCGGTGCTCAACGCTCAGGCCGTGCGCAACGCGGTCAAGTTCGGCCTGGCGATCGACGCCGAGATCGGCATGACCAACGTCTTCGCGCGCAAGAACTACTTCTACCCTGACCTGCCCAAGGGCTACCAGACCAGCCAGATGGATCATCCCATCGTCGGCAAGGGCTACCTGGACATCACCCTGGAAGATGGCACGGTCAAACGCGTCGGTGTTACCCGCGCGCACCTGGAAGAAGATGCCGGCAAGAGCCTGCACGAAGACTTCCATGGCATGAGCGGCATCGACCTCAACCGCGCTGGCACCCCGCTGCTGGAAATCGTTTCCGAGCCGGACATGCGCAGCGCCAAGGAAGCGGTCGCCTACGCCAAGACCATCCACTCGCTGGTGCGTTATCTGGGCATCTGCGACGGCAACATGGCCGAAGGATCCTTGCGCTGCGACTGCAACGTCTCGGTGCGCCCCAAGGGCCAGACCGAGTTCGGCACCCGCTGCGAGATCAAGAACGTCAACTCGTTCCGCTTTATCGAGAAGGCAATCAACACCGAAGTCCAGCGCCAGATCGAGCTGATCGAGGATGGCGGCAAGGTGGTCCAGGAAACCCGCCTGTACGATCCAAACAAGGACGAAACCCGGTCCATGCGCAGCAAGGAAGAAGCTAACGACTACCGCTACTTCCCCTGCCCTGACCTGCTGCCCGTGGTGCTGGAACCGAGCTTTATCGAAGAAGTCCGTGGCGAGCTGCCGGAACTGCCGCAGCAAAAACGCGAGCGTTTCGAAAGCCAGTTCGGCCTGTCAACCTACGACGCCAGCGTCTTGAGCGCCAGCCGCGAACTGGCCGACTACTTCGAGCAGGTGCAGCAAACCTGCGGTGACGCCAAGCTGGCGGCCAACTGGGTGATGGGCGAGCTGTCCAGCCTGCTCAACAAGGAAGGCCTGGAGATCGAGCAATCGCCGGTCAGCGCTGCGCAACTCGGCGGCATGATCCTGCGCATCAAGGACAACACCATCAGCGGCAAGATCGCCAAGATGGTATTCGAGGCGCTGGCCGCCGGCGAAGGGGACTCTGCCGATGCGATCATCGAAGCCAAGGGGCTCAAGCAGGTCACCGACAGCGGCGCCATCGAGGCCATGCTGGACGAGGTACTGGCCGCCAACGCAGCACAGGTCGAACAGTACCGCGCCAGCGACGAAGCCAAGCGCGGCAAGATGTTCGGCTTCTTCGTCGGTCAGGCGATGAAGGCCTCCAAGGGCAAGGCCAATCCGCAGCAGGTCAACGAACTGCTGCGCAAGAAGCTGGAAGGCTGAACCGGAAGGCGGCGGCGCGGTCATACAGGCTCCGCCGCCTAACCGGACGTCACCCCATGCTGCGCTTTCTGTTGACCGTACTGACTGCACTGATAGCGCTGAACGCCAGGGCCGATGCGCTATCGCTCGGCGATCCGGGCTGGAGCCAGACTGGCAAAGCCTCCTACTACTCGTCCCGCCTGCACGGCAAGCGCACCGCCAGCGGCGAACCCTATGATGAAACCGACCTGACCGCAGCCCATCCGGCACTGCCATTCGGCACCCTGATCAAGGTCACCAATACCTACAACGGCCGCAGCGTGGTCGTGCGAATCAATGATCGCGGCCCCTTTGTCGGCCACCGCATCATCGATGTCTCCCAGCGCGCCGCAGAGCAGCTGGGCATGATTCGCGCCGGCAGCGCCCGCGTGCGCATCGAGTTGCCAGACCCGGATCAGCCTAGCGACTGAGCGGAACTTTTCTCCCTGAGCTACCCTCCACTGACAGTCAACGACTGAACACGCTCGCCGAACGTCCGGCCTGTGGCGCGCTCAGCGCGGCCTGTTCAGCGCCCCATTGGAGCAGCCGGTGCATAGGACCGGCGTACGCAGGACAAGGAGATCTGCATGACTGACGTCAAGCGTGGCTGGCAATCAACCGTTCTGGTTCCGGTCTTTGCCCCTGCCGTTATCGTTACCCTGCTTCTGGTGATCGGCACCATCAGCAATCCGGCGCTGGCCGGCAGCCTGTTCTCCAGCACGCTGAGCTACATCACCACCACCTTTGGCTGGTTCTATATGCTGGCCGTCGCCAGCTTTCTGCTGTTTGTGGTGCTGGTCGCCTGCAGCAGCTGGGGCAATATCCGGCTGGGGCCGGATCACGCCGAGCCGCAATACAGCTTCCCGGCCTGGTTCGCGATGCTGTTCTCGGCCGGCTACGGGATCGCCCTGCTGTTCTTCGGCGTCGCCGAGCCGGTGACCCACTTCGCCAGCCCGCCTGCCGGCGCCCCGGAAACGCTGGACGCGGCCAAGCAGGCCATGCAGATCGCCTTCTTTCACTGGGGTTTTCATATCTGGGCGATCTACGGCCTGGTCGGTCTGGTACTGGCCTACTTTGCCTTTCGGCACGGCCTGCCCCTGTCCATGCGCTCGGCCCTCTACCCGCTGATTGGCGAGCGCATTCACGGCCCCATCGGGCACGCCGTCGACGTGGTCGCCATCCTCGGCACCCTGTTTGGTATCGCCACCACCCTGGGCCTGTCGGTCGCGCAGATCAACGCCGGGCTGAACTACCTGTGGCCGAGCATTCCGGTAGCCAGCAGCGTGCAGGTGATTACCATTGCGGCCGTGACCGCGCTCGCCCTGTTTTCAGTGGTGGCCGGGCTGGACAAGGGGGTAAAGAACCTGTCGATCCTGAACATGGTGCTGGCGGTGACGCTGATGCTGTTCGTCTTTCTGGTCGGCCCTTCCATCTTCATCCTCGAAGCCTTCCTGCAGAACACCGGTAGCTACCTGAACAACATTGTTGAGCGCACCTTCAACCTGCAGGCCTACACCCACAGTGACTGGATCGGCAACTGGACGCTGTTCATCTTCGGCTGGACCATCGCCTGGGCGCCCTTTGTCGGACTATTTATCGCCAAGATCAGCCGCGGCCGCACCATCCGACAGTTCGTCTTCGGCGTCATGCTGGTGCCAACCATCTTCACCTTCCTCTGGTTCTCGGTGTTTGGCGATACCGCCTTGCACCTGATCATGAACGAGGGCTACACCACGTTGATCAGCGAAGTGCAGGCAGACAAGGCGATTGCGCTGTTCAAGCTGTTCGAGCATCTGCCACTGACCAGCATCGTGTCGTTCGTGACCGTGGTACTGATCGTCACCTTTTTCGTCACCTCATCGGACTCCGGTTCGCTGGTGATCGACTCGCTGGCCTCCGGCGGCGTGCTGCAGACACCGGTATGGCAACGCGCCTTTTGGGCGATCCTGGAGGGGGTAGTTGCCGCGGTATTGCTGATCGCCGGTGGCCTGAGTGCCCTGCAGACCATGACCATCGTCACCGCCCTGCCCTTCGCCATCATCATGATCATTGCCATGCTCGGCATGTGGCGCGCGCTGGTCATCGAAGGCCACCGTGACATCAGTCTGCTGCATCACATGCAGGTCAGCCGCTACAGCGACAACAGTCTGGCAGCCAACTGGAAGAAACGTCTGGTCAGTATCGTCAACTTTCCCGATCGCGCGGCGGTGGAGGGCTTTATCCACAACACAGCCATGCCCGCCATGCAGCGCCTGAGCCAGGCACTGGTTGCCCAGGGCTTGCCGGCAGAAGCGGCCCTGGATGCCGATAACGGCCGCGCCTATCTGCAGATCAGCAAGCCCGACCAGCTGGATTTCGTCTACGAAATACGTCTGCGCGAATACCTGCGACCGGACTTCGCCTACCCGGAAATGCGCCGCACCGACGATGATGCTCAGCAGCATTACTATCGGGCTGAGGTCTTCCTGCGCCGCGGCGGGCAAACCTATGATGTTTATGGCTATGATGAGCAGGAAATCATTGGCGACATCCTCGACCACTTCGAAAAATACCTGCATTTTCTGCACATCTCGCCGGGCGTCCTGCCCTGGAACATGGCCGAGCACGACGAGATGCTGCAACAACCACCCACCTGAGTGGGCCGAAGGCAAAAAAACCGGCACATGGCCGGTTTTTTTGTTCAGTCGCACAAGCCTTACTGCTGCAGCACCTGAAGAATCATCGGGTCCTGGAACACCCGAGTCAGGGCATCACTCATCACGTCGGTAACCAGCTTGGTATTGGTTTCCTGGTTAGGCGCGTAGCCAAAACGCTGCTGCAACGAGGAGCTGAAACGTCCCTGATAATTACGGTTCATATTGCTGGCTTCGGCAACGAAGGTCGCGCTGATATCCGCCTGGGTCACATAGACCGAGCTCTTCGGCGACTGATAGCGCAAATCTGCCAGATTCAGCGTCAAGCGGTTCGCATTTGGCGTGCCCTCCGGCACGACACTGAAGCCCAGTTGCCGCAGCGCCTGCTCAACCTGCTGACGAATCACCGGCAGCGCACTGTCGCTGATAGTGATGTTGCTGGAGTCGGGGTAAATACCGCCGCGGGTTCCCAGCACCTTGTTCTGCCGGGTGTCCTGCACCTGCACACTGACCGGCTGCTGGCGGGCAACCGGGCTGAGCGGCTTGTTGATCTGGGGCTGCACTGTCAACTGCTGAGGACTGTGGGCACAGCCCACCAGCACCGCGGCCATAAGAGCCAGCAGCAACATGCCTGAACGCTTGAGCATAAGAACCTTACTCCTGCCGTCTGTCGGGATTAAAAAAGAAAAGTGGTCGGCGCCACCTTGGACAGGCGCAGCATACTCCGGTTCCGAAAGCGCCAACAGAGGGCCAGGTGAACTGTCATCAGGCTGACATCTCGATGGGCGATGCTGCGCGCAAAGTCGCAGAGGAAAAATTGTCATGTTCGCCAATCTGTTCGCGCGCCGCCGCTACTACGCCCAGCTTGACGCCCAGGGTGTCTGCGTTGCCGTGTGGGCGCTGTCGCAACAGCCGCAGCAGGGCTGCTGGGTCGAGATCAACGAGCTGCAACCCCGCTGGATCGGCAAGCCGCTACCGGCAGCTGCCCGTATCAGCCGGCGCGAGACCCGCGCCAGCTGGAGAATGCTGCCGGCTTAACGGGCGCCTGCTGCTTCCAGGGCCGCGACGTAGTCTTCGGCCTGCGCGTGTTCACGCACGATGGCCAGGAAGGTACGGCCATCGGCACCCACTGCATTCAGGTCGTGCCCGGCGGCCTTGAACATCACCAGAAAGCGCTCGAAATCTTCCACACGCAGGCCGCGATAGGCGCGCACCAGCAGATGCAACTCAACCGACTCGTCGCTGTTGTAGGGGCGTGCGTTCAGAAATACCGCAACCTGTTCGTCGGTCATCGGCTCACCGATCACCTTCTGCTTGTCTTTACGCATGAAACGTCCTCAGAGAGTTCAGGGCCGGCATTGTAACCATCCCCCGAGCGTCCCACCAGTTCGGAACTCAGTCCGCAGCCGGGACCGGCGCAGAATGGAGATCGGCCCAGATCAGACCGTTACCGTAGAACCGCCCCTGCACGTAATCCGTGCCGGGGCTATCGAGCATTTGCCGGATAGCGGGCAGCAGGGCCAGCGGATAGTTGATGACGAGCAGAGCACCGTCATCGGCAAGGCGTGCGCCGCGCTGCCCACCGGCGCCATCGACAAACTGCAGGCGCGCCCGCTGCACCGGCGAACCGGGCAATACGCTGCGCCCCTCCAGCAGAAGCGAGACGCTGGCCTGCGCATCATTCGGGCGAGCCCCCGGGCGCAACTCGCTGGCAACCGTCAGACTGTAGCGTTGCACCTCGAATAACACCTGCTCGGGCTTATCCTGACGCTGACCGTAGAGATCTTCCGGCAGATATTCATCGTGCGGCAGCGCCACCGGGGCAGCGGCAAGCGACTGCACCAGCAACGCCCCCAGGGTCAGCGCAACCGCCCGACGCATCATGCCTCAGTGCCCCTTGAGGGCAAAAATGCCGGCGGCGTTGCGCCAGTAACCCTTGTAATCCAGACCGTAACCGAAGATGTAGCGATCCTCGACATCCAGCCCGGTAAAGTCGGCACGCATGCCCGGATAGGCCTTGCGGTCGTGCTGTTTGTCGAGCAGCACAGCCGTATAAACATTCTCGGCACCGGCATCCCGGCAGTACTCGACGATGGCGGCCAGGGTATGACCTTCATCCAGAATGTCATCGATGATCAGCACAGTACGGCCGACCAGTGAATGCTCTGCACGCGCCTTCCAGAACAGTTCACCACCGGACAGTTTGTTGCGATAGCGAGTCGCGTGCAGATAACCCACTTCCATCGGGAACGGCAGCTTCGGCAGCAGCTTGCCACTGATGATCAGGCCACCGTTCATGACACTGTAAACAATCGGGTTGCTGTCGCTCAGACGCGCCCTGATCTCGGCTGCCATGTTGTCCAGCGCACCCTCAACATCGGCCTCGGTAAACAGGCAATCAGCCTCTGCCATAACCTGCTTGATGTGATCCAGTTCTACCGCCATGCATGACCTCCGCCGGTCCCGGTATGGAAAAAGGGGCGAAAAATACCCATGTCGCCACGAAAGCACAAGTATAGAGACGGTTTTCCGACAGACGAGCCCCTGCTGTCAACGCCAATGCTGTGCCATAATTGCCGCGCCCTTCCACGCAAGAGAGAAGTTCCAGCATGAACGTGAAAGAAATCCGCCATCCTTTGATACGACACAAACTGGGCCTGATGCGCCGCAGTGACATCAGCACCAAGAATTTTCGTGAGCTTGCGCAGGAAGTTGCTGCGCTGCTGACCTACGAAGCAACCCAGGACATGGCGGTCGAGACCCACACCATACAAGGCTGGTGTGGCGATGTGGAAGTGGAAAAACTGAGCGGCAAGAAAGTAACCGTGGTGCCGATTCTGCGTGCCGGTCTCGGTATGCTGGACGGCGTACTCAGCCTGGTGCCGAGCGCCAAGGTCAGCGTCATCGGCCTGGCCCGCAACGAGGAAACCCTCGAAGCCGACACCTATCTGGAAAAACTGGTTGGTGAACTGAACCAGCGTATGGCGCTGATCATCGACCCGATGCTGGCCACCGGCGGCTCCATGGTGGCTACCATCGACATGCTGAAGAAGGCCGGCGCGCGCGAGATTCGTGCCCTGGTGCTGGTAGCAGCGCCCGAGGGAATCCAGCGCGTCAACGATGCCCATCCCGACGTGCAGATCTACACCGCATCAGTTGATCAGCGTCTGAACGAGCACGGCTACATCATCCCGGGCCTGGGCGATGCCGGCGACAAGATTTTTGGCACCAAGCAGAAGGATATCGTTTGATGGAAGGCGTTCAGACCCACGGCTGGCGCACTGCGCTGGCCGGTTCCCAGATGCTGTTTGTGGCTTTCGGCGCACTGGTACTGATGCCGCTTATTACCGGCATGAACCCCAGCGTTGCCCTGTTTACCGCCGGTATCGGCACCCTGTTGTTCCAGTTCACCACCCGCCGGCAGATTCCAATCTTCCTGGCCTCCAGCTTCGCCTTCATCGCCCCGATCATGTACAGCAACCAGACCTGGGGCCTGCCCGCCACACTCGGCGGTCTGGTCGCCGCCGGCGTGGTCTATATCCTGCTCAGCCTGCTGGTACGCCTGTGGGGCCCAGGCTTCATTCAGCGCCTGCTGCCACCGGTTGTGGTAGGACCGGTGATCATGGTCATTGGTCTCGGTCTGGCCTCGGTCGCCGTCAACATGGCCATGGGCAAGGCCGGAGACGGCAGCGCCCAGCTGGTCGAATACAACACCGCCATTCTGATTGCCGGCGCATCGCTGATCACCACCATCATCGTGGCCGTGTTCGCCAAGGGCATTTTCCGTCTGGTACCCATTCTGGCCGGCGTATTGGTCGGCTATGCCCTGTCCTGGCTGCTGGGCGTCACCGACTTCACCCAGGTTGCCGCAGCGCCCTGGCTGGCGGTGCCGGATTTTGTTACCCCCGAATTCCAGCTGGCGGCGATCCTGTTCATGATCCCTGTGGCAATTGCACCCGCCATCGAACACATCGGCGATGTGCTTGCGATTGGCGGCGTGACTGGCAAGAACTATCTGGAAAAGCCCGGCCTGCAGAACACGCTGCTCGGCGACGGTATTGCTACCTCGGCAGCAGCGTTCTTCGGTGGCCCGCCCAACACCACCTACTCGGAAGTCACCGGCGCAGTCATGCTGACCCGCAACTTCAACCCCAACGTAATGATCTGGGCGGCGGTGTTTGCCATCGTTCTGGCCTTTATCGACAAGTTCGGCGCCGTCCTGCTGGGCATGCCGGTGCCGGTCATGGGCGGGATCCTTTGCCTGCTGTTCGGCTCCATCGCGGTGGTCGGCCTGAACACTCTGGTGCGCCATCAGGTCGACCTGTCCCAGGCCCGCAACCTGTGCATCGTCTCGGTGACACTGGTCTTCGGTATCGGTGGCATGGTGATCGGCAATGACAGCTTCAGCCTGCAAGGCATCAGCCTGTGCGGCGTGGTTGCCATCCTGCTCAACCTGATCCTGCCCAAGGCCGACGAAGAAGCCCCTGCTGCTCACTGATCGACCTCAACGACGCCAGCAGAGCGCATCTGCTGGCGTCCGTTGCCCCGCCTGATTGAGGCTGTACGCAGCGCACACGTCTGCGGCCATGATCCCCTCCGCCTCTGCCACTGCCGTCAGCACAAAGGTTTGCGCCTGCCGTTGCACCGCCAACCGGTATACGGCGCGCCCGCGAGCCGGACTCTGCCCATGCAGCCCTGCCACATCCCCCTGATCATAGCGCCCGCTACTGGCGTAAAGACGCTCCAGCCGCTGCGCATTCTCCATCAGTAACGCGCTCACCTCGACGCGCTGGGCGTTGCGTACGTGATTGAGATAGGACGGATAGGCGAGGCTGGCCAACAGGCCGGCCACAACCAGCGTGATCAGAAGCTCAAGCAGACTGAAGCCGCGCGGAGCCTTCATTGCAGCTGCCACCAATGGATGCGGGTCAACTGGCACTGCCCCTGCGCCAGCAGCTCGGTCACACCGGCACTGCCCGCCACCCGATAGTGCTCGCCCTCACACCCGGCCGGCGGCAGCGGCTCTGTGGTATGCCCGCGCGTCATCTGCAGCCCAAGCGGCAGACCGATATCCAGAACCTGGCCGGCGGCAAGCGGGTCGCTGTCATCCACTCGCCGGTCACGATTAGTGTCCAGGGTGGCATGGGGCGGCATGGCACCGTCATCCAGGGTCAGCATCATCAACCAGCCGCCCGCCGTCGAGACACAGGGATCGGGATCCTGCCCTTGCGGTGTCACCGTGGTAAACACCACCCGACCGCCCTGCACCATCGCCGGCGATGTAACCCGCTCCGCCGAGCGTTCTCCCACCGACAGAGGCAGATACCAGCCTGCCTTGAAACGCCAGTCCACGGACTCGCCGGAGGCCTGCCGCATGCCGGACTGCGAACCGCCCAGCAGCCGCTGAGCATGCAAATCGCGGGGGGACAGGGTTTGCCCCAGCTCGGTGGGCTGGCGGCGCACCGCATAAAATGCCTGCTCCTCGGTGCTGCCGGGATCACTTACATCCAGCAGTCGGCCGCTCCCTATCAACAGCAGATCGGCCCGGGCCGCTGCGCTGTAGGACAGGACCGGCGCCGCCGTGAGCGGCTGGCCGGGCTCCGCACGAAACAGGGGGGCGCCCTGATTGCCGATCTGCCAGTCAGTCGGATCATCCGCCGAGAGATCGAACTGCCAGAGCTGGCCATGCAGGTCGCCACCATAAGCGGCAACAGGACGTCCCCGACTGTCACGTTCCAGCATCAGCGCCGACAGACCATTGTCACTGCCAAGGCCGGGACGGGCGGGCAGATCAAGCTGGCGAACCAGCTCGCCGCTCAGCGCATCGATCACCAGCAGTGCGGCCTGGCCGGCAGCGCTGCCATACCCGTTTCCGGTCAACAACAGATCGCGGCCTGCCCGCTCCATGAACAGGGGCGCAGCGTAGACGTGCCCCAACGCGGCCCACTCCGGCTCGCTGGCATCATGCTCCCAAAGCGCCTCAGGGTATGTTTGCCCCGGCGCCTCAGCAAACAGTCGCAACATGATCAGCCCCCGACCACCGGCGCCAAGCCCCGCAGCAGCGAGCGTGTGCCAGTCACCATCATGGCGCAGATCAGCCAGCGCAATGCGTCCGTCAACACCTGCGCGATGGGAGTGTGACGCAGAATAATCCACTGCAGCCCAGGCTCGCAGTGAGGGCAATAACGCGGCCACGAAATAGCTGTAGAGGCGCTCGCCACCAACCCCTACCACGTGCAGGAAGCCGTCGTTGCTGCCCAACAGCAGCAGATCGCCAAGCTGTGCCCGCTCACCTAAATAGTCCGCGTAGCCGCCATCCGCTGAGGTGTTCAAGGGCGCCCCGGCCGGCAGCAGGACCGGCCCGTAGCGTCCGGGATCGCCAAGCAGGTTCTGCCGCTGGCGCAGGCCGGCAACCGGCTCCCCACGCAACCAGTTCAGCATTTGCTGGCCTCCGTCTGCCGACTCGCCAAGCAAATCCGTCGCCATCTCCTCCAGCAGCTGCCGCTGTTCTCTTCCCAGAGCAGCATAGGTTGCCCCATCCAGCGCCAGCACACCCGCCGAGCCGGCCGCCCGCCACCAGGTCTGAAGTCGGCCGCGCGGAGCGTCGCGGGCGTAGGCCTGCTCAGTGCTCCAGTGGAGCTGCGCTGGCGCTCCGACAGCATCAAGGGTTCGGAGCTGGACCTCACCACCGACACCGTCCGCTGACTGGTAAATTTGCAGCAGCAGCGCCTCATCAACCTCGCTATCGGAAGACGTCAGATCCAGTCTCTGACTCAACAGCAGACGCGGCTCCGACGATTCGCTGATCATCTGGGTCAACGCGACCCCGAGTTCGCCTGTGTCCTCAACCGTCCGATACAACCCACCGCCAGCCAGTGCTGCAGAGCGCAATCTTACGTCGTCGATGGCAAACCCCAGCACATGGGTACGTAGAGACTGACGCGGGTGAAGCGGGTCATCCCAACTCGCACCGGCGGCATCCTGGCCGCCGCTGCGCAGATCCAGATCGCGGGCAAAGGCAGCCACATCATCGAGGTAGAAGGTGCTGCCAGGCTGATGCAGCGGCTCACCATTTGCATCGTTATCGGCATTGCCGTCCCAGTCGGGCAACCCGTAGTGGCCACCCGAAGCAGACAGCAGGCCGGCCGGATCCTGATCCCCCGAGGTAGGGAACTGGCTGTCGTAGGTGGGCAAGCCATCGGTAATCAGCAGCGCAGCGCTTGGCTGGCAGCGCCACTGCAGGGGGCTGCTGTAGGTGGCCTGTGCGGGGTTGTAAAACGAATCCATGCCACGCAGGTAGCGGCTGATTTCGTAATGGGTTTCCGCCAGTGGCGTCCAGGTATAAAGATCGGGATTGGTACCGGTGTCAGGCGCCAGAGCGTCCAGTGCCTGCTCCAGCCGGCGCAGATGCTCCTCACCGGCAATGCCGGGCGAGATACCAGCCACCTCAACCAGCAACCGGCCGCCCGCCGTTTCCCGTGAAGTACCGATACCGCTGGACGAATTGAACGCAAACAGACCAAAGCGCGTGTTGCGCTGCTGATGCAGCAATCGCCACACCGCCTCGCGGGCAACCTGCAAACGGCTCTGTTCACCCATCATGGTCATCGCCATGCTGCTGGAGCTGTCGAGCAGGATAACCACGTTGGCCGGGACTGCCGCTTGCGACCTGTACGCCCGACTCATAGGCTCAAAGCCGGCAGCAGGGGCACTCAGCAACAGGCCGAAAGCAACTCCGGCAAAGCTGCTGCTAGCGTAAGGTATAGGCATAGATCGCCTCCAGTTGCCGGCGGCTGCGCCCCAGCCTTGCGTCGACCTGAAGCCGGTAAACACGACTTTCGCCGCTTACCTCCAGCTGAGCAGGCATGCGGCTGGTACCCACCCACTCAATTCGGTAACGAACATCTACCGCACCGGCAGACTGCCGCCGGCGCCAGCCATCCTCGTCCGGACTCGGCACGGCGGAACACTGCATTCCGTCACAGGGCTGCGCAGGGACCTCAAGTTCACCTGTAGCCAGCTCGCTCTCAAGCTCACGCATGGCGCTTTCCGCCGCCTGAAAGCAGCGCGTCGCCAACATCAGATTGGCCGCCTGTTGCTGCTGAATACGGGCCGAGCTGCTCGCCGCCAACGCACCGATTGTCAGGGCCAGCAGACAGATCAGAGTAATGGGCAGCACACTGCCCGACTGCCGGCTATTCATTGACGAACCCATCCGGCCGATTGCGCAGACGCGTGACCTGGCGAAATACCTGCCCACGCCCAGAGCCCACACTCACACCAGACGCGCCAGGCTCCAGCGCCAGCTCGATACGCACACTGCGCAGACGTGCCTGCTCAGCGCTGCTCAGGGTAGCCTGATAGCTCCCGGATACCCCAACGTTGCCGATATTCTCCGCCAGTGCGAACCCGGGCTCGAAGCGTGCAACGTGCTCGATCAGCGTTTCAAAGTTGCCGACACCATTGACCCGAACCTGAATTCGCCCTCCCTGTTGCCGGTAGTCGATCTGACGCAGCGGCACCAGCCAGTCGCCCGGCAGCACCATCAGGGTATGCTCCTCGCCCAGACTGACCCGCTGCCGGCAGTCGCCCGCCAGCAGCCAGCGTGCGCCATAATCGGCGGCTCGAATCGTTTGTGGTGTCTCAAAGACAGGCTGCACAGGTAAACCGGTAATCAGCGTCAGCACTCCCTGCTCAAAACGCACCGGCCGGGCCAGCACCTCCGGCAGTCCTCCCGGTAACGCCTGCTCCAGATCCAGACAGCCGTAACTGCCACTGGCCCGCAGGTCACGGGACAGGCGCCCCAGCACATAGCGTGCGTCCTCCTGCATCCGTGCACTCTGCTGCTGCCACAACCAGGTTTGCCGGCTGCTTGCAAGGTACTGGACCAGCGCCAGCACCAGCGTCAAACCGAGCAGCATCGCGACCATCAGTTCAACCAGACCGAACCCGCGCAAAGATCCCGTCATGCCCCACCGCCCAGCTGCACGGCGAGCACCAGTTCGTCGTCCGTGCTGCCCTCGATGCGCGCCTGTGACCAACTGACACGCACGCTCACGGCCTTGCCATCCACCGTTATCCGCGCGCGTCCCTGCGGCAACTGACAGGTCACGCCACTGGCGAAGTCGATCCGATCCTGTTCCAGCACCGACAGCGGCGGGTCGAATTCCTCTGTGCACTCGCCAGCGATGCTGCCGGCGTAAAGCGCGCGCTGATCGGGATTGGCACGCATGCGCTCCAGCAGATCGGTTACCAGCAGGGCCGCCTGGGCACGATAGGCGCTGTCCTGGGTGTAGCGCAGGGCGTTGAGCTGAAGCGCCGCAGCCCCAAGCACGCCCAGAGCAACCAGCAGCAGGGCAATCAGGACTTCAATGAGAGAGAAGCCGCGCTGGCCGCCGGCCGCGGCAGCGCGAGAGTGGTAAGCCATGACGGCTGAATCCTTGAGCCAAATCCATTTGGCGGATCTGCCGGACTGCAGCTACGCGGCGAACGTCATCCGTTGACGGCCCCATCCTAGGGTGATCAGCCCGCGGCAACCTCACCCCTATGGGTGAGCCAGGCCCGCCTGATGTGATCGCGATAACATCCCGTCAGGGATTGACCTGACGTTGTGGCCGACCGGACACAAAGCTGTGCAGGTTGGCTTCCAGCTGCCCGACGATACGTTGACGGGCCTCCCGACTGCCCCAGGCGCTGTGCGGGGTGACGACCAGATTCGGTATGCTGTTATCCAGCAACGGATTTCCGTTTACCGGCGGCTCAACCGTCAGGACATCACAGGCGGCGCCGGCCAGATGGCCATCGCGCAAGGCGGCGGCAAGCGCCTTCTCGTTGACCAGTCCTCCGCGTCCGGTGTTGATCAGCAAGCTGCCGGGCTTCATCAGGGCAAGTTCAGCTTCACCTATCAGATCACGGGTTTGCTCGGTCAGCGGACAATGCAGGCTCAGCACATCGATCTGCGGCAGCAAATCGGTGATTGCAGGACGTCCGCTGCGTTCACGTCCCGGCAGGGAGCCAACCAGTACCTTCATGCCAAAGGCCTCGGCCAAACGAGCGACCGCCTGCCCCAGTTCGCCGTAACCCAGAATGCCCAGCGTTCGCCCTGCCAGTTCGCCAATCGGGTAATCCAGCAGACAGAACTGCTCGCTGCGCTGCCACTCACCGTCACGCACTGCATGACGGTAGGACTCGAACCGGGTGATCAGTACCAGCATCAGCATCAATGTGTGCTGAGCTACCGCCGGCGTGCCGTAAGCCTGGCAATTGCAGACCACGATATCCAGCTCCCGCGCCGCCTGCAGGTCGACATTATTGGTGCCGGTTGCGGCGATCAGGATCAGCTTCAGGTGCGGGTTGGCCTGCATCATTGCCCGGTCAATCACCACCTTGTTGGTGATGACGACCTGCCTCCCCGCAAGCCGTTCGGCCGTCTGCTGCGGGCTGGTCCGGGGATAGCTGGTGAAGGAGGCGCAGGCTTGCTCCAGTGCTGTCAGATCAAGATCGCCCAGATCCAGCGTAGCGCGGTCGAGAAAGACTGTAGAGAGTTCGTGTTGCATCTTGACTGTACCTGTCTGCTGGCGCGTTGGACGGGTAAACTCACCGCTCCAAGGAGAACGCCCATGTACCTGAATGAGTTTCTGCTGGTGGCTCTGGTCCACCTGCTGGCGGTGATCAGCCCCGGCCCTGACTTTGCCGTCGTCATCCGCAACAGCGTCAGCGCAGGCCACCGCGTTGGTCTGTATACGGCAATAGGCATTGGTCTGGGCATCTTTGTGCACGTAGCCTATTCGCTGCTGGGCATTGGCCTGATTGTGTCGCAGTCGGTGTGGCTGTTCAATCTGATGAAGCTGCTGGCGGCGGCGTACCTGCTCTATATCGGCTTTCGCGCCCTGCAGGCCCAGCCTGCTTCAGCGGATAGCGCATTGTCCGAGACCAGCCGTTTATCGGCACGACAGGCATTCGTACAGGGTTTCATTACCAACGGCTTGAACCCCAAGGCCACCCTGTTCTTCCTGTCACTGTTCACGGCAGTCATCAGCCATGACACGCCGTTGCTGGTGCAGGCCGGCTACGGGGTTTATCTGGCGTTCGCGACCGGAGCCTGGTTCTGTCTGGTCGCCATGCTGTTCAGTCGGGAGGTCGTACGCCGTACCTTCAATCGGTTGGGCCACTGGTTCGACCGGCTGATGGGAGGTGTGCTGATCGGGCTTGGACTGCATCTAGCCCTGTCACAGTGGCTGAAGCGCGACTAGCGCGCCTCGCCACTGCCAGACTGGGCTGGGGCCATCGCCAGCTCAGGCCAGCGCAGGCGTCTCGCGCGCCCAAGCGGCCAGCACGTCGATCCACTGCGGCTGATCGTTCAGACAGGGAATCAGTACCAGCTCCTCGCCACCCGCTGCAATAAATTGCTCGCGGGCACGATCACCGATCTCCTCCAGAGTTTCGATGCAGTCGGCAACAAAGGCCGGGCAGGCCACCAGCAGGCGCTTGACGCCCTGTGCGGCCAACTCGTCGATACGCGCTTCAGTGTAGGGCTCAATCCACTTGTCACGGCCCAGTCTGGACTGGAAGGCCTGTGACCACTGCGCCGATTCCAGCCCCAAGGCAGCCGCCAGTTCCCGACTGACATGGCTGCAGTGGGCCCGATAGCAGGTTGCCGTGGCTGCAGACGCCCGTTCGCAGCAATCGCCGCTGGCCAGACAATGGGAGCCGGTCGGATCAGCCTTGCGCAGGTGCCGCTCCGGCAGTCCGTGATAGCTGAGCAACAGATGGTCAAATCCCTCTGCCAGATAAGGCTGCACCGACTGCGCCAGCGCGGCGATATACTCCGGCCGGTTATAGAACGCCGGTACCACATTGAGCTTGAGGTCCAGACCGTGTTTGGCGATCACCCGCTTGGCCTCTTCAACCGAGGTGGTGATGGTGCTGTCGGCATGTTGCGGATACTGCGGCATGAACAGCACCTCGCGCACGCCTGGCCGCTGTGCCAGCGCCAGCAGCCCCTGCTCAATCGAGGGCTCACCATAGCGCATCGCCAGTTCGACCGGCATGTCGAGCCGCTGCTGCAGAGCCTGCTGTACCCGACGGCTGATGACCACCAGCGGTGAACCCTCATCCCACCAGATGGAGGCATAGGCATGCGCAGATGCCTTGGGCCGGGTAGCCAGAATCAGGCTGACCAACAGGCGCCGCAGCGGCCAGGGCAGGTCAACGACATAGGGATCCATCAGAAACTGGTTCAGATAACGCTTCACATCGGCGACCTGCGTGCTGCTCGGCGAGCCCAGGTTAACCAGCAGTACCCCACGATCAGACATCAATTCACTCCAGCAGACAAAAACAAAAAAGGGACACTCCGCTCACTGCAGGACATCCGCCAGAGCGGTCTCCAGATGACGGAACCTGAAACAGAACCCGGCTTCCTGCGCCCGCGCCGGCACCACGCGCTGACCAGTCAGCAACAGCCGCGACATTTCCCCCAGCACCAGCTTCAGAGCCACTCCCGGCACGGGCAGAATCGTCGGCCGCCCGAGCACCTTACCCAGCGTTTTGGTGAACTCCAGGTTACTCACCGGGTTGGGCGCAGTGCCGTTATAGACGCCGCGGCAGTCCGGCGATTCCATCAGCCACTGCAGCATCGCCTCGATATCCTGATGGTGAATCCAGGACATGTACTGCTCCCCCGAACCAAGCCGACCACCCAGTCCCAGGCTGAAAGGCAAGCGCATGCGCTGCAAAAACCCGCCATCCGGTGCAACGACAAGACCAATGCGCAGCACACACACACGAATACCGTATGAGCCCGCGCGCTTGGCAGCCTGCTCCCAGGCATCACACAACGTGTGGGTATATTCTACCTGCGGCGCACTGGCTTCCGTCAGCAATTGATCTGCGCCATCCCCAAACCAGCCAATGGCCGATGCACTGACCAGCACCTGCGGCCGCTGGCTCCGCGCGCCCAGCCAGCGCACCAGCTCCTCAGTCAGAGACACCCGGCTTTCCCAGAGCAAGGCCTTGCGCGCCTGGGTCCAGGGCCGGTCGGCAACGGGTGCACCGGCCAGATTGATCACCGCATCCAGCGCCTCCTGGTCCAGCTGATCCAGGCTCGCGATGCCACGCACTGCCTCGCCACACAGGGCCGGGACCTGGGCCGGACGCCGGCTCCACACCACCAGTTCGTGTCCAGCCTCAAGCAACTGGCGGCACAACCGGCGACCGATCAGCCCTGTCGCTCCAGTCAGCAATACCTTCATCTTCGACCTCCCCGCCGCACCCGGCTCAGTTGGTACCCCGGCACGGACATCCGCACGGCAGGGCTACTCTCGACGAAAACAGCATGACACACGCTATCCTCGAACGGCCCACAATGCTATACAAATGAAAAAACTTGTATAGCCTTTTGCACAAGTTTGCCTATCATCGACCACAAAACCCAAATCAGGATCCAGTATGTCCCTACCTACCAGCGTAGCCATAATCGGCGCCGGCATGGCCGGTATCAGTGCCGCCCGTGTACTCGACGAAGCCGGCATCGCCGTTGAGCTGTTCGACAAAAGCCGCGGTACCGGCGGCCGCATGACCAGCAAGCGAACCGATCATGGCGAGTTCGACATCGGCACCCAGTATTTCACCGCACGCCACCATGCATTCCGCGCCGAGGTTGAGTCCTGGTACGAACAGGGATGGGTAGCACGCTGGCAGCCCCGCCTGTGTCGCATCGATGAACACGGCATCCACCCCTCCGACGACGAGCAGGACCGCTACGTTGGCAGCCCGCGGATGACCGCCCTCAGCCGCGGGTTGCTGGGCAACCTGACGCTGCGCGGTTCGGTGCGCATTACCAGGCTTGAGCAGCACGATCAGGGCTGGATACTGGTTGACAGCGAAGAGGGCCAATATGGGCCGTTCGACCGGGTCATAGTCGCAACCCCGGCACCGCAGGCCGCGCCGCTGCTGGCCGCCGCACCGCAGTTGGCCCGCGCCGCCGAACAGATGGCCATGGAACCGGGCTGGGCAGTCTCAGTCGGCTTCGCCCAACCGCTGGACACCGATGTGGATGCCGCCTTTGTGCGCACCGGCCCGCTCGACTGGATTTGTGCCAACCACAGTAAGCCCGGACGCGCCGAAAACTGTAACTGGGTATTGCAGTCCACGCCGCAATGGGCGCAGCAGCATCTCGATACGCCTCCGGCCGAAGTTGCCGGCCTGTTGCTGCACGCACTGGGCGAAGCTTTGCAGACGCCGTTGCCCCCAGCGCAACTGCTGCAGGCCCACCGCTGGCTATACGCGCGACCCGCCGAGGATTGCGACTGGGGCGCGCTGGCGGCGCCCGATCTCGGGCTTTACGCCTGCGGCGACTGGTGTCTGGCAGGACGGTTGGAGGGTGCGTGGCTCAGCGGTCGCCATGCGGCTCAAGCGGTATTGGGCCACCACTGATCAGTGGCAGACCGTTCGTCAGCAGAATCCACTGACGGACGGTCAATAAACTTGTACAAAAATACTTGAATCGGGCTTATCCTTGTACAAACAGAAAATTGTTGTACAGGAGAGCAGCCATGCAACCCAGATCCAGTGCACGCATTCCAGTCGGTATCAGCCAGTGCCTGATTGGCGATCCCGTCCGCTTCAACGCCGGCCACAAGCATTCACGCCTGTGCACTGATCAACTGGGCGCCCTCTTCGATCTGCGACCGGTTTGCCCGGAAGTGGCCATCGGTCTGGGCACACCGCGCAAGCCTATCAGGCTGGTCGGCGACCCGACCGCTCCCCGTGCTGTTGGCACGGTGAACCGTGACATGGATGTGACCGAGGCACTGCAACACTACGCCGACGAAGTTCACGCGGGCAGCAATGACCTGTGCGGCTTTATCGTCATGCAGAAATCCCCCAGCTGCGGCATGGAGCGGGTCAAGGTCTATGAAGAAAGCGGCCACCCCGCATCAGCGACCGGCCAGGGCGTTTTCACCGCTCGCCTCATGCAGCACAACCCGCTGCTCCCGGTGGAAGAGGAAGGCCGCCTCCACGACCCGGTACTGCGCGAGAACTTCGTCAACCGCGTAATCGTCTACGCTGACTGGCAACAGTTGCTTCGCGACGGCCTTAGCGCCAGCAACCTGCTGGCTTTTCACGCCAAACACAAATACCTGCTGATGGCCCACCAGGCACCCGGCTACAAGCGCATGGGTCAACTGCTGGCCAATCCGGGGAAGGGCGAGCAATTGGAACAGACTGCAACAGCGTACTTCAGCGAATTGATGACGGCGCTGCGTCGCCCGGCCAGTCGTCGCGGCCACAGCAACGTGCTGCAGCACGTTGCCGGCCACTTCAAGCGGGTGCTCAACCCGCCGGAAAAAGCCGAGCTGCAGCAACTGATTGGGCGTTATCGCAACGGCGTGGTGCCGCTGGTAGTGCCCATGACCCTGCTGCAACACCATTTGCTGCGTCACCCGGACCCCTATCTGCTGCAACAGGCCTATCTGCAGCCGCACCCACCTGAGCTGAGCCTGCGTAACGCCATTTAGTAAAACCAGTAAAGCGGAGCGGAGGTCCCGCCCGCCCGACGGGAGAGTGATTTGAGCAACAACCTGCAACTGTGCTGGCTCCGCGCCGACTTGCGCATTACCGACAACCAGGCGCTCTGGCATGCCAGTCAGAGCGGACCGGCAGTGGCGGTTTTTATCGTCACCGCCAACGACTGGCGAGCCCACGATGATGCACCCGTCAAGATCGACTTCTGGCGCCGCAACCTGCAGGCGCTGACCGATGAGCTGTCACAACGGCACATACCACTGCAGATTCTGCATGCCGACGCCTGGAGCGACTGCCCGACACTGCTGCTGGAGCTGGCCCGCAAGACCGGTGCCAGCGCCCTGCACTTCAATGATGAGTACGGTATTCACGAACAGCGGCGTGACGACGCCGTCAGCGAGGCCTTTGCCGCTGCCGGCCTGACCTGTCAGCGCTATACCGACCAACTGCTGTTCGCGCCGGGCAGTCTGACCACTCAAAGTGGCGGCATGTACAAGGTCTACAGCCAGTTCCGTCGTCAGGCCTACACCCGACTGCACCAGCAACTGCCCAGCCTGCTGCCGGCACCCGCCAAGCAAGCGCAGCTGGCGTTGCGGGCTTCGTCTGTTCCCGAACAATTCGGCGACTTTGCCCCTGCCGAACCCGCACTGCAGCAACGCTGGCCGGCTGGCGAGCGGGCTGCAGCAGAGCGCCTGCAGCTGTTCTGCAATCAGCTCATCGACGACTACGCAGAAGATCGCAACCGTCCCGATCTGGACGCCACCAGCCGGTTGTCGCCCTATCTGGTCGCTGGCGTACTGTCGCCCCGTCAGTGCCTGCACGCTGCGCTGCAGGCCAACGGAGGCGAGTTCGACACAGGCAGCAGTGGTGCCGTGAGCTGGATCAACGAACTGCTCTGGCGTGAGTTCTACAAACACATTCTGGTGTGCTATCCGCACGTTTCGCGCCACCGCGCGTTCAAGCCGGAGACCGAAAACGTCGCCTGGCGCGACGATCCGCACGGCCTGGCCGCTTGGAAAGAAGGCCGAACCGGTATTCCGCTGGTCGATGCGGCCATGCGCCAGTTGCTTGCCACCGGCTGGATGCACAACCGACTGCGCATGGTCAGCGCCATGTTCCTGACCAAGAATCTGCTGATCGACTGGCGCGAAGGCGAGCGCTGGTTCATGCAGCACCTGATCGACGGCGACCTCGCCGCCAATAACGGCGGCTGGCAGTGGAGCGCATCGACCGGCACCGACGCGGCCCCCTACTTCAGGGTGTTCAATCCGGTCAGCCAGTCCGAGAAGTTCGATCCCGATGGCAGCTTCATCCGTGAATGGGTCCCGGAGCTGGCGCACCTGCCAGCCAGCCAGATCCACCTGCCACCCGCCGCTGACCTGTTTTCCGCCACTGCCTATCCGCGTCCGATTGTGGACCTGCGCAGCAGCCGCCAGCGCGCAATCGACGCCTTCCGCAATGCAGGAGAGATGGCATGATTGACCGCAGCCTGATCGCCAGTTTTGCTCAACGGTTTGCCGCCATCGACCGCGACAACCTGGATATTCTGGAGCAGATTTATCACTCGGACGTCCACTTCAGCGACCCGATCCACGACGTCTTCGGGCTCGCCGCCTTGCAAGGCTACTGCGCCAATCTCTATGAAAACGTCAGCGCCCTGCACTTCGATTTCACCCAGCTGAGCCCGATCGACGACGAGCAGGCGCTGCTGTGCTGGACCATGACCTATCGCCACCCCAGGCTGGCCGGCGGCCGTCCCATCCAGGTGCCCGGCGTCAGTCAGGTCTGGTTTCGCGAGGGCAAGGCCTACCGACATATCGACCACTACGATGCCGGCACCCTGCTGTACGAGCATGTGCCGGTGCTTGGCACACTGATCCGCTGGATGAAGAGGCGAATGACATGAACCTGCAACGCAGAATCTGGCTCACCGGCGCGTCCAGCGGTATCGGCCTGGCACTGGCGGAACTGCTGGCCGCCGAGGGCCACCGTCTGGCCTTGACCGCACGCCGACGTGAACCCTTGCTCGAACTGGCAGCCCGTTACCCGGGACAAATACTGGTCATCACGGCCGACCTGACCGACCGCGATGCGATTGGAGAGATCGCAGAACAGATCGACGCGGCCTGGGGCGCTCTGGACTGGGCCATTCTCAATGCGGGGGCCTGTGAATACATGGAGCTGCCCGCGTTTTCCGCCAGCCTGGTCGAGCGGGTCATGCAGGTTAACGTGCTGGCGACCGCCAACTGCATCGAAGCCGCCCTGCCCCTGCTGCGCCGTGGAACCCAGCCACGTCTGGTTGCGGTTGGCAGCAGCGTCACCTATCTGCCGCTGCCCCGCGCCGAAGCCTATGGTGCGTCCAAGGCCGCTCTGCGCTACCTGATGCAATCGCTGGAGCTCGATCTGGTCGACGAAGGGATCGCCACCACCCTGGTCAGCCCCGGATTCGTCGAGACGCCCATGACAGCCAACAACGATTTCCCGATGCCCATGCAACTGACCAGCGCCCAGGCCGCCCAGCGCATCCTGATCGGGCTGGAACGGGGCAAACGCGAAATCCGCTTCCCCGGTCCTTTTATTGCCATTCTTCGCCTAGTGGCAGCGCTGCCAGGCTGGCTGCGCGTTGCGCTGACCAAACGCAAGACCGGAGCAGCCTCACAACGTCAGGAGACCAACTAATGCGCATTGCAATTGTCGGCAGCGGTATTGCCGGCCTGGTATCGGCCTATTTGCTGTCCCGGCGTCACGAAGTCACGGTGTTTGAGGCCGGCGACTGGATCGGCGGCCATACCCACACCGTCGATGTCGAAATCGACCAGCAGCGTCACGCCATCGATACCGGGTTCATCGTCTTCAACGACTGGACCTATCCCAACTTCATCCGCCTGCTTGAGCAGCTTGGTGTTGAGTCCCAGCCGACGGAAATGAGCTTCTCCGTCTGCGATCCGCGCAGCGGCCTGGAATACAACGGCAACAATCTCAACACCCTGTTCGCCCAGCGCAGCAACCTGCTGTCACCCGGTTTTCTGCGCATGCTGATGGATATCCTGCGCTTCAACCGTGAAGCCATCGCGGACCTCGAGGCAGGCGGCCTGCATGGCCAGATGACGCTCGGCGACTACCTGCAGCAGCAGCGCTACAGCCAACGCTTCATTGACCATTACATCGTGCCCATGGGCTCGGCGATCTGGTCGATGTCGCTGAAGGAGATGCTGAATTTCCCACTCGCCTTCTTCATCCGTTTCTTTCACAACCACGGCCTGCTGTCGGTGAATGATCGCCCGCAATGGCGGGTTATCAAGGGCGGCTCACGCAGCTACATCCCGGCTCTGAGCAAGCCCTTTGCCGACAACATTCGGCTTGATTGCCCGGTGCAGCGCATTCGCCGTGACGAGACCGGCGTTACCGTGCTCAGCCGCCAGGGAGAGGAACGCTTCGACCGGATTGTACTGGCCTGCCACAGCGATCAGGCCCTGAAGTTGCTGGAGCAACCCAGCCCCGAGGAACAGGCGATTCTCGGCGACATTCGCTATGCCGACAACGACGTCGTGCTGCACACCGACACCCGCCTGCTGCCCAGCCGCAGGCTGGCCTGGGCCAGCTGGAACTATCGACTTGGCGGCGACCCGGAGCAACCTGCAGCGCTGACCTACAATATGAATATCCTGCAGGGTCTTGATGCCTCGCGCACCTTCTGCGTCAGCCTTAACCAGACCGATCAGATTGACCCTGCACAGATACTCGGCCGCTTTACCTACGCGCACCCGCAGTTCAGCGTGGCCGCCAGCGCGGCGCAACAGCAGTGGCAGACGCTGCTGGGCAAGCAGCACACATTCTTCTGTGGCGCCTGGTGGGCCAACGGTTTTCACGAGGATGGCGTCGTCAGCGCACTGCGCGTGGCGTCGCACTTTGGCGAGGTACTCTGATGGCACTGCAAAGTGCTCTGTACAGCGGGTTGCTCCAGCATCGACGGCATCAGCCGCGCGCGCATCAATTCCGTTATCGCAGCAGCCTGCTGTTGCTTGATCTCGACGAGCAGCAGCAGGTATTCGGCCTCAGCCAGCTCTGGTCGGGCCGCTGGTGGTCACCCATGCGTTTTCGTGAAGGCGACTACCTGCGCGCCGAACGCCAGCCGGGAGAATCCCTGAAAGCCTGTGCCCAGCGTCTGATCAGGGATCACCTGCAACTGGAGCTCAACGGTGCCGTGCAACTGCTGACCCAGGTTCGCAGCTTCGGCATGCTGTTCAATCCCGCCTCGTTCTTCTATTGCTACGACCAACAGGGCGCACTGCGCGCCATCATCTGCGAAGTGACCAACACGCCCTGGGGCGAACACTTCTGCTACGTCATGGAAGCCGATCCGAGCCAACAGCAGCAGCAATTTACCCTGCACAAACGCTTCCACGTATCGCCGTTTCTGCCGCTGCAGGCCGACTATCACATGCGCTTCAACCGGCCCGGAGAGCGGGTGCAGGTGCAGATTGCCCACCAGCAGGGCGATCAGCGCCTGTTCGATGCCACCCTCAGCCTGCAGCGCAAGCCGCTGAGCACTGCCCTGCTGCGCCGCGAGGCCCTTTCGTTTCCGTTTATGGTGCTGCGTACCCTGACCGGCATCTACTGGCAGGCCCTGCGCCTGCTGATCAAACGTATTCCGCTGTTTGACCATTCGCCCACCAGTCAATCGGTCGCAGCGCACCCATTGCGCCCCGTCAAGGAGTCCCGAAATGAAACCGAGCAGATCTGAACTTACCTGCAACAGCGACTACCGCGAGCGCAGCGGCTGGCTGCAACGCCTTTGCCGTCAGGCAGTGCTGCGCCAGCTGCAGGCCATCAAGCGCGGCACATTGCGTCTGCAGACCGATGATGAGGAGCTCAGCTTTGGCCAACCTGACAGTGACGGGCTGCACGCAGAAATTCGTCTGCATGACCCGACCGCCTGGACCCAAATCGCCTGCAACGGCAGCGTAGGTGCCGGTGAAGCCTACTTCAACGGCTACTGGAGCAGCCCGGATCTTACCGCCGTGACCCGTCTGTTTGTCCGCAACCTGGACGTCCTGGATGCCATGGAGACCGGGCTGGCCCGGCTTGGACAACCTGCCCTGAAGTGGCTGCACCGTCTTAACCGCAACAGCCTCAAGGGATCACGCCGCAACATCAGCGCCCACTACGATCTGGGCAACGAGCTGTTCTCGCGCCTGCTGGACGACAGCATGATGTACTCGGCGGCAATCTTCCCGCCGGACAGCGACGATCTGCACCACGCCCAACTCAACAAGCTGGATCGGATCTGCCGCAAGCTGGAGCTGAGCCCAGACGATCACCTGCTGGAAATCGGCACTGGCTGGGGCAGCATGGCAATCTACGCCGCCCAGCACTATGGCTGCCGGGTAACGACCACCACGCTGTCGCAGGAGCAGTTCAACCATACCGAGCAGCGTATCCGCGATGCCGGCCTGCAGGACCGCATTACCCTGCTGCTCAAGGACTATCGCGAGCTGGAGGGTCAGTACGACAAACTCGTTTCGATCGAAATGATCGAGGCGGTCGGTCACGAATACTTTGCCACCTACTTCAAGGCCTGCGCCGCGTTGCTCAAACCCGACGGGCTGATGCTGCTGCAAGCCATCACCATGCGCGACCAGCGCTACGAGCAGGCACGTCGCAGCGTCGACTTTATCCAGCGTTATATCTTCCCGGGCGGTTCGCTGCCGTCGGTGAGCCTGATCGGGGAACTGACCCGCCGCCACACCGACCTGGCGATGCTGCATCTGGAGGACATCGGCCTGCACTATGCCCGTACCCTGCGCCACTGGCACCATAACCTGCAGCGCTACCGTGGAGAGCTGGCGCAACTCGGGTATGATGACGTCTTTTTCCGGCTCTGGGAGTTCTACCTCTGCTACTGCGAGGGTGGCTTCCGCGAGCGCGGTATCGGCACAGCACAGATTCTGCTCGCCAAGCCCGACGCCCGCCCCGCCGGGAGCACCTGCGTCATAGGAGCCTGACATGCCTGACCGCCGCCTGATCGCCAACGCCGTGCTGTTCCAGCTCAGCTGGCTTGCCTGCGTACTGGGCGGCAACAGCTACTGGCTGGCAGTGCCGGCGGTCGCATTGCTGATCCACTTTTTCTGGGTCAGCAGCTGGGCAGCCGAAGGCAAGCTGGTGGTATCAGTGATGCTGGCAGGGGCTGCGCTCGACTCCTTCCTGCTGCAGCTGGGGGTATTCACCTTTGTCGGCCAGGAGCTGCTGGCGCCGCTCTGGCTGGCCATGCTCTGGGCGATGCTGGCCACAACGCTCAATCACAGCCTGGGCTGGACCGCCCGCCCGATCTGGCGGGCCGCCCTGCTGGGCGCAATCGGCGGTCCGCT
>CERY01007727.1_pt1 | contig 24996 bp, 23 predicted proteins | sample 530701 | NCBI WGS metagenome assembly CERY01 (sample SAMEA2620879, study PRJEB7988) | marine metagenome | biome: marine biome (ENVO:00000447); feature: surface water layer (ENVO:00002042); material: "saline water (ENVO:00002010), including plankton (ENVO:xxxxxxxx)" | depth 5 m
CCGCCGACCCTCTGCTTGTAAGGCAGATGCTCTCCCAGCTGAGCTAATCACCCGTTTGCTCTCGAAGTGGTGCGCATTCTAGGGAGCTTTTTCGGTTCTGGCAACACCTTTTTTAAAAAAAATTCAGGTTATTTCAATATCTTATTTGGAGGCCGCGGAAACACTGGCTGCCGGCGGTCTGCTGGGGCAATATTGGCCGTTTTCTCGGGCAGCCCAGCCCACGGCAACAGAAGGACAGCACCCATGTGGTTTCGCAATCTGCTTATCTACCGTTTCAGCCAACCCGTCCCCTTCAGCGAATCCCAGCTGATTGAGGCCCTTGAGCAGAAGCCCTCGCGCCCCTGCGCCAGTCAGGAAACCCACACCCTCGGCTGGACCACGCCCTGGGGACGTCACTCGGAAAACCGTGTAGAAGTCAGCAACGGCTACTGGCTGATCGCAATGCGCAAGGAAGAACGCATTCTCCCGGGCAGCGTCGTCAAGGAAGCGCTGGCAGAGAAGGTCGAGGAAATCGAGAATCGTGATGCGCGCAAGGTCTACAAGAAGGAGCGCGACACACTGAAGGACGAGATCGTGATGTCCCTGCTGCCTCGGGCCTTCACCCGCACCCAGACCACCTTCGCCTGCATCTGTGCGGCTGAAGGCTGGATTGCGGTAGACAGCTCCAGTCACAAGCGCGCCGAAGACCTGCTCAGCCTGCTGCGCGAATGCACAGGTTCACTGCCGGTGCGGCCGCTAAACGTCAAGATCGCACCTGCCAGCAGCATGACCCAGTGGGTGAAAGACAACCAGGCGCCGGAACAACTGCAGATCGGCGACGAGTGTGAACTGCGCGACACCTCTGAGGACGGCGGCGTAGTTCGCTGCAAGCGTCAGGATCTGGCCAGCGACGAAATCCAGCTGCACCTGAGTACTGGCAAGCAGGTCAGCCAGCTGGCGCTGCAGTGGCAGGAAAAGCTCAGCTTTGTGCTTGATGACAAACTGACGCTCAAGCGCGTCAAGTTCGAAGACCTGCTGCGTGAGGAAGCGGACGACAACGCCGGCGATGACATGGCCAGTCAGCTGGATGCCAGCTTCACCATCATGGCCAGTACCCTCAGCGAGCTGCTGCCGGCGATTACCAATGCGCTGGGTGGCGAGGACATCCCGCAGGGTATTTGAACCGCCCCCTCCCCTTTGTCGCCCCCGTTGCGGGGCGACACCCCCCAGCCCTCGGGGCATACATCAATCTATCCACAAAACCTGTGGATAACAGTGTGGACAGCCTGCCGAAAAGTCGCCTCAGGGTATATGAAACGGGGCTACCACTTAAAATGGTTATTTTTTAACCTATTTTTTTACCTTTAAAATCAATAGCTTACGATATTGCATGAGATTTCAGTGACTTACAGCGGCTTTTGACAAAGAGATGACAGGAGTCTCGCCGGCTGTGCACAATCAAAGGGCAGGAGCCCGCCTCCAGACCAACTCCGATGCGCCATTTCAACGCATCGGCCCTGCCCCGAACCGCGGCAAATGATCGTCTGCAGACAGCGATGTCAGCCTTGATTGTCAAGCAGCCAGGCGGTTGCGTCGGCCGCTGCTGCGCTGCGCGGATAACCTCTCTGCACATAGCGCATCCGAGCCTTGGCGCGAGCCAGATCCCCCCGCTCCTGATCCAGTACGGCAAGGTCGTATTCAGCCCGAGCCATACCCTCAAGGACAGCCTGTACCCGCGGCACCATCTCGGCCCGGTATCCCGACTGGGGATGGGCCCTGACAAACCCGGTCAGTGCGGCATGGGCCTCCCGACCGAGTTGCAGCTGCAACTGGCTGTCACCGCGCGCGAGTTCGAAGCGGGCATAGGGAATCAGCGCTGCCAGGTACGCGGCATAATCAGCCTCGCTGACGGCCTCGCCTTGCTGCCGGTAGCTGTCCACGAGTACCTGCGCCACATCGAGCCGGGCAAGGGTCAGGCACTGGTAGGCCGCCTCAAGCAGGACCACCGGCTCCCCAAGAGCCTGCACCTGCTGCGTGAGTGCGGTATCACATTGCCCCATCGCCAGTCGCGCCCGGACATCGGCCAGCGCCGCCTCCTGGCCCTGTGAGCGCACCTGATTGCCGGCGCAGCCCGTCAGGCTCAGTGCCAGAACAATCCAGCAGCCCATTCGAGTTGTCTTCATCGTTTTCATCTCTGTCATTGCAGTTGCACGCGCCAGCGCACCCAGCCGTCGGGGTCAGCCCGGCCCAGCAGCTGCAGACCCGCGGCCAGATCCCGATCAGCATCGGCCCGGGCAAGCAGCCGGGTATCGAGTTTCAGCGGTTTGGCCGGTTGCCAGCGGGCGGTACCGGCCAGCCCCAGCGGGCCGCCATTATCTGCGAGACTCATCACCAGCCAGCCGTTTTCCGCCGCCAGATCGGCACCCAGGTTCCCGAGCGCGAGCGGGCTTGGCAGCCCGCCACCGGCATCCTGCCAGGCGATCCTCCCGCTAGCCTCGGTTACCTTGTGCAGATCCGCCAAAGTCAGCCGGGGTATATCCAGCAGCCAGTCTCCCTGCAACACAAACGGCGCCTTGTTCACCTGCGCCATACTGGCAGCGCTGAGGCGACCACGCACGCCTTCCAGCGACAGCCGGTCGACGGCCATACGCAATACCGCCTGTACCCTGCCGTCACGCGGCCGCCAATCCAGATCCAGTTCAAGCTCACCCGCCAACAGCCCCGCAGGCTGCCAACGCCACTCCAGGGCCCCCTGATCAATGCCATCAACCTGCAGGCGCGCCAGGCTGCCGCGCCAGAGCGTACCGGTCAGCCCGTCCAGCTCAACCTTAACCGGCAGGTGGGGTTGTACCTGCCGCCAGACCAGCTGCGCCGGGAGATTGCTGATCAGCGTCGCAAGCAGGACCAGGCTTGCCAACAACCAGAGCCGTCGTCCTTTCAGCCAGCCCATCAGCGACGCTCCAGCAACAGACGTGCAGACACCTGACCGGCAGCCTGCTGGCCCTCGATCATCAGTTCACTGACCCGCAGCCCCTGCCGCAGCTCCAGCTCCGCGAGCCACCCCATGAGCGCATCAAAACCGACCGCGTCCATGATCAGCCGGGCACCCTCGTCTTCGGGTTGTACCCGGGTGAGCGCGGAGCGCAGGCCCGCCGCATTGGCCGAGACCTCGATCAGTGTCAGCACCGAGCCACCTGCTCCGGGCAGCGCCGGGGCACGCTGCTCCAGACGTGCCCGTCGACGCACGTCATCCGCCACCTGCTCCATCCAGACCGCCTCTGCCGACAGTCTGGCGACGTCACTGCGCAGTGCACTGCGACCTTGCAGCAGCGGCTCCCAGACCGCGACCCAGGCGAGGATCAGGCCCAATGCCACTGCGCCCAACACGAGAATACGACGCTCCCTCGGCGCCAGCCCTGCCCACCACGCCTTCATGATCCGCTCCTGGTAATACGCAGCCGCGCGGTCACCGCGCCGCTGTCCGAATCGGCTCCGAGCAGGCTTTCGCTCATGCCTTCGGTCGCAGCCAGAGCCGCACGCAACTGTTCGAGATCGGCAAAGGTCGCGACCTGCAGGTCGACCTCCAGTTCATCACTGCCCGCGCGCACCTGTTTCACCTCAACACCCTGCTGCTGCGCCACCGCATGGTAAAGCGCATACAGCAACTGACCAGCGCCGGACTGATCGTCGCCGCCCGCAACAGTCCCCAGCCGCTGACGGAACTGCATCACCGGGTCCAGCATGGGCTCGCCCGGCAAGGCATCGGAAAAACTGCGATCGATACGCGCCTGCAGCAGAGTCCGCTGCTGCTCCAGGGCGATACGCTCAGCTGCCAGCACACCGATACCAAGCACCAGCACTGCCGCCAGCGCCAGCAGGGCCGGGCGCATGGCCCGCCACGGGGGCGGAGCCATGCTGACCGCATAGGGCCCGCACAGCAGATTGAAGTCGGCGGTCATCAGTACCGACGGCAGCGGCAAGGTAGCCTCGCTCCGGGTAACAATCACCCCCGTTGGCAACACCGATGCCAGCTCCGTCGCCTGAGCACCCGCCAGCTCGACACTGCGCTCGACCTCGGGCAGTTCAAGCAGGCGCTTGCGCAGCCACAGGGCAAGCATGCCCGTCTCCAGCAACACAGCCTCTGCGGCACTGTCACTGACCAGCCAGCGCGTGTCCTGCGGCAATGGGGAGGCCTGCACCCGCAACCCGGAGGCTGGCACCGCAGCAGGCGGCACAGCGGTTACCGGCGAAATGGCCTCCAGACGCAGGCCGGTGTCGGCAAAGCGCACCAGCCAGTCATCGAGCAGTTGCCGTTCAACCACCGCCGCACTGATACGCCCGTCGCTGCGGCGGGGCCCCATGACAATGTGCAGTTCATCCAGATCCTGGCTTAGCTGGTCTTCCAGGGCATAGGGCAACGCCGCCCTGAGTGCGGCCGCCCGTTGCGCAGGCAGGTTGGCGCGCACCAGATTGACGCCGTCAGCCAGCAGCGCCCTGACCCGCCCTCCCGGGTAGCGTCCCTGCAGCACGGCGAGCGTATCGCAGCCCTGATCCCGAATCTGCCCATCCCGTTCCAGACGCCACCAGTGCAGCGGCTGGTCGGGGTTGCTCAACAGCACTATCAGCATGCCTCGCTTCCTGTGGTCATTACGGCTCGCAAGCCGACTGTTCGCGCAACACGACTTTGCCATTGGGCGCGTCGAGCAGCGTACATTGATAGAAATTGCGTTCACCGAAGTGCGCAACAATCTGCAACCGCATGAACCAGGGCGCATCATCGCCGGGCTGCGCACGGTCGCTGAACACCGCCTTGATCAGGTCACTGCTGCGCTCCACGTCAATCGGGCTCTGATCGGACGGGTAAGCGGTAACGTAGGGTGCCAGCGCCTGCCAGGCCTCGGCGCTCATACCGTTGACCGAGGCCAGCTCGGAGGCGACCAGCATGGTGCGGTTGGCCGACAGGCGCGGCGGGTCCTGCAATTGATAAATCGGATCATCGGTTTCGGGATTCATCCAGTCCGTGACGGCCAGCGCCAGCTGGCTGCCGGCGGGCATGACAACGCCTGAATCCTGAGCAACCCGGTCAACCAGCCGGGCAAACTCGGCCTGCATATCCTCATTACCAGACGCCAGCGCGTTGAGATTGAAACGGCAGCGCATGTTGTCCAGCGTTGCCTGCAGGCGTACCTGATCGACCTCAAACGGCAACACGGGTGACAGGCAGGTATCCCACATCAGCTCATCCGCATTTTCCACCTGCTCCAGCACCTGCAACACCATTTTCTCCGCACCCAGCGCAATCTCCCGCGACAGGTCACGCTCGAACACCGCGCTGCTGCGCCGAATATCCGCCTGACCGCGCATTGCCATGCCGACGGCCGCGGTGACCGCCAGGGCGACAATCAGCAACGCGGTAATCAACGCCACACCCTGCTCTCTGCGTTTCATTGGCCCACCGCAATCAGGCGACGAATCACTCCCAGGCGCGGGATGTCCAGCTGGACCTCGACCGCCAGCGGCAACTGGGTGGACTCGGGGTCGAGATCCGCTGGCGGCCAGCTGTCGAGCCGCTCCAATCCGCTGGCTCCCCGCACGATGAAACGGAAGCCGGTTTCCACCCCGAGACGCTCGTCTTCAGCCACCAGATCGGCAAAGGGCTGCAGACGCACACTGTCGGCATCGGCTACGTCCACACCGGGCCACAACTCCCGCTCCAGCCCGCGTTCGGTCAACCGCCAGGCGGTGCGACGCAGGCGTTGCTCGCCGCCGGCGCCCGCCCGCACGAGCTCCAGCAGCGGCTGCTCATTACCGGCCAGCAGGCGCAGCGGCGGCAGGCGATCGCCGAACTCGTCACGCACACGCACGTCTACCAGCTGGGCCAGATCCCGCTCCAGCACACTCAGACTGACCTGCAGATCCGCCAGCTGACCGGCATGCCCGCGACTGACCTCATTGGCCTCCAGCACGGCACGCAGGCCCTGATAGGCCACCACGCTCATGACCGCAAACAGCAGCATCGCCACCAGCAGCTCAAGCAGGGTAAAACCGCGCTGTGCGCTGACCGGCTTCATGGCAGCACAAACCCGCTGACCAGCGCACGCTGATCGCTTTCATCGCCGGGCAACAGCCATAGACGAATATCAATTCGCTTGACCGCCGGCAGCGGAAACGGCGAGATCGCGGTGTAATCGCTGATCCTGGCACGGTAGCCAAAACGGTAAGGCCCCATCCCGGTTTCCCCGTTCAACTCACCGTCGGTCGCCGGACGCATGCCTGATTCGTACTCGGCCAGCAGGTTGCTGCCGGCCCAATGGGCCAGGGTACGCTCCTGAAGATACGCCGTGTTGCGGGCATGATCGCTGCCCGCCTTGACCAGCGCCCCGAGCGCGACCGCCAGCACGGTCAACGCGACCAGAACTTCCAGCAGGGTAAAACCGCGACTGCTATGGACGTTCACTGAGCACCTCGATATGGCCGGTCAACTCAACCTGAATAAAGCGCTCCAGGCTATGCTCGCGTGCCCGCAGGACAATCAGGCCCGGCGTCATCTCGCCGGTGTTGCTCAGCCGCAGCTGAGGGGTCCAGACCCGGCTGGACGACAGGCTGCGGGGCTGATCGGCGGCTTCAAAATCCAGCTCGATCAGGCCCTCGGTCACCCGATGCGGGCCCAGCTGCGCGTCATTTACCGGCTGCCACTCACGGGTGGCGTCATCAAGCAGGACCAGATCAAGCATGCTGTAGCTGTCGCGCCGAATCCCCAGCGCCCGCTCGCTGCCGCCACTGATCAGCAACTCGTCACGGGCCAGCTGCAGCACGGTTGCCAGGCGATCAGCCTCGCGGCGCAGTTCGCGCTCCGCCCCGTCACCCAGCGACAGCGTCGCCAGCCCCGCCATCACCCCGATCAGCACCAGAACAATCAGTACCTCAAACAGGGTGAAGCCGGTCTGGCGCGAAGGCGCAGATGGGTGACCAACTCGCATGACTGTCAGCGCTCGTCTTCTTGATCCAGATTCCAGTTGCCGATATCGGCGGCGCTGTCAGTGCCACCGCTGCGGCCGTCGGAGCCGAAGCTGTAGAGATCAAACAGGCGACCGTCGCGACCCGGGTTCTGGTACTGGTAGGCGTTGCCCCACGGATCCTGCTGCAGGCGATCCAGGTAGCCGCCCTTGCGCCAGTTGCGCGGCGCATTCTGGCCGGTGGGCTCCTGCACCAGGGCGCGCAGCCCCTGTTCGGTGGTCGGATAGCTGAAGTTATCCAGTCGATACAGATTCAGCGCACTTTCGATGGCACGAATGTCACTCTGCACCTTGGTGATACGTGCCTGGTCCGGCCGGTCCATGACCCGAGGCACCACCACCGCCGCCAAAATCCCGAGGATGACTACCACAACCATCACTTCAATCAGGGTAAAACCGCGCTGCGCAGCACGGCGTACGTGGTTATTGCTCATCATCAATTCACCAGTTGGTTGAGTTCAAAGATTGGCAGCAGAATCGCCAGTACGATCACCAGCACGACCGCGCCCATGGTCAGAATAAGTAGCGGCTCGAAAACACCCATCACCATCGCGATACGCGCCTCGAGCTCGCGCTCCTGGGTTTCCGCCGCCCGCTCCAGCATGTCGTCGAGGGTGCCGCTGCTTTCACCGCTCTTGATCAGGCTCAGTGTCATCGCCGGGAAATAGCCACTGCGCTCCAGCGCCAGCCCGACTCCGGCCCCCTCGCGCACACGCTGGGCCGCCTCGCTGACCGCCTCGCGCATCGGCAAGTTGGTGATCACACTGGCACTCATGTTCAACGCATCAAGCAGCGGCACACCGCTGGCGGCCAAAATGTTCAGGGTGCGGGCAAAGCGCGCGGTGTTGAGACCGCGGGTCAGGCGGCCAATCAGCGGCAGCCGCAGCAGCAGATCATGCCAGCGCCGCTGATAGGCAGGCCGCTGCAACAGGGTGCGCAGGCCATAGCCCAACCCTCCAAGTATCAGCAACATCAGCAGGCCCCAGTCGCGCAGGGTATCGCTGACCGCGATCAGCATGCGGGTCAACAGCGGCAACTGCTGATTCATGCCGTCAAACACCTTGACCACCTCCGGCACTACATAGGTCAGCAACGCCACCGTTACCAGCAGCGCGACGCAGGTCAGGATGGCCGGATAGAACATCGCCAGCTGGATTTTCTGGCGCATGGCGTTCTGCGCTTCAACGTTATCAGCCAGTCGCTCCAGCACCAGATCCAGCCGCCCCGCCTGCTCACCGGCAGCGATGGTGGTGCGATAGATGACCGGGAACACCGAGGGAAATTCGCCGAGCGCGTGGGCCAGTGGCAAACCTTCCATCACCCGCGTACGCACCGCTGTCAGCGCCGAGCGCACCTTGGGTGATTCACTCTGGCGCGCCACCGTTGCCAGCACTTCCTCAATCGGCAGGCCGGCGCGCGCCAGGGTTGCCATCTGCCGGGTAGCCAGGGCAAGTTCCAGCGGCTTGATGCGCTGCTGCAGCACCGGCATGCGCAAGACCGCTGCACGCTCGGCCACCTGGCTGACACTCATTGGTGTCAGCCCCTGCTCACGCAGCCGGCCGCGGACCTGACGGGGCGAATCCCCCTCCTCTACACCCTTGCGGGTGCGGCCGCTGGCGTCCAGCGCGGTATATTCGAAGGCCGGCACGGTCAGTCCTCCCGGGTAACGCGCAGAACTTCTTCCAGCGTGGTGTCACCCGCCAGTATTCGCCGCATTCCGTCCTGCCGGATACCCGGTTGCGACAGCCGCGCATGGCGCACCATCGCCTGCTCACTGGCACCATCGTGGATCATGCCGCGCAGGGTGTCGTCGACCTCGATCAACTCGTATATCCCGGTGCGGCCGCGATAACCGCTGCCGTTACAGGCAGGGCAACCGGTGGCGCGATACAGGGTCGGAGGCTGCTGCTCATCCACGCCCATAAGCCGGCACTCGCTGCTGCTCGCCTGATGCGGCTCGCGGCAGTCCGGGCACAGGGTGCGCACCAGCCGCTGGGCGAGCACACCATTGAGCGTGGACGACAACAGAAACGGCTCGATGCCCATGTCACGCAAACGGGTAATGGCACCAATCGCCGTATTGGTGTGCAGGGTGGAAAACACCAGGTGACCGGTCAGACTGGCCTGAATGGCGATCTGAACGGTATCCACATCGCGAATCTCACCGACCATCACCACGTCAGGGTCCTGACGCAGGATTGCGCGCAGACCACGGGCAAAGGTCATGTCGACCTTGTTGTTGATCTGGGTCTGGCCGATACCGTCGAGGTAATACTCGATGGGATCTTCGACGGTAAGAATGTTGCGGCTCCGATCATTGAGCCGCATCAGCGCCGAATACAGCGTGGTGGTCTTGCCCGAGCCGGTCGGCCCGGTCACCAGCACAATGCCATGCGGGCGGCTGATCACCCGCTCCATGGCCGCATAATGCTCCGTGCACATGCCCAGCTGACGCAGCTCAAGGCGCCCGGCCTGCTTGTCGAGCAGACGCAGCACCACCCGCTCGCCGTGGCCGGACGGCAAGGTCGAAACCCGCACGTCCACCGCCCGCCCGACCAGCCGCAGGCCGATCCGACCGTCCTGGGGCAGGCGTTTCTCGGCAATATCCAGCTTGGCCATGACCTTGATCCGCGAGACGATCACTGGCGCCAGTGCGCGCGGCGGCTCCAGCACCTCGCGCAATACACCGTCAACCCGCAGACGGATGGACAGGCGATTTTCAAAGGGTTCGATGTGAATATCCGACGCGTTTTCCTTGACCGCCTCGGACAGCAGCGCGTTGATCAACCGGATGATCGGCGCTTCATCCTGTGATTCGAGCAGATCCTCAGGCTCGGCCAGCGACTGGGCGACCGAAAGCAGGTCAGCGTCCTCACCCAGCCCTTCAACAAACTGCATCGCATCGTTGGCAGAGCGTTCGTAACGGTCACGCAGCCGGGCTGCAAAAGCGTCGTCGTCCAGCTCGATGGGCAACAACGGGCAACCGTGGCGGCGGCGCAATTCAAGCAGACCCTGCGGATCGCAATCGGCGCGTACGAAGACTTCCAGCTGGCCGTCCTCCCGCATGGCCCCGGTCAGTATCCCTACCCGCCGGGCGTAGCGATAACCGGTCTCGGCGGTTGGCGCGGCGACGCTGCTTTGCTGCTCGCTCATCGCCTACTCCCGGCCAGCGCTGGGCGGTGCACTGATGGCCGCCGGCGCCGGGGTACCCTGCATGGCGTTCTCGAACGGTGGCGGCAACGTCAGCAGGTAGTTCCAGTCCGGCAACACCGGAACACCCTCGCCGACATCCATCCGCCCATGGCGGTTCTGCTCAGCCACCTGGCGGTCACGAATATAGCTGTACTTGGCATGGGTCAGACTTTCGGCAACCGCCGAGTCACGCACGATCACCGGGCGCAGGAAGACCATCAGATTGCGCTTCTGCAGCGAGGCAGTATCGTAACGGAACAGACGGCCAAGCCCCGGAATATCGCCCAGCCCCGGCACCTTGTCGGCGGTCTCGACCATTTGATCGTCGATCAGGCCACCAAGCACGATCATCTGGTTATCATCGACCATGACATGGGTAGTCAGGCTGCGCTTGTTGGTAATGATGTCTGCCGCACCGCTGGTGCCCGGTGCAATCTGCGAGACCTCCTGGGCAATTTCCAGACGGACCGCGTTGCCTTCGTTGATCTGCGGGCGGATCTTCAGTTTGATACCCACATCTTCACGCTGGATGGTATCGAACGCCTGGCCGGAATCCTCAACCGAGCGACCGACGATAAAAGGCACGTTCTGACCGACCACGATTTCGGCTTCCTCGTTGTCGAGGGTCAGCAGGCTTGGCGTCGAGAGAATATTGCTGGCCGTATCGCCCTGCAGGGCATTGACCAGCAAGGCTATCTGGGTGCTGCCGATGCTGCCGATGCCGCCCAGGCTGAGGCCGCTGCCCAGCGACGGCGGGCTGCTGACGTCCCCTTCCAGGAAGGCATTCACACCGGCCGCCAGATCCACAATGCTGTTGCCATTGCGATTGAAATTGATGATGCCGACTCCGGAGTCTTCACTGCCGAAGCCCCACTGCACGCCCAGCTCCTTGGCGCGGTCATAGGACACCTCGGCGATCACTGCCTCGACCAGAACCTGGGCCCGACGGATATCGAGCTGACGAATGATCGACGACAACTCGCGGGACAGCTCCGCCGGCCCGTAGATGACGACCGCATTGGTACTCTCATGGGCCTCGATGCGAACACGGTTCTGCTCGGCCGTGTTGCTCGCAGTGGTATTGCCCGAGCTGGTTGAGGTGGTGCCGCTCTGGTTGCGCTCGCGCCCCTCGGCGATGCCGCGAAGCACCTCGGCCACTTCTTCGGCCTTGGCGTAACGCAGGTAATGCACCTGGGTGTTGCCCTGATCCCCTTCCACGTCCAGCCTGCGCACGACCGATCGCAGCGTCGCCCGTGCTTCGGGATCACCACGCAGAATCACCGAGTTGGTACGCTCATCCGCAATCAGCTTGGGACCGCGGGTAAACTCTTCCGCCGGTGCGTTGCTGTCGAGCCCCTGAACGATACGCACCACGTCCAGTGCCGAGGCGTACTCCAGCGGCAGCACTTCGAAGTCTTCGGTCGACTCACGGTCCATGCGCGCAATCAACGCCTGAATACGGCGGACATTGGCTGCCGTATCGGCAATCACCAGACTGTTGGAGGCAGCCGCGGCAGCCAGATGCCCGCCCTTGGGCACCAGCGGCCGGAGGATACGCACCAGCTGGCCGGCATCCATATTGTTCACGGTAATCACTTCGGTGATGTATTCGTCGCCGGGCGTGTCCCCGGTCAGGCCTGCGACCTCGTTCTCCTTGGCCTGCACCTCCGGCACGATGCGCACCATGCCGTCACTGCCGCGCACCGCCGCAAAGCCCTGCGACTTGAGCACCCCCAGAAACAGGTCGTACAGCTCCTCGCGCCGGATCGGCTGGCCGGAAACGACATTGACCTGCCCACGGACCCGCGGATCGACGATAAAGTTGATGCCGGTTTCCTGGCTGACAATCTCGATCAGGCCATTGATGTCCGCGTCGCGCAGATTCAGCACCAGGTCCTGGTCCCGTTCCGCCGTCTCCGTCGCTGACTGTGCCAACACCGGACTACCCACTACTCCCAGAGTCAACGCCAGCGCCAGCGCCAGCCGTTGTTTGCGAAACTGCATCGGCATCAGTATCAATCCATCGTTATCGTAATGTTCATGGGCTGCCCATCGCGCTCAAGCGAGACCGACACCGAGCTGGCGCCGGACATCTGGCTGAGAATCTCGCGGTAGTCCTCGATCTGCGAAACCGGTGTGCCATCGACGTCGGTAATCACATCACCCGCCTGCAGACCCGCCGCCTCAAACTCGCGGGCGTTGCGTGCAGGGGACACTTCTATTCCGTACAGGGAACCATCCACCATCACCGGATTGGCGCTTATGACATCGGCAAACCGCTGGGGATCATTGAGCCAGGCCTCGCGGTCGATACGGGCCAGACCGCCATCGGGGGCCAGGGTCTGGCTGGAATCAACCTCGGGCAGCGCCGCGGCACGACCGGCACTGCGGGAAGGACGCCCGTTACCAGCCAGCTCATTGCGCTTAAGTCGCAGGGTCTCCAGCTGACCATCTCGCATCAGCATCACACGGTCGCCCAGCACCTGCTCCAGACGGACCTGCCCGGGCAGCGTCGCTCCGACGCGATAGAGTTTCTCGGGTTGGCCCTGCGTGACCAGAATGGCGGCACTGCGCGCCGGGTCGGGATCGGCCAGCACGCCCTTGAGCGTCCAGCTGAGCTTGGTGTCGGGCGCATCGACCACAACAGGCGCACGGTCGGCCTGACCGTAGGGGGATAATATGGCCAGCTCGCGAAAGCCGGGCCGGGTGGCAGCGAGTTCGGAAGCAGAGACGGAGTAAGGGACAGGGTCGACGGTCGGCAACACGCTTTGCGGCTCGATCAGAACCCAGACAAGACGCCCGAGAAGCCACGCCGCAACCAGTACGAACACGCCGCAAACCAGCGCAACAAGGTTTTCCAGCGATAAACGGGCAACCTGGGGCATGCTCTCTCCATGGCAAAGAAACCCGATTCTGATCGGGCACGGGGCAGTTGGGGATAAGGTACTGACCTTTCTTTGCAAAATTATTGTTATACGCCTGCAATGTGTCTGCGAGGCCGTTTCGATTGTCACGATAATGCAATCTCCCGGCAACCCCCCTGAACAGGTTAATCCAGACGGATCGCAATGGAGCGACGACGCTAGCGAGTCCCTCGACCCAGCCAAATCACCCATTTGGGTTAATCCACGAAAAAGCATGGGACAAATATCACCCCAATGGGCGATCTCCCTGTTACAGCAATCCAATCCGCTGATAGCTGCGTATCCGCACGCGCGAGAACGTCTCAAAAAGAGACACTCGATACTTGCCCTTTGCCAGCAGTCACCCTTTACTCAAAACCGCAAGAACCAACAAACAACAATCAACTTGCGCGTGGAGAACAACAAGAATGACAAGGCTGAAAAAGACGGCGTTGCTGACCATGATGATCAGTAGCCTGACGCTGACAGGTTGTCTGAGTGGTGGTGGTGGCGGTGGCGACGAGCAGGTACGTGACCAGCAGAAGCGTATCAATGATGACTTTTTCGTGGTCGACGAGGCGCAGCTGCCCTTTACCGCACTCGCTGATATCGCACCCTATAACACTACCAGTCGCTGGAGTGGGGTACTTGACGGTGCTGGCTATCGTATTGAAGTACCGGAAAACTGGAACGGTATGCTGGTTATGTGGGCCCACGGCTATCGAGGCACCGGCAGCTCGCTTACGGTAGACAGCCCACCGATGCGACAGTATCTGATTGACAACGGCTACGCTTGGGCAGCATCCAGCTACAGCACCAACTACTACGATGTGCGGGCAGGCGTGGAAGACACCAACGCCCTGGCCTTGGCCTTTACCGACATTGCTGCTGACAATGGCCGCACTTTGGCAACGCCTGTGAAGTACTACATCGCAGGTGCGTCAATGGGAGGCCACATCACCGCAGCAGCTGTTGAGCGGGAAACCAAAGAGACCGCCAATAATGTAGTCGACTACGCAGCAGCAGCGCCGTTCTGCGGCGTCTTGGGAGATACCGAACTGTTCAACTATTTCGCCGGCTACAATCTTTCGCTGTTTGAACTCGCCGGTGTCGGTGCAGAAAAATTCCCAATTCCGGAAGCGGACGCTGCCACCAAGCTCGCGGCTGCCCGCGCGCTGTTCTGGAATGACTACGACGCCGACAAAAGCGCAGCTGGCCTGACCGCTGAGGGCCTTGCGGTCTATCAAACGCTCAAGAACCTGAGTGGCGGCGAGCGGCCAACCTACCAATTCAGCTTTGGCCTGTTTCAGGACTTGCTGCAAAGCTTTGCCGGCTCGGACGGCACCGTTGACGGTATCTTCCTCAAGAGCGTAATCAACACCACCGGTTTGACGTATCGCTTTGAGAGTGAATTGGGTGAGCCGCTGACAACCAACGAAATCAACTTCAACGCCGCTATCCTGCAAGCAGATGCAAATGTTGATGCTGTGAACGCCCTTCGTAAGGATGGCCTGCGCTGGGTGCCCAAGGTCAATGGCGAGTTCGACGTTCCGGTGCTGACGGCACACACCATCGGTGACCTGTTTGTACCGGTTTCAATGGAGCAAATTTACCGCGAGCGCGCAGAGGATAACGGCAACGGCGAGCTGTTGGTTCAACGCGCCATGCGCGCTCCAGGCCACTGCGACTTCACATTGACCGAATGGACCGAGACGCTTGACGCGCTGCTGACTTGGGAACAAACCAGCGTTAAGCCGGGCGGGGACGACTGGTTAACCCCCGAAACGGTAGCTGACCCCTTGTTCGGATGCACATATACCAACAACACCGGCGAGATTCCGGGCAACTTCCCTCGCTCGTTCCTGCCATCCTGCACACCGGACTGACCGGATCGACACAGTCCTGTCGCCGCCGGGGCTCAGCCCTGGCGGCGTTCCTCATCTACCGCCAGACGCCGAACAAACTGTTTGACGTTGGTTTGAGCGCGCAGCTCACGAACGTTTTCGGCCAACTCCCTGACCTCATCGGCTGGCAGGCTACCGTCCAGCTCCCGCTGTACGTCAGCCCACAGCCCCCGTACCTTGCCGGTCGCCCGCCCCGCCATACGCACCAGCGAAGGCAGACGTTCGGGGCCGAGTACGATCAGCGCGACTACCCCGACCACCAGCCATTCCGTCATGCCGTTACCGAACATGCGGCACCGGCCTCAGGCGCGCGAGCGCGTTTCGCTGCGCTCGGCAACCTGCTCCTGGACATCCATGGTCAGTGCATCGCGAGCTTCGTCGGTATCGCGCACCGCCTTGCGAAAGCCGCTCAAGGCGCCCCCCAGGTCGCTGCCGATATTACGCAGGCGCTTGGTACCAAACAGCAGCATGACAATTACCAGCACGATCAGCAGAGAGCCGATACTGATTCCACCTACACCCATGATAATTTCTCCATAAAAACCGGGGTCAGCAGCTGCCGACCCCGCAATGATCCAGCATTTTTTCTATCCGGGCAGCGCCGGCAGCGCTGCCTGAATAACGTCTCAGCTACCGACAACACCGCCATCGTTCTTCCACACCACGACCGTGGCCGAGCGCGGCGGACGGGTTGCCGGCGTGAAGTCCGGCCAGCTGCTGGTGTAGTTGCCGGCAGCAAAGTCGGTGGCGCTGGTGCCTTCACCCGGATGCTGGACATTGATGAACAGCGTCCGCTGGTCCGGGGTCATGGTGATACCGGTGATCTCCTGATCAATCGGTCCGACCAGGAAACGCTTGAGATCGCCGGTAGTCGGATCGGCAACCAGCATGGCGCAGTTGCCGAAGGGGTCCGTGTAACCGCTGTCCATCTGAATCCAGACGCGGCTGTCGGGGTCAATCCACAGACCATCCGGCGAGCTGAGGATATTGTCTGCGGTCAGCACGTCGCCGTTCGGGTCATAACCGATATTGGTGTCGACGCCGCTCTCGCCGCTGTCGCCGCCAAACAGGAAAATGTCCCAGCTGAAGGTCGTCGCTGCCTGCTCACCACCGTCTTCCTTCCAGCGGATGATATGACCGTGGCGGTTGGTAACCCGCGGGTTGGCTTCGTTGACGTTGCCGGCGTTGCGGCTGGTGTTGTTGGTCAGGGTGAAGTAAACATCACCATTGGCCGGGTCAACCGCGCCCCACTCCGGGCGATCCATCGGGGTAGCGCCCATGAAGTCGGCAGCCAGGCGGGTGTTGACCAGCACGTCGGCCTGACTGGTGAAGCCGTTGGCTTCGTCCAGACCGTTCTGGCCGTAGACCAGCGGCAACCACTCGCCGGTGCCGTCATCATTGAACCTGGCGACATACAGAGTGCCTTCATCCAGCAGGCTGCCATTGGCGGTCGCCGCGTTGTAGTTCGCCGCAGTGACAAACTTGTAGATGTACTCGAAGCGGGAATCGTCGCCCGAGTAGCAGACGACCGGCTTGCCCTCTTCAGCCGGGGCAAAAACCACACCCTCGTGGCCGAAACGGCCCATGGCGGTGCGCTTCTTCGGGTTGCTGGTCGGGTCGAACGGATCGATCTCGACCATCCAGCCGAAGCAGACCGGCTCGTTGCGATAGTCATCCGCGGCGGTTGCACCCTTGATGCTGGCATCGAAGCGGACAAACTCGTCCGCACCGTTGTCAGCCAGTTCCCAGGCATAACGGCTGGTCGCGCCGGTCTGCACACCGTAACGGGAATGCTCGCGCGGGTTATCACCCTTGTTGGTGAAATAGCCGGCCCAGTTCTCCTCGGCGGCCATGTAGGTGCCCCAGGGCGTATAGCCATTACCGCAGTTGTTCAGGGTGCCGCGGGTCATGGTGCCGTTCGGGCTGTAAAGCGTCTTGACGAAATCACTGCCGCGAACCGGGCCATGGATCTCCATCGGCGTCAGCGCGGTGATACGGCGGTTCAGCGCATCCGGCTGAACGCTCCACTCGTTGTTGGCACCCTTGACGATGCGGACCACCGATACGCCGTGGGCGTTGGCTTCCTTGCGTACCTGGTCAGCCGGGCGCTCACCATCAACCAGCGGCGGCAAGGCACTGCTGGTGAGCGCAAGCCCTTGGGCTGCGGCGTGCATCAGGCGGGGTTCGACATACTCGTGATTGAGCACCAGCAGGCCGTCATCGGAACTGCCATCAATCGGGTAAAAATGCATGCCGTCGTGGTGTGAGCCAACCTGCTCGGCCTGATCGGCACCGGTGCTGTTGACCGAAAATGACGGGAAGCTGCCCAGAATCGGCGTACCCCAGGGGATGATCACCTGGTAGCTGTAGCCCTCCGGAACGACAATCTCGTCTGCGCTGCTGACAGCAACGGCGGAAAAGCCCAGCAACGGAGCGGGTGACGGCGAGCCGCCATTGTCGTCGCTGCTGGAACTGCTCTTGCAGCCAGCCAGTCCCAGACCGAAAAAGCCCAGGGCAGCCGCACCGGCGCTACCCTTGAGCAGCTGGCGGCGGGCAAGACGGGCCTCCAGCACGCTGGAGAACAGACGGTTCATCTGTCGGTTGCTGAGGGGTTCATCACCCTCACCGTGATCGATGATAACCAACTGGTCACGTTGTTCGATGGACATCGGTTCCTTCCTCTCAGGTTTGGTTTGCTTGGAAACCCGAACAGGATGGCGAGCGAACGTGACAGAGCCGGCAATGAACGATGAACTTTCAGCGGCGTTCCGAAGACATGTCCAAGTCTCTTTTATGACAATGCAACACTGCAGAAACAACCATTACAGTTCCATTGCCGGCAGCATGCGGCGACTGTATGCAAGTACGCACGACCGGCTGGTGCCGGCGCCCTCTGGCAGGGTGATACCTGCCAGGCGGCAACAACCTGCCCAACTGCCGGACCTGCGCATAGCCTAGTCATCCTTACTGAGCAGCTTGCCGAGAGTAGCCCTGAGTTTGCCGGCCTTCAGCGGCTTGTTGAGCACGATGATGTCCATCTCTCGGGCAATCTGCCGACAGGCTTCGCTGCGATCTGCGGTAATCATGATGGCCGGCAGTTCACGGGCATAGCGCGCTCTGAGCGCCGCTACCGCTTCACCGCCGGTGCGGTTGTCATCCAGATGAAAGTCCACCAGCAGCGCATCTGGCGGGTGCGCCCCCAACCGAGCCTGCGCCTGCTCCAGATCGACGGCAGTCAGCACCTCGGCACCCCACTGCTCCAGCAGGCTGCGCATGCTCTGCAGAATGATCTGCTCGTTATCCAATACCAGCAACCGGCGCCCCTGCAGCGGCACCTCGATTGCACTGAGCAGTTGGCTGGCCTGAGCATTGCTTCGCTGAACGGCAGCGACCGCCAGCGGAATACTGACCGAGAACATCGAGCCCCGGCCCAGGCGTGACTGCAACTCGATGCGGGCATTCAGCAGCCTTGCAATACGATCGACAATCGCCAGTCCCAGCCCGACACCGCGACGCTGGCCGGACCGCTCCACGTCCAGTTGATTGAACTCCTGAAAAATGCGCTTGAAGTCGCTGCGTGCGATACCTCGACCAGTGTCCCAAACCTGAATACACAGCTCACTGCCGCGTGTCCGGCAGCCAACCAGCACGCCACCGCGTTCGGTGTAGCGAATGGCGTTGCTGATAAAGTTGCGCAGGATCCGGCTGAGCAGGCGGTAATCGGTACGCACCACCTGATCACCAAAGCGCCCGCGCAGGCCCACTCCGGCGGCCTCAGCCACGCTGCCGAACTCACACAACAGCGGCTCCAGAATGTCGGCTACCGCGCAGTCACCGCAATCGGGCTGCAGATTCGGCTGGTCCAGCCGCGAGATATCCAGCAAGTCGCTGAGCATGTCTTCGGCACTTTCCAGCGCCGTATGCGAACGCTCGACCAGCAGACCCGCAGCTTCATCCAAGGGGGTCTCACGCAGGGTAGAGATCAGCAACCGCGCGGCATTGAGCGGCTGCAGCAGATCGTGACTGGCAGCTGCCAGATAGCGGTCCTTGCTGCGATTGGCCTGCTCGGCAGCATCTCGCGCCTCGCGCAACTCACCCTGGGTACGCTCGTGCTCGATAATCTCGAAACGCAGGCTTTCGTTCAGCGCCTCCAGCTCCCGGGTGCGCTGCAGGACCCGCTGTTCCAGTTCATCGTTCAGTTGCTGCATTGCCTGCTGCGCCTGCTTGCGCTCGGTCACGTCGGCAACAAAGGCTTCAATCACATGGTCGGAAGCGTCAGGGCGCAGCAGAATGTTCATGCGTACGTCCATCAGGCTGCCGTCGGCACGACGCAGCCGGGTTTCATAGCCGGTCAGTTCGCCCTTGCGCAGCAGGTGATTGCGAATGCGCTGGAATTCCTCTGCCCCCTCGATGAAAAACTGCTCGGCCAGCGAGCGCCGGGCATGCACCAGCGCACCGACCGAGTCATAACCAAGCATCCGCGCCAGCGACTGGTTGGCTGCCCGCAGGCCATCCGTCAGGCTGGCCTGAAAAATCCCGTGCACCGCATTCTCGAACAGCCACTTGTAGCGGTTGCGCTCGTCCTCCAGCTCCTCAAGCCGCGCCAGCAATTCCGGGTAGTAGCTCTTGCGCGAGGACTGCGACCCCAGCCCCAGCAGCCCCGTCAGCACCTCACGGCGCGGATCAGAGGGCTTCGGCATAGACCACCTCGACATCCTGCAGACTGGATTCTCGCGGATTGGTCAGGATGCAGGGGTCATCCATCGCGTGCAGCGACAGGGTGCGCAGGTCGCTGGTATCAACGCCATGCATGCGCAGACTCTGGTGAAAGCCCATCGCCTGCTTCAGCTCGATCAGATGTTGAACCAGCCGCTGGCGCACCTGCGGAGTAGTCATTCCGCGGGTATCAATGCCCAGGGTATTGGCGATCACCTTGAAGCGCTCCGGCGCGGCGTCAAAATTGAACGCCACTACATGTTCGACCAGGATCGCGTTGCACAGCCCGTGCGGCAGATCAAGGAAGCCGCCGAGGCTGTGTGACATGGCGTGTACAGCGCCAAGAATGGCGTTGGAAAACGCCAGCCCGGCCTGCAGGCTGCCGAGCATGATCTGCTCGCGCAGGGCAATGTCCTGCGGGTTCTGGATCATCTGCACCAGATTACCGTTAAGCAGGCGCATCGCCTCCAGGGCATGAGCGTCGGTCATCGGCCCGCTGCCGGTCGAGACGAAGGCCTCAATGGCGTGCACCATGGCATCGATTCCGGTACAGGCAGACAGAAAGGTGTCCATGGTTGACGTGGTTTCCGGGTCGATCAGCGACACATCCGGCACCACCGCCTTGCTGATGATGGAGAACTTCACCTTCTCCTGCTGATCGGAAATGATCACGAATTGCGACACATCGGCGGAGGTACCGGCGGTGGTCGGAATGCAGATCAGCGGCGGAATCGGCGCACGAATGGTATCGACGCCTTCAAATTCGAGAATATGCCGATCATGCGCCACGGCAATGCCGATGGCCTTGGCGCAGTCGATCGGGCTGCCGCCACCAATGGCGACAATGACGTTGCAACCGGCTGCGCGGTACACCTCGGCGCCATGCATGACCTCTTCGGTGCGCGGATTGGCAGAGACCTGGGTGAACAGGACATAGTCGAGACCCTGCTCCATCAGGCTTTGCTCAACATCGACTACCCAACCGGCGGCCTGCACTCCCGGGTCAGATACCAGCAGCACCTTGCGGGCACCGAAAGTAGAGGCGTAATTGGCGACGGTCTTGCGCGATCCTGCGCCAAAAATGATCTCGGGCGTGACAAACTTGCGCAATTGGCTGACATCGTAGGACATGCTCTGGCATCCGCGTTGTTGTTGTAATGCTGCGTGCTCCAGGGGGCCCCGCAGGCGGTCCCGGCAGACTACCCCAACGAGGCGTTTTTTATAAGCGCCAAGGCGGCGAACTAAGACTGAAGTAGCAACGGCTCGCCCCCTAAGTTGGATGGCTCGCCTGCCCTTGTGCTCGCCAGCATGGGAGCACAACAACAAGGATGAGCCTCCATGTCTGCGCGTCACCCAACGCTCCGTCAGCTTCTGCTGGTCTGTCTGCTTTGCCTGTTGAGCTCAAATCTGCGAGCCGAGAGCCTGCCGGCGCCCGGCTGGCAGCAGGCCGTGCAGCACCTGTTTCCCAGTGCCACCCGGTTGATCGAAAAGCAGGGCAGCCCGCCCGTATATCAAGCATTCCAGCTGGATCAGCTGCTCGGCTACGCCTTTGAGTCAACCGACTACTCCAGCCTGCAGGGCTTTTCCGGTAAGCCGATTCGGCTGCTGATCGGCATGACTCCGGAAGGCAAGCTGACCGGGGTGACCGTGCAGGAGCACCATGAACCGGTATTCCTGCATGGCCTGGGAGAACAGGCCCTGTTCGACTTCGCGGGCCAGTACACGGGCCGCAACATCGCCACGCCCATCGTCGTCGGCAGTACCCACGGCGGCAGTGTCGATGGCGATGCGGTGGGTTACATCGACGGCGTCAGCAAGGCCACCGTGTCAGTCGTCATCCTCAACGAAACGGTACTGCAATCGGCGATGACGGTTGCTCGCGCGCTGCTGCCGGAGTTTGCCCAGGGACCACAGGCCGTCGCCCGTCCCGAGCGGTTCGAGCCAATGGACTGGCAGCAGTTGCTGACTCGAGGATTGTTGCAGCAGTGGCAGCTGGATACGCCCGCAGTGGAAGCAGCACTGGGCAACAGCCTCAATCTGTACCCGGGCTTTTCAGACGATAGCGACCTGCCGTTTAGCGAGCTGTACTTTGCCTACCTGAACACCCCGATGACCGGCCGCAATCTGCTCGGCGAGGCAGCCTTCAGTCGTTTGCAAGACGAACTGCTGCCGGGCGAGCAGGCGTTGCTGGTGCTCTCACGCGGCCAGTACCCGCACGTGCCGGAAGACTTTATTCCCGCCACCGCGCCCAGTCGTATCAACCTGCTGCAGCATGGCAAGGCGATCGAGCTGCACGACATGAACTTCAACAACGGCATCCTGCTTCCGTTGCTCGCAGCACCGCCAGGCGACTGGCAGGCCAATATCTTCCGCATCAAAACCCACGCGGCATTCAATCCGGTAGAGCCTGCCGCGCTGCAACTCAACGTTACCCTGCGCCGTAACCCGCTGAGCGAGCAGCAAAGTCACTTCGAAAGGGCGTTGACGCTGGAGCCTGGACTGTTCGAGCTGCAAGAGGCCAGCGCAACCGCAGCGCCCACGCCGATCTGGCTGCAGATGTGGCAGCAACGTGCCTGGCAAATCGGCGCTCTGATGCTGTCGCTGGCGCTGGTCACCGCGCTATTCATCTATCAGCAGCGGGTCAGCCGGCACGCCCGCGGCTTTCATTTGCTGCGCGCCGGTTTCCTGCTGTTCACCCTGCTGTTCATCGGGTTCTACGCCCAGGGCCAGCTCTCGGTGGTCAATATTTTCACCCTGCTGCTCGCGCTCTGGCATGGCTTCGACATCACGGTGTTTCTGATGGACCCGGTGATTTTCATCCTCTGGACCTTTACCTTCATCAGCCTGTTCCTTTGGGGGCGCGGCCTGTTCTGCGGCTGGCTCTGCCCCTTTGGTGCACTGCAGGAGATGGTCAGCTGGCTGGCGAAGAAACTGCACATTCGCCAGTGGAAGATCAGCGAACGCTGGCACCTGCGTCTGCAGTGGCTGAAATACCTCATTCTGGTTGCGCTGATCCCGACCGCTTTCTACTCGCTGACGCTGGCCGAGAGCCTGGCCGAAGTCGAGCCGTTCAAGACCTCGATTACCCTGTTCTTCGTGCGCAGCTGGCCATTTGTGCTCTACGCGGCACTGCTGCTCGGCCTCGGCCTGTTCGTGCACAAGTTCTATTGCCGCTATGTCTGCCCTCTCGGCGCTGGCCTGGCGATCCTCGGCCGGTTGCGCCTGTTCTCATGGCTGACGCGCATCGACGCCTGCGGCAAACCCTGCCAGCACTGCCACAACAAGTGCGAGATCGGCGCGATCAAACGCAGCGGCGCGATTGATTACGATGAGTGCATTCAGTGTCTGGAATGCATCGTGATACTCAACAACGAAGATCAATGCGTCGCGCAGATCAGCGCGCGCAAGCAGGCGGCACGTGCGCAGCGCGCCGACAACAACATCATCGTCAGCGACTGGGCACCCCAACGCTGAGCTATTGCTCTACCACAACAACAAAAGGACGTAACCATGCACGCTCTTGATCTGAACCACATCCGCTGGAATCAGCTGCCGGGCTTCGAGAACTTCGACTACTGCATTCTCAGTGTCGACCGCCCCAACCAACTGGTCGACGTACTGTTTCACTTTCACGCCCACGATCCCATCGTGCTGCACCGCCACTGCGCGGTGAACCACACCTTCGTTATTCGCGGCGAGCATCAGCTGTTCCACGCCAACGGCAAACTGAAAGAAAGCCGCCCAACCGGCAGCTACACCATCAGCCAGCCAGACACCACGCCCCACCGCGAGTGCGGCGGCGATGGCGGCACCCTGGTGCTGTTCAGCATCCGCGGTACCGAAGGTGTGATGTACGAAATTCTCGATGACCAACAGAACATCATCGCCGCGCTCGACATGGACACCTTTGAAGCCTTGTTCGCAGCCAACAACGACGCAGCATAACGCCGGTGCCGGATGGCCATGAGCATCCGGCCTGATCTCCCGAACCGGGCACAGATGATGGCACCGGCACCCAGAGACTGGAAACATCCTGAATCAGGCAGACAATTGAGCCGCAAGCAACCGATCGTATACTAGGCACATCATTGGCCACTCAAGATCCCCATGTCCCTGCTGATAGCGTTTGCTGTCCTCTCCATTCTGGTTTCCTTCATCTGTTCCATCCTTGAAGCTGCACTGCTGTCCATGACACCCAGCTTCATTGCCCGGCAAAAGGTCGAACGCCCCAGACTTTATCCCAGACTGAAACAGCTGAAAGAAAACGTCGACCAGCCGCTGGCGGCCATTCTGACCCTCAACACAGTCGCTCACACCGTTGGCGCCACCGGCGTTGGCGCACAGGTGACAATCGTGTTCGGTGATGGCTACCTTGGCGTCGCGTCCGCGATCATGACCCTGCTGATTCTGCTGGGCTCGGAAATCCTGCCCAAGACGCTGGGTGCCCGCTACTGGCCGGCACTGGCACCGCTGATGCCCGGCGTGCTGAACAGCATGATCCTGTTGCTGAAACCGTTCATTCTGCTATCCGATCTGGTCACTCGCAGTCTCGGTGGCAAGACGCCGGAGCATGACCTGCGTGCCGAGATCAAGGCCCTGGCTAGCCTTGGCCAGGAGCTTGAGTCGCTGGACGAGGAAGAACAGCGAATGATCCATAACGTGCTGGATCTGCATACCATCCGCGCCCGCGACGTCATGACCCCGCGCACGGTCAGCGAAACCCTGAGTCCGGAGCTGACGGTTGCGCAGGCGCGCCAGCGCGTCCAGCACGGCCAGTTCTCGCGTTATCCGGTGCTCGACGAGAACGAAACCCCGCTGGGTGTGCTGTTTCGCGTAGACCTGCTGGCAACCGATGACCGCGAGGCTCTGGTATCCAGCCTGATGAAGCCGGTCAAGGTCGTTCAGGACAGCCAGAATATCGAGGCGCTGATGACCCAGATGCTCAAGGAGCAACAGCACCTGTGTATGGTCTATGACGAGTTCGGCAGCTGGTGCGGTCTGGTGACCATGGAAGACATCATCGAGACGCTGATCGGTCGTCCGATCCTTGATGAAACCGACGAGATTCCCAACATGCGTCGTCTGGCACGCAGGTTGTGGGAGCACCGACTGAAGGCAGCTGGGTAAACGGTTCATCCCGGGTGAGCATGGGAGCTGCCCCAAGGCTGGCAGCGTTAAAACGCCGACTTGGCCAGGCGCAGGTGGCAGAACCATTTCCTGCGCTGATGTTGAGTCAGTATTTCGCCTTCACGGCGAGCCAAAGGGGGCCGCTTGCCCGGCCCCCCA
>CERY01009317.1_pt1 | contig 23687 bp, 33 predicted proteins | sample 530701 | NCBI WGS metagenome assembly CERY01 (sample SAMEA2620879, study PRJEB7988) | marine metagenome | biome: marine biome (ENVO:00000447); feature: surface water layer (ENVO:00002042); material: "saline water (ENVO:00002010), including plankton (ENVO:xxxxxxxx)" | depth 5 m
CCCGCCTCGGGGTCGGCTCCAAGCCGTTCAAGCCGGGCGAGTACCGGAACGTCCCCTCGACGGGCATGGAGGTGCGCAGCGCCGTCGTTGAGCGGCAGATCGCGCCCTCGCCGGTGCTGTTCCAGCTTCTCGGGATGATGATCGACAGCGCCCGCGAGCTGGCGAACGTCCAGAACCTTCAGGAGCAGTCGCAGCGCAGCAATCAGCCGGCGACCACGACGGTGGTTCTCGCGGAGCAGGGCAAGGCGATCTACACGGCGATCTTCAAGCGGATATTCCGGTCGCTGAAGCAGGAGTTCACGGCGCTTGCCAAGATGAACGCCGAGACGATGACGCCGGATCAGCTTTCGCGCTTCATGGATGAGACCGGGCCCGAGGGCGAGCCGATTGAGCTTGATCCTCGCGCGGTCTTCGACCTGGCGGACATGGACATCGAGCCCGTCGCCGACCCGCGCGCCGTGACCTCGATGCAGAAGATGGCGCACGCGCAGCTCCTGCGGGAGATGGGCGCGACTGGAGAGATCGACCGCGGCGCGGCGACGATCCGGGTTCTGGACGCTGCCGGGGTTCCGGACGCCGAAGACCTGATCCCCAAGCCTGACCCCGCGCAGCAGCAGGTTCAGGCCACGGTGATGGCCGAGCAGATCAAGGGCGTCCAGCTCGACAACGTGAAGAAGCAGGGCGAGGCGATGAAGGCTTTCGCCGCCGCCGCGTTGTCCGAGACGGAGATCATGTTGAAGCGGGCCGAGGTCGCGAAGGCCGTGGCCGAGGGGATGAGCGAGGACATGCTCGCCCCGCTGGATGCTGCGCTGAAGGAGGCGCAGGCGTTCAAGGCCCGGGCTTCTGGAATTCTGGACCTGGAGAAGGCCGGTGAAGCTAACCGAGCAGGAACTGACGGAATGGGCGGAGCATCCGATAACGCGCCGGGTGTTGGCCGCTCTTGAGGCGATTGCGGAGGCCGAGAAGGCCGCAGTGATGGAAGCCGCATTCGCCAATGGCGAGATCGACCTCAACGCCCGCGCAAGAGCGATGGCGTGGGGGAGCATCGTCGCCACCCTGAAAGAGGCGCGGGCCGAGGCAGTGAATGAGTGGAATGGACACGGGGAACCCGAGCGGGATTAACCCCATGGAGTACAACGTTCTCGTGAAGCCGAAGACGGTCGAGAACCGAACGAGCGGCGGCCTCTATATCCCGGACGAGGCCGTGGATCAGCAGCAGTGGGCGGAGACGCGGGCGACGGTCGTTGCGGTGAGCGCGGATGCGTTCAACGCCTTCGGTGATCGCGCCACGCCCGGTGACGAGGTGATCTTCGCCAAGAACGCGGGCCGCATGGTCAAGGGCGTGGACGGCGTCGAGTACAAGCTGGTCAAGGACAAGGACATCGTCGCGAAGGTAGGCGGCCATGTCTGAGCAGGAGATCCATGAGGCCGAGGTCGAAGCCGTCGAAGCCGACGCCGTCGAGGAAACCGCGGCCGATGAAGCGCCCGAAGTCGAGGCCCCCGAAACCCCTGAAATGTCCGAGGCCGAAGCCCGCGCGCGACGCGATGGCTGGAAGCCGAAAGAGGACTGGAAGGGGGACACTTCCGGGTGGACGGACTTCGAGGAGTTCAATCGCCGGAACGACATCAAGGCGTCGACCGCAGCCGAACTTCGGGAGGAGCTGAAGCGCGAGCGAGCCGACTACACCGCGCGGCTGGAGCGCATCGAGCGGGCCAACCAGGCGGCGCTTGCGAAAGAGCGCGAGCGGGTCAAGGCCGAGATGCGCACTGCCGTCGAGATGGGCGACGTCGAGGCATACGACCGCCTGTCGAAGCAGTCCGAAGACCTCGCCAAGCAGGAGGCACCGGACCCCGCCCCTCAGTCCGACACCCGGGCGAAGGTCGAGGAGTTCCGCAAGAGCAACGACTGGGCGAAAAACGAGTTTCTGTGGAACGCAGCAGCCTCGGTAGCCGGCCCGATCATCCAGCGCAGGCTCGACGCCGGCGAAAAGCTGACGGTCGAGCAGCAGATGGAGATCGCCAGCGAGGCGGCGAAGACTTTCGCGCCGCATCTGTTCGCGACGCCCACGCCGAAGCCGCAGGTCTCAGCGGTTGATGGCGGGGGGCTGCGTCAGCCGGGGCGGGCCCGCGCCAAGGGCTGGGACGACATCCCATCCGAGGACCGCAAGCAGGCGCAGACGTTCATCAAGGACGGCCTGATGACCAAGGACGAATACGCGAAATCCTACTGGAGCGACGACAATGTCTGAGGAAACGAAGATCGACGGTCGCACCCGTGAGGGTCGCGCGCAGAAGGCCGCGCAGCCCGAGGCGATGACCGCGGCCGAGCGCGCGGCGAAGCGGGCCGCAGAGATCCGGGCCCAGCGCGTCGGGCGTTCCAAGAACCTCGAGCATGACCGCTTCAACCTCGGGATCAACGGGGACCTGGACACGGTCAACTACGAATATCGGTGGGTGAACGACAACGAGCGCGGCCGGCTTGCCCGGATGCAGCAGCGGGGTTGGGACATCGTCCGATCCAGCGAAACCGGCCTTGAGCCGGAGAACGCGACCGAAACTGAACTCGGGGACGCCGTCTCCGTGGTCACGGGCGGCCTGAAGACGGGCGAGCCCATGCGTTCCTACCTGTGCGCCATTCCCAAAGAGATCGCCGACGAGGTGAGGGAAGCGAAGCGGATCAGGAACAATGAGCAGATGACCGCGCTGGCCGCGGGCAGAGATGAGAAAGCCGGCATGGCTGGCGACAAGCACTTCTACAACGCGCAGGTCGAAATCGGCCGCGGTTCGTAACAAGCGGGGTTAGCCCCGTTTCTTCCCTCGGAGAACATCCATGGCAAACGTTGATAACCCGAACGGGCTGACGCCCCTTCGGTATCTGAACGGTTCGCCTTACAACGGGGCGACCGTTCTCTGCTACGTCGGCACTGGCGATTCCACCGCGATCTATCCCGGTGGCCTGGTCAAGCTCGCCGGCTCCTCGGACGCCGATGGCGTTCCCGCCGTGACTGGCAACGTGTCGACCGGCGACGGCGTCTATGGCGTCGTGCAGTCGGTGCTTCCGGTCACTGCCGACAGCCTCCCGTACCGTGCGGCTTCCACCGCGCGATATCTGCACGTCATCCCGGCCGAGCTGGTCGAGTTCGGCGTGCAGGACGACGGCACCGGCACGCCCGCGACCACGACCGCGGGCTCTGTGGCGGATCTCACCGGCCTGACTTCCGGGAACACCACCTTCGGGCGGTCGACCATCGAGATTTCGGGCTCGACCATCACCGCGGCGGGCGACGGGACGGAGGACGTTGTTCTTCTCGGCCTGCATCGCGTGACCGGTAACTCCCTCGGGGATAACGCCGTGTGGCGTGTGAAGCTGAACAACATTCAGCTTGTGCCCGACTTCACCGGCGTCTGAGCGGAGGGCTGATCAATGGCTGTCATCAGCACGGGCAACCACCCGAAAGCACTCTGGCCCGGCGTTCACGCCTGGGTCGGGCAGAAGTATCGCGAGAAGCCGATGCAGTACACGTCGATCTTCGACGTGCGCTCCTCGGAGAAGGCGTATGAGGAGACCGTCGAGGCCACCGGCTTCGGCATGGCTCCCGTGAAGGCCCAGGGCGCCGCTCTGACCTTCGATACGCACTCGCAGGGCCCCACCACCCGCTACACCCACGTGGTCTACGGGCTGGGCTACATCGTCACCGAGGAGGAGCTGGAGGACAACCTCTACAAGTCCCGCGCCTTCGACCGTGGGCGGATGCTGGCGTTCTCCTTCCGGCAGACGGAAGAGGTCGTTCACGCGGCGACGCTGAACAACGCCTTCGATTCCGCCTATGCCGGCGGCGACGGCAAGGAACTCTGCGCCACGGACCACCCGGTCTACGGGGGCGGCACGCAGAGCAACGAGCTGGCGGTCGCGGCGGATCTGTCGGAGTCGGCCCTTGAGGACGCGCTCATTCTCATCCGTTCGATGCAGAACAACCGCAACCTCAAGATCAACCTGATGGGCGAACGGCTGATCGTGGCCCCGGCCAACGAGTTCGAGGCCGAGCGTATCGTCAACTCCTCGCTGCGCCCCGGCACGGCGAACAACGACGTGAACGCGATGCGCTCCCTCGGCAAGCTGCCGAAGGGCGTCATGGTCTACGACTACCTGACCGATGACGATGCGTGGTTCGTGCAGACGGACTGCCCCGACGGTCTGATTTCGTTCAACCGCCGGGCCTTCCGGTTCCAGCGGGACAACGATTTCGACACCAAGAACGCGAAGGCGTCGGGCACCCGCCGCTTCTCGCAGGGGTGGTCGGACTTCCGCTGCATCGTCGGCTCGCCCGGCGCGTGACCCTGACGGGGCGGGGCTTCGGCTCCGCCCTTTCTCTATCGCGCTTCGGCGCGTCCTTCTGGACGATGGAGAACTCCCATGGCTGCACCCACTCGCTTCGGCGGCGGCGTCACCAACCAGCCCGTCGAGGACTTCGGCGGCTCCATGATCGGCATGGACCCGACCAAGTGGCACGTCTTCTTCGATGACTTCGACACCTTCACCGCCGGTCAGTGGACCATCACCACGACCGAGGCGGGCGGCGGCTCGGCCAGCGAGGCGCTGACGGACGGCGATGGCGGCTTGCTGCTGATCACCAATGACAGCGCAGACGACGATGCCGACTTCTTCCAGAAGGTCGGGGAGTCGTTCCTGTTTGAGACCGGCAAGCGCCTGTGGTTCAAGGCCCGCTTCAAGGTCAACGACGCCACGCAGTCCGACGTGGTGATGGGCCTTCAGATCACCGACACGACCCCGCTCGACGTGACGGACGGCGTGTTCTTCATCAAGGCGGATGGCGCGGCTACGGTCGACTTCCGGGTGGAGAAGAACAACACCGCCACGACGGAAAGCGCGGTGGCGACGATGGCGAACGACACGTTCATCGTCCTGGCCTTCTACTACGACGGCAAGTCGAAGGTGGAGGCCTGGGTCGACGGAGTGAAGAAAGCCACGCTGGCGACGACCAACCTTCCCGACGATGAGGCGCTTACGGTCTCGTTCGGCATCCAGAACGGCGCTGCGGCGGCCAAGACCATGACGCTTGACTACGTCCTGGCGGCCAAAGAGCGCTGATCCTGATCGAGCGTAGCCGGAGGCTGCCATGAGAGACACGGCTACGCTCGCTTCACAGGTGCGCGGATGACCTACGAGCACGGGCAGTGGAACGCGATCTGTGACCGCTGCGGTTTCCAGTACAAGGCCCGCCAGCTTCGCAAGGAGTGGACCGGCCTGCGCGTGTGCAGCGGCCCCGGCACGAGCGGTTGCTGGGAGCCGCGCCACCCGCAGGAATTCCTCAAGGGCCGGGTGGACAAGCAGACGCCGCCATGGACGCGGCCGGACCCTGAGCCGGTGTTCGTGACCTCGCGCGTCTGGGACGACGACGCGAAAGAGTGGGTTGAGGAATAATGGCCGTCACCGGAACCCAGACCACGCTCGACATCTGCACGGCTGCGCTTCGGCACGCCGGCCGCACGCCCTGGGGGCAGGCTGCGGAGGCCGAGGACATGGCATTCGCCGTGGGCGAGATCTTCCGGATGCTGAAGGCGTGGCAGGCCAGCGATGCGCTGTGGACCCGGGACACGCAGTCGGTCGCCCTGGTGACGGCGCAGGCGGCCTACACGCTGACCAGTCCCGCCAGACCTCTGCGTATCCACAACGCCCGCTACAAGGACGCCAACGGCTATGAGATGCCGATGGAGCGGATGACGGCCGACGAGTACGACGCCCTCCCCGACAAGGCCTCTCGCGGCATCCCGACGACGTGGTTCTACGACCGGAAGGCGGAGGCGGGGACGCTCTACGTCTGGCCGGTTCCAGCCTCGGCCACGACCGAGACGATTGAGATGCGGATCGAGGCGGAGATCGAGGACATCACGTCTTCGACCGACGCGCTGGACGTTCCCGCGGAGTGGTACGACGCCGTGGTCTACGGGCTTGCTGCGCGGCTGTCGTCCAAGCCGGACGCGCGGTTGGTCGGCTATGCGACCGAAGCCCTCGCCGAGGCGCGCTCGTTCGGGTCTCAGGAGCCCTTGTGCCTTGGCTGGTGAGATCATGACCCTGACGGAGTTCCTTCGGCGTCGTGCGATTGCCGAGATGGAGCGCCGGGCGATGGAGATGGGAGTTGCGCCCGTGCGTCCTGAGTCGCAGAGCGATGGTCCGGCATGAACAAGCCCCTCGCCTTCTCCACCCATTCGGTCAAGCTCGGCGGGTGGTCTGCGGAGCGCATGGTCAACTACTACCCGCGGAGCTTCCCTGACGGGACGGCCGCCGGGCAGGTCATGGCGGTGCAGCACGCGGGATTGACAGAGTGGGTGGACCTGTTCGAAGGCACTGGCCTAACGTCCTCTCCGGTGCGGTGCGCCCTAGAGTTCGACGGAGACCTGTTCGCCTTTGCCGGCGGCATCCTGTGGCGGGTGAAGTCGGACGGCACGAGCAACAGCATCGTCTTCCCGATTGATCCTGTCGACCCGCAGAACCTTGTGGACGACGCCGGCGCAACGATGGCGACGGACGGGATCAGCATCGGGATCGTCGCGGGCGGCGTCTACGCCGTCGTCACCCCGGGCAGCGGGTTCTCCGCCACGGCGTCGTTCCCCGACCTGCCCGAGATCGTCACGGCGAGCAGCGTCACTTGCCTGAATCACAAGATGATCGTCTCGGGGAAGGGCAGCGGCCGGGACGATGTGATCGCGGTCTCGGACGAGCTGGACGCTGACAGCTTCCAGAGCGCCGCGTTCGGCTCTGCGGAGGCCGATCCGGATGGGCTGGTGCAGGTCCTGACGGTCGGGGACGTGCTCTATGGGCTCGGCAGGAAGACCGTGGAAGCGTTCTACGACAGCGCAAGCGGGGACTGGCCGCTTGCGCCCTACCGAGGCTCCGTCATTCCGCATGGCCTGCTGTCGAAACGCGCCGTGGCCCACGACGGCAAGACGATTTATTGGGTGAGCCGCGAGGGGCGGGTCTTCCGGGCGCAGGGGCTTCAGGAGCAGGAAATCTCCCACCCCGGCGTGGCCAAGGCGCTGTCCGACAAGAACAACGCCCGGTGCTTCATGCAGCACGATGGCGAAGAAACGTTCTTCGTCGTGCGCGTGCCGGGGGAGCCGGCCTGGTGCTTCGGGCTGAAAACGCAGCGGTGGAGCGAGCGCGCCACGGGCGCCGACATGGGCGCTTACCTCGGCCGATGCAGCGAGCGCATGAACCTCGCCGGAACGTCCTATGAAACGCAGATCATCGGCGGCCAGGACGGCAAGCTCTACAAGCTCGACCCGACTGCGAACGTGGATGGCAGCGACGTCCTAAAGCGCTGGATCGTGTCTCAGCCCGTCATGCAGCGCGAGTTCACGGTGGACCTCATTCAGCCTTGGATGAGCACCGGAACGGTGGATATCGGGCGCGACCCCAAGGTGACGCTCTATCGGTCGAAGAACGGGCGCGAGTTCACGGTCGTGGGGCAGCGGTCGCTCGGCGCGGTCGGCGACCTTGATCGGGAAGTCTACTGGAACGGGCTCGGGCACTTCACGCGGCGGGCTCAGTTCGCGCTTGAGGTTACGGACCCGGTTCGGGCGGACGTCTACGGCGTGGATATGGACGCGCGTTGAGCGCCTACCTCGCTGTCTACGGCAGCAGGCTCACACTCCTGGCGGTCAATGCAATCGGCGGCTCGGTGCCGCTCCTGGGCTTCGACGCGGTGGACGCGGCCGGTCGCCCGACGATCCCCCTTCGGAACGCGCTGGCGTCGCTCAAGGCCCGCCCGCTGCCCGACTTCGTGGTCACGCCTGACGGGCGCTGGACGCTCGAAATGCTCAACTGGTTGGAGGCGTAGAATGCTGGGTGCTCTGATTGGTGGCGGCGCTACGCTCCTTGGCGGGCTCATGGCGTCCCGCTCGCAGGACAAAGCCACCGACGCGGCGACCGGCTCCGCTCTGGCGGAGCTGAATTTCAACAAGGACGTTTGGAACGATCAGCTCAAGCTGGTTACCGACGCGCTGGACCTCGAAAAGGCCGAGTTCAAGGACTTCAAGGCGGCGCTGGAGCCGTGGCGCGTGGCGGGGGAGAACGCCCTCAGCGCCTACAATTACGAGATGTTCGGCGGCGACCGGCCGACGCTCACGAATTATGACGCCCTGCAAGAGCGCCGGGACATTCTCCAGGGGGACAAGGCTTTCGGCCGGCTGAAAGACAGCAATGTCTTTGCGCTGGGCAACGGGGAATTCGGATACGGCTCCGGCCCGAACTATGGGCGGATCGAGCGCGAAAAGCGCACCGTGACGACGCCGGGGACGGCCTCGCAGACCGGCCCCGGGTTTTACACCACCGCTGACGGGGATTACCTCTACAGCGTCACGGTGCCCGACGGCTACACCGCGGCCGGAGGGACGCCTGCGACGACGCCCCAAGAGAACGTCTTCACGGTCGGCAAGCGGGAGTTCGACACCAAGGCCGACGCCGAGGCGTTCATTGATCGCCGGTTCGCCCGCAACTACGACGGCGAGACCTTCGACAGCCGCCGCGAGGCGAACAAGGCGCTGGACGCCGCGACTAAGGAGGCGCGCCGCGGGGCTCTGGACGACGCCGGTTTTGAGGGCGGGGTTCGGACCGAATACGAGGGCTACTCCCGCAGTCCGCAGGCGCGTCAGCTCATCCGCGAGGGGTCCCGGGCCATTGAAGGCAGCGCGGCGGCCTCTGGCGGCCTCCTGAGCGGCGACACGATCAACGCGCTGTCGGACTACCGAACGGACGTGATCAAGGCTGACCAGACGGACTACATGAACCGGCTGCTTGGGATGAGCGGAACCGGGCTGTCCACTGTTGGCATGACGGGATCGTCCGACCCCCTGGCCGGCGCGGCTCTGGGGAGCTCGGTCATGGGCGCGGGCGCTGATCGCATCGGGTCGAGCATGTCCAACCTCGGCTCGATCCAGGCGCAGGGCGCGGCGGCTCAGGGCAACATCTGGCAGAACGTGTTCAGCCAGCTTGGCGGCATTGGCGGCTACTTCAGCGGGTCAAGCCCGAACATCTTCGGCGGCGGCACGCAGACCGGCACGCCGTTCAACCCCTATCTCTACTGAGGCAGCCATGGTCACTCTCCCCACGGTTCAGCCCGCGAACGTGTTCGGCTCCTACATCGGGGGTCAGCAGGCGCGCCAGCAGTCCGACATGAACCAGATGCGGCTTGACGCGGCTCAGAAGGCCAAGGCCAAGGAGGAGCTTACCGCCCTTGCCGGGATCGCCATGAAGGCGGACGGCAACCCGGAAGTCTACGAACAGCAGAAGCAGCGGCTGATGCAGATGGGCATCCTTGAGGAGGACGCGGCACAGATCGGCCTTGAGGACGCCAATGGTCTTCTGGGCGCGGTTCTGGGGCCGCAGGGGTTGTGGGATCAGCAGGCCTATGCCGAGAAGATGGCGCTGGGGGGCTACAACGCAGAGACGGCGCGGATGAACGCGGAGACCTCTCGCGGCCGCCTGTCTCTGGACATGAACAAGCCTGACCCGCGGCGGATCATAAAGGGGTCTGACGGCCGGAGCTACTACGAAGACACGGGCGAGCCTGTCCTGCCGAACGATCCGGGCAAAACGCCGACTGACCCTCTTGCAGAGCTCAAGGCGCGTGCTGAGGCCGCGGGGCTCGCGCCGGGGACGCCGGAGTATCGGAAGTTCATGCTGGAAGGCGGGCGAGCTGGCGGCATGTCCCTTGAGGTCGGGCCTGACGGATCTATCCGCTTCGGAACGGGAGCGGCCGCTGGCGCGGCGCTCGGCCGATCCGGCATGAACGACCTCGATCAGAAAGAGATCGACAGCCGAAACGTCCTCGCTCGTCTGGACGGGATCACGAAGCAGATCGTTGACAACCCTGATGTCCTCTCGGGCATGACGCTCATGGGGAACCTGAAGCGGGTTGGGATGGAGTGGGCCGACTTCATCGGCGGAGCGGGGACGCTGGACGAGGCGCAGACAAAGGAGCTTGTCGCGCTCACGCAGCTCCGCAGCGACGTTCTCGACAACCTCAATTACACCATCAAGGAGATCACCGGCGCGGCAATGACCGAGTCCGAGGCGAAGCGCATCGGCGCCACAATGCCGAACGTCAACGACTCCCCGACCGTCTTCCTGGCGAAACTTGAGCAGGCGAGCAAGCGAACCCGCGCCGCGGTCGCGCGCTACAACTATTGGCGGAATGGTGGCTTCGGGGAGGCAAAAGACCCGATGTCCGCGACGACGCTCGGGGACATGGAGAAGCTGATTGACCGCCGCGCTTCCGAGCTTGCTCGGCAGGTGAGCGCGGGTGAGATCGGCCAGGAGGAAGCCTCCGCTACCTTCGCACAGGAGTTCGGGATCTGATGTCCGCCCCGACCTCCCTTGTCGATGCCGTCATCTGGCAGGAGAGCCGCGGCAACCCCAATGCGGTGAACCCGCGGACGGGTGCGTCAGGCCTCATGCAGGTGATGCCCGACACGGCGCGCGATCCGGGCTTTGGGGTCCAGCCGCTGGACTGGAGCCAGAGGTTCGACCAGTCCGAAAACAAGCGGTTCGGGACGGACTACCTCGGTGCGATGCTGTCGCGTTACCGGGGCGACGTGGATGCGGCCCTGGCGGCCTACAATTGGGGGCCGGGGAACGCGGATCGGTGGGTTTCGCAGGGAAAGCCTATGGACGCGCTGCCGGCCGAGACCCGCGACTACATCACGAAGATCAGGGGGCGGATGCAGATGGCGCAGGCGGACAGCGAGACGGCGACCGATGCGGCTCCTGCCCGCAGCGCCTACTTCGATCAGTTCCTCGCGTCTGGCGCAGCCGAGGCTCCCGCGGCCTCCGGCCGAAGCCCCTACTTCGACCAGTTCCTGAAGCAGCAGGAAGCGCCTAAGCAGGACAAGGCTCCGGAGGGAGAGGGGCAGTCTTGGATTTCAGGCGCGTTCGACAGCTTCACGCAGGGCGCGGCGTTCGGCTTCGGAGACGAGCTGACCGCGACCGAGGCCGCGATCCTCGGCAAGACGCCCGATGGGGGGTGGTTCGACTACTCCAAGCCCTACGGCGAGCGCTATGACGCGGCCCTTTCCGCAGAGCGCGGGCAGCAAGATCGGTTCGGGGAAGCCTACCCGATCACGGATACGGCCGCCGAGATAGCCGGCGCGGTCGCGACCGGCGTGGCCACGGCGGGCGGCACGGCCGCGAACGCGGCAACGCGCGGCGGTCAGATCGCCCGCGCAGCCGGCGCAGGTGCGGCAGGCGGCGCGCTCTATGGCGTGGGCGACGCGGAGGGCGGGGCGATCAATCGTGCGCTCGGCGGGGCCGAGGGGGCGGCCTACGGGGCCGCGGGTGGCGTGATCGGCCGGGAGGTCGCTATCGGCGCGCAGCGGCTCTTGCAGCGCATCGCGAAGGAAGGTCGCTTCTTCGCAGATGGAAAACTGACCGACGCAGGCAAGAAAGCGATGCGTTCGGGCCTCCAGCGCCTCGGACTGGACCCGAACCAGATCACAGACGAGTTTGCAGAGGCGTTCGGCCGCCGCGTCCAGCAGGCTGGAGGCGAGACGGACGAAGTTACCAGAATGGCGGTCGCCGACGAATTCGGAATCCCCCTCACGCGCGGGCAGGCGACGCAGGACGTTCCCACCATCGCTTTCGAGAACGCCGCAAGAGCGGGCGCGCGCGGTCGGGCGGCCATGGACACTGTGCGCGGAGTGGACCGGGCGGCGCGAGCCGGGACGCGAACCAGCATCGACACGATGGCAACCGGCGTCGGCGGCCAGGTCGATGATACCGCCTTAGCCGCGGCTGAGCGCGTTGGGGAGGGCGTCAAACGCGCGGCGGCTCAGCAGCAGGCCGCTTACCGGACCGCATACAAGACTGCGGAAGAGGCAGGGGCGTCGATCAAGATTGAAGCGTTCGATGACCTGCCGCGTCTGGCGCAGGACGCCCTTGATCAGGTGACGTTCACCCCCTCGGCGCAGGCGTCTGCTGCCGTGAAGGCGCTAGGTCAGCTCGCCGACAAAGCGAAGGCGGGGCCGCGGACAATCCCCTCGGGGGGGGCGAATGCCGTAGTCCCCGCGGGCTACACCGACGATGCGCGCGCCATCGGCGTTTCATTCCAGGCGGTGGAACAGGCGCGCAAGAAGCTCAACGGGATCTATGGAGCGGCTGATGACCAGACCCGCCGCGAGATCGGCGCGGTGATTTCGGCACTGGACGACTGGACCGAGAACGTCATGAACAGCGCCTTGATCGACGGGTCAGAAGAAGCTCTTGCTGCGATGCAGAAGGCTCGCGCAGAGTTCTCGGCCTTCAAGCGGATGTTTGGGCGCAAGACGGGCGACGACGCCTCGCGGATCATCTCGGACATGGTGGAGCGAGACGTGACCCCGCAGGAGGTCGCAAACTGGCTATATGGCGCGGCCAAAGTGGGCGCGAAGGGCTCCAGCGTGCGCGTCGCCAAGAAGTTGCAAGGCATTCTGGGAAAGGCTGATTGGGATGACGTTCGCGCCGGCGCATGGCGGCGGATTGCGGAGACGCCCGAAGGCGAGGCGCTGTCGCCCCAGAAGCTACAGGGGCGCATCAACTCGTTCCTTAACGGTGAAGGTCAGCAGCTTTCCAAGATCCTGTTCTCCGAGAACGAGCGCGCCACCATGCGCCGTTTTGGTGAGGCGATGAAACTTCTTGTCCCCCCGCGCGAGGCGACCAACCCCAGCGGAACGGGCTACGAGATCGCGCGTCTCGTCTCCGACACCTGGGAGAACATGCTGATGACGCTTGGCTTTGCCACTGGCGGGCCGGCTGGTGGCATCGGCGCGAAGATGGCGTCCGCTGGCAGCCGCGGCGTGCGAGAGGGGATGAAGGCTCGCACCATCCCGGCTGTCTCCCCCCAAAGGGCCCCCGGTAGTGTCACGAGGCGGCCAGAGACTGGCGGCGCGGCTGTCGGCGGTGGTGCAGCAGCGGCGGGGAACAGCCCAGACAATGTGCCAGGTCGAGCAATGAACGCTCTCAGCGGGCTCTAGTGCCCGATGGCGCCAGCCATCGAGATGACCCCCCCATAGAGAACCACAAAAAGCAAGACGATAACCCCGACCCTCCATCGGCCGATCTGGATCAGCCTGATCGACCAAAGCCCCAGCAGAATAAAAGTCAGGCCGATAATTACGCCGCCTGCGACGCTGAGGGTCAGGTTTGGGTCCATCCCACCTAGATCGCCCTCACGGCCCCGGAAAGCAAGCCCCGCCATCGCGCGGGGCTTTTTCTTTTGGAGACCCCGCCCATGGCTCTGCTCACCGGATGGTTCGACAAGAACACCGATGCGAACGACGACCCTCTCTCCGGTGCGCTCGTCTACGTCTACCTGCCGGGAACGACCACGCCCGTCTCCGTCTTCAGCGACGAGGAGATGACCGTTCCCGCGGCCAACCCCATCGTCTGCGACAGCGCCGGGGTTCTTCCGATCCGATACGTTGCGGTCGGCACCTACAAGATCCGGGTGACGACCTCGGCGGGGGCGGAGGTCAGGACCACCGACGACTTCGAAGTCGGCGGCGCTGGCGGGACCGTCACGCTCACCAACTACGGCAAGCCGCGGTCTCTGGCCCTGCTGGAGGCGTTCGACAGCAGCGTGACCGCGGTCCAGACCACTGGCTACGCTACGTCCGGCGATGGGGGCGCAGCGCTCTACAAGAGGGTCGGCAGCGAGCCGAACCACTCCGGAAAGTTTCAGGACGGGAACGACGACTGGTGGGAATACGCCGACATCGAGGGCGGGGTGAACGTCCGGGCGCTGTCCGACGACGACGACGCGGCCTTCGCAGCCGCCAAGAGCATCGCCGAGAACTACAGCGGCTGGCGTTCCGGCTACCAGATCAACCCCACGGTCCTGGACCTCGGCGGCCGGGTGTTCACTCTCACGGCTCCGGTCTGGTTTCAGACCTCGGTCTCGATCAAGCACGGCAAGATCGTATTCACCGACGACGCCCTCACCGGCTCCGACTACGGCATCCGGGTTGGCAACGTCGGATCGAGCGGAACGAGTTTTTCCCCGGTTTTCGAGAACGTCGAGTTCAGCGTCATCAACGACGCCGGCGAGGTGCAGATCGAACAAAACCACTCGGCGGCGCTGCTTGAGGTCCCCCGGTGCTTCGGCGCTCGGTTCTTCAACTGCAAGTTCAACGCCGGGCTCGGAGAGTTCCGCACCCGCTACGGGCTTTTCGTCGGGGCTGACAAGGGATGGGGTCTGTCTATCGACGGCGGCCGATATGCCGGAGGGGAGTGCCCGCTGCGCATCGGGCGCAGCAGCGACCATGTGGGCTTTTCGGTGCGGGCCGAGGTCATCGAGCACGGCCGCCTCTGCAACGTCATGCTCTGCAACCCGCAGGCGGCGTCTCTTACAGGTAACATCGAGCAGCCGGACGGGCCGTTCAACGTTGTCATCACCGCGGCGACCAGCACCGCGGGGGAGCCAGCGGGGAACGACACGTCGCGCGGGGTGCGGATCGGAGAAGCCTACCTTTTCAACAACGCTGCCAACGGGACTTGGGACTTCGATCAGGCGACGGTTCTCGCGGGCTACGACGTCCCTGGTACGGAAGGGTGGGACGGCGTCGGCGTCATTAGCAGCGCGTCGGTCACCAACCTTGAGATTGCGAACAGCGTCATCATCAATGTGAAGCACGCCAAGGCGATCAAGGCCGACTCGTTCGTTGGGCTGAAGATCGACAACGTCTCTTATGAGGTCCGCGGGCGGATCGGCTTCACGAGCGCAAGCGGCACGTTCTCCGGCGGGGAGACCGTGACCGGCGGAACCTCGGGGGCGACCTGCGTTGTCGGCTTCGTCGGCGCGGATTACTTCCTGACCGCCTACGTCACCGGCAAGTTCAGCTCTGGCGAGACGATCACCGGGGGAACCTCCGGCGTGACCGCGACCCTCGATGCGAGCAACACGGAGCATCCCGCCCTTCTGTCTGTGACCGGGCCAGGCGATGAAGTGAACATCGCGCGAATTCGCGAGGTTGAGACCGGCTCGACCCTTCCGAACGTCATCACCGATGCGACCAACCCCGTGGGGCTATGCCGTCGCCCTCGGTCGTTCGTCCCCACGCTTCTGCTGAACGGATCGCTCGCCACCTACACGCCTTCGGCGGCGTCCGGTCGGTACTGGATCGAGAACGGCGTCGCCTACGCGAAGGGGGAGATCACTTGGGCGTCGGGCTCCGGTTCCGGAAGCAACGTCCGCATCTCTCTGCCCGACGTATTCGACTATGCGAACGGCTCGGCTCCCTGCGCGCTGCGGGCCTACGGCTTCTCCGGAGCCGTCGAGGGCGAGCGCTTTGGATCTCCGACCAACAGCATTGCGCTTTACGCTGCCAACTCGTCCAGCGCGATCACCACCATCCCGGCGTCTGGTCGCGTCTCCTTCGAGATCGCCGTGCCTCTGACCTACGGTGAAGCGCCGTGACGAGCTGGACTCACGAACCGAGGGCGATGGAATGAACTTCGGCAGACTGTCCCTGACGCTCGGCCCGGCCCGCTCCGCGTCCAGCGACCCCCTATCCGCCATCTTCGCGGTTCCGGGCACGCGGGGCGGCGTGCTGTCCTTCGACTACACGCGCAACCGCATGTGGACCACCAGCGACCGGACCACGCTGGTTACGGCCGAGACGGACCCCATCGGCTACGTCGCCCCGCTCTACGGGACCGGGCTCTACGTGCAGCAGACCAACGCGGCGGCTCGTCCGGTCGCCGGGGATGCACGAGCGACGCTCAGCGGCTCCCAGTACCTCCAGATGCCGACGCCGGGGTTCAGCCTGCGCAAGCGGTTCATCTGCTTCGCCGTCGAACAGACCGCGGATGTAGACTATAAGGGGTTCGTAACTTCGGCTCCCGCATCGGGCCTCGACTGGAACCAGAGCAGCGCCTTTACGGTGGGAAACGAGGACGGGCATATGGCTTTTATCGCCAATGTCGGGTCAGGTTCCGACATGGCCGCGAAGGCCGCGGGGGCGGGCCCGACGCCGGCCGCGGTCTGGGACATCCTCATCGACGGGCCCTCTGTCGAGATCTCCAAAGACAGCGTTGTAGTGGCGAGCACAACCGCAAACTCGCAGCTTGCCGAGACCCATGCCGGGGACCTGCTTCTGGGCTGTCGATACGAGGGGGCTCCGAGCAGTTTTTTCGGCGGTCACTTCCGTGGCCTCTACGCCGACATCAGCGATCGTATCCCGACGGGCGACGAGATCGCGTTCGTCCGTGACGCCACCGCGGCGGAGGCCGGGCTATGAGCGGCTATCCCTACTCCGTGGTGCAGATCGTCCCCGCGGCGCTGCGAGACGCGGCTGACGCGGCGGCGAGCGCGATGCAGGGGCTCTACGCCAACGCCGGCACGCCAGGCGACCGGACGCATCTCGTGCCGGTTTCGGCGGACGGGGCAGCTCCCGCTTCGCACTGGCTCGCGCAGTTCGTCGCCGCGGAGCGGGTCGCGGAGATGCTGGGCGAGAGCGCCGATCCCCCCGCGCTCGACTGGACCATGGGCGGAGCGCAGGACCTCGACGCAGCGGGAGTGGCGGCTGTCGCGGCGGGCCGGTTCGTGGACCCGATGCTGATTTCGGAGATCGAGGCGCAGGGCGGTGGCGACAACCCCGGGGCGTGGCACATCGCGCATGTGCTGGGCGAGCGCGGCTTGCAGGTCGTCCAGCCGGAGTTTGCGCCATGAGCCTCCTGCGCTCGATCCTCACCCCCTCGGTGCAGGACCGCCTGTGGAGCGCCTACGCCGAGGCGTGCAACCAGTGGGGCCACGTTGCGCTCGGGATGATGTTCTCGCTGGCGCCCTGCGCCCTCTGGGGCTGGGTCGGCATGTCCGCCGGCCTCGGTGTCTCGGCGGTCTGGGAGGTTGCGCACCTGGTCGCCAACCGGGGCGCGGAGCGCGAAGGAGCGCGCCGCTGGGACGCCCTGAAGGACTTCGCCTGCCACGTCCCCGGCGCGGGGGCATCGGGGCTGCTGGCTGCGTTTCCGGGGGTCTGGGGCGCGACCTACGCCACGGGAGCGTTGCTTTTCGGCCTGCTGCTTGCCGGGGTGATGGGGATCATCTGGCAGGCGACTGACCGGTATGCGGGTTGAGCCGGGCGCGCGGGGGGCCGCGTCGTCCACGTATTTGAGGGCTGGGGCGATTGGATGATCACAAATGGAGACTTCGCAGGACCATGCCGAAAGGCTGGCGCACCTCTGCCAAAATCTCACCCCGGAACAGGTGGAGGCTCTGGGCAAGCTGACGCCGGAAATGCTGACAGTCGCGGAGGTCTTTCTTCCATGCCTTACGTCCGATCCGAAGGAGGCTCAGGGGATCGCCGAGGGGCTTGGAGCGGTCTCGCGAAGTGCGGACGGGCTTGTGAAGCTCTCGTCGATCTCGGAACAGTTGGTCCTCTTCTCGGTGATGCTGCCGCATATTATGCGCGACGCGAAACGAGACGAAGCGTGGGCGACCGTTTGGGAGGACGTCGCCCGCCGGCTGAAGGCGGTGGCGGAGGCGGTGAAGAACTTCTCGATCATCGTGCTGTGGATCGTCGGAGCCGCTGGCGTCATCTACGCGGGTCTTTCGGCGACCGGCACGCTCGACGGTTTGCCGTCGCCCTACTACTCGCAGCCGCCCTCACCCTGACGCCGGCGCAGGTGACGACCGCGGCGGATATGGATCGGGTGGAGTAGGTGGGGCGGCTCCTGCAAGGGCCGCCCCGGTTTGGCGGGTGGATGGGTTAGGCATCCTGCGCCAACGTGCCTGCCACAGGCCCGCGGATGATACCAAACGGGGTGCAAAGTTCAATCTCGGCGTGAGGTTTGAAGCGAGCGCGGAGGAAATTGCGACCTGCGTCCCAGCAAGGCCCTCTATCCGCTACGCCGCTTGGATCTGGGCATCCGCCCGACGCCGCCGCGCTCGCCCGCTTAACATATCACCGCCGACGTGTTCGCGGAAGGGCGGGTTCGTTAACAGGTGGAGCGGGGCGGCCGACCGGGAAAGCCCAATCCTTCCCCCATATCTGCGCCGAGATGCCCGGCGGCTTACAAGCCGTGTCGTGCGCCCGGCGATCAACCCGGGCGGCCCTGTGGTCAGGGTCTTAGATGCGAGACGCGGGACGCCGTTAAGGACTGAGCCGCCTGCGCCTTGGCGGATATCGCGCCCAGCCGCCGCGCTCGCCCCCAAAGAGTAACCCCGCCGCTGCGGGAAAGCAACGACGGGGCTGATTGGGTGCGGCGGCGGGATTCGAACCCACGACCTCCAGGTTATGAGCCTGACGAGCTACCGAACTGCTCTACGCCGACATGAAAACTGACGCTTGCATGCAGAGGCGTCAGCCGTATCGCGCCCATCCTACCTCCCCACCCTCCCCCGATCAAGGAAAACCGCCATGCCCACACAGGCGTTCTACGACCGTGTGACCAAGGATCTGTTCCGGGGCTCCCTGCCCGACTGGCAGCGCGAGCCGCTGGACCGCCTGATTGACGAAGGCATCGCCCGCGGGAAGGGCGTCCGCAAGATCGCCTACGTCCTCGCCACCGCCTACCACGAGACGGCGCGGTTCCAATACATGGAGGAGATCGGCAAGGGCCACGGCAAGGCCTACGCCGCGCGCTGCGTGGTCATGGGCACCGGCTCGGCCGTTACCGAGACCGCGCAGTATCACGGCCGGGGCTTCGTGCAGCTCACCTGGCTGGGCAACTACGCCCGCATGAGCGCTGCGCTCGGGCGCGACCTGGTGAGCGACCCGGACCTTGTGAAGGAGCCGGCCATCGCCGCCGAGGTCATCTGGCGCGGGATGCTCAAGGGCATGTTCACTGGCAAGCGCCTCTCCGACTACGTGGGCGGCGGCCAGACCGACTACGTGGGCGCGCGCCGCACGGTCAACGGGACCGACAAGGCCGACCTGATCGCCGGCTATGCCGAGGCCTTCGCAGAGGCGCTGCGAGCGTGATGCGATGGACCGCACCCCCGAAGAGATCGCCGAAGGATACCGCCTCCTTGGAGAGGCGTTGAAGCTGCTGGGGATGAACCCCGGCGAACCCGAAGGGCGCTACACGCGCCGCTTGGACGGTGCGCTTCTGGCGCTCCGCCTCTCCCCTCCCCGAGCCTGAAAGGATAGGCCATGACGCTTTCTGACGTCCTCGACGCCGTGCCCGGTTGGGTCGCGGCGGTCCCTGTCATCTGGGCGGCCTGCGGCGCTGTCGCCGCGGCGACCCCGACCAAGATGGATGACCGCGCCCTCGGTCGGGCAACCCCGGCCGTGAACGGGCTGCTGCGCGTGCTCAACGTGGTCGCCCTAAACGTGGGGCGAGCCCGGAACGCCGACGATCCGAAGGCCCGCAAGGGCTGACGCGAGCGGCCCGCTCTCAGGGGCGGGCCGGCTCAAAGGGTATCGATTTGGCCGATACCCTTCACCCCTCGCTCTTCCGCGTTTCGGCATCAGCCGCTTTGTGTTCGCCGCACCACCGGCCGTCGTTCGTATCGACGTGCTCAGGGTAGCGGCGGCAGACGCCGTATCCCGACCTGTAGTCCGCTCGGCTGCTGTCCCTGTAGAAGACGCAGTTTCCGCAATCGTCCTTCACCCCTCGCCCTCCCGCTTCATGGCGCGGATGGCGTTCTCGATCTCCAGCGCCGCCAGCGCGTAGCCGTCCCGGCAGTCCTTGGACCACTCGTCAGAAGGGCCGATCTTGCACCGCTCCGCCGCTTCCTCCAGCACTCTGTTCCGCATCGCCTCCAGCGCGGCGGGGGCGGGGCGGGAGAGGGCTTCGTCCACGGCATCGACTGCATCTTGCGCCGGAAGCCGCGCATCCCAGCACAGCCGGACCCTCACCAGCGCCTCCCGCATCTCCCCCAGCAGCGCCAGGGTCTCGGCCTTCTCCTGCTGGGCGGAGGCGAGGGCGGCGCGGAGGGCTTCGCTTTCCGTGACCTCCGCTGCTAGGGAGGCGGTAAGGTTGGCGACGTCCTCGGCCAACCGGCGCTCAAAGTCGGCGCACTCGTCCGCCTTCGCCATGAGGGCCTGATACTCGGCCTCCGAGAAGCTGTATCGCGTCTCGTCCATCCTCTCAGTCTCCTGTCTGGACTATCCCCACTCGTGCTCGCACGCCATGATCTTACCACCTTCGACCGCGGTCCGTCCTCTCTCCTGAAATGCGGCCTCGGCCTCCTCTCGCGATCCGAAGCCCGCGCCGTAGCACGGGAGGTAACTCCAACCCGTTCGGCCGCTCGGATCGTAGTCGTCCATCCAGAACAGACGCGGGCCGCTCGGGCGAACATGCTCGACCAGCCAATATGAGCCGGGCGGCCACTCCTGCCCCCGTGACCCGTAGTGCTTTGGCAGCGTCGGCAGCATCACAGCGGCTCCGAGTTGGCGTCGTCGCTATCGTCGCCCCAGCACGGCGGACGCCCCCTTTCGCCGCACCGCATCGGATCATGACATACGCCGTCAACCCGGCAGTCCTCCCGCGCCGTGCAGCAGTCCGGGGGAAGCTCCCGGGGCTCAACGTGCGGATGCGAGACATTCGCGCCCATCCTCTCAGCCCTCCTTCTGCGCCGCGGCCCACGCTCGCAGGTCTTCGCCTAGGCCGTCGTCCTCGAACTCGTCGCGGAATTTCTCGCATTTGGCCCCCCGCCCGCGCAGAAAGCACCAGATGTGCCACGGGTCGACCGCCTCCACCGGCACCACGACATGCGTCCCCGCGGCGAGGCCGGCGGCTTGGGCGGGGGTGTTGATCGCTGCTGCAATGGCCCGGGCGAGGGCTTGGTCATCCTTCGCCATGTCGCCGCCGCTCTGGCTGATCGCGCGCAGTGACCCGATGACCGCGCCGTCGTCTCCGATCAGCGAGATGATCTGCCCGACGATGGAGGAATAGGGGACAACTTCAGCCTTCATGGCGGGGCTCCTTTGGGAAGATGGCGGAGGCGAGGTTGATGATGGCAGCGCTGATCTCGGCATCCTTCGCGAGTGAGCGGCGCATCCCCTCCTCGCGGATCAGCGCGGAAAGCTCCTCGTCCAGCCGGGCCAACTTCTTGTTACCGAAATCGACCACCTGATAGGCTGCGATGAGCCCCTCCTTGGTGGTCTCGATCTTGCGCCGCTTCTCGCGGATCATGGTCGCGATGGTCAGGTCAGCCATTGCCTTCCTCCTTCGCGGCAGGCGGGGCGGCGTCGAGCATCGCCAAGAAGATCCCGCGGAATTTGTCGGCGACCTTGATGCCCGGGTTGTTCAGAACGAAGGCGGTCCCCGCGTTGATCATGTCAGGCGTCACCTCCTGACCCACGAGCTTCAGCTCCCCCGCCCGCAGGCGGCGCAGGGTCGCGAGTTCGGAGGGGGTGGGGGCTTCGAGCACAAGCTCAGCCAACCCATCTTCGCGCTTGCGCCACTCGCCCGCATCAATGATCCGTCCGTCGTCGTCTTCGACTTCGACAAAAAGGCAGCCCTTGCCAGGGCCGGGGAACCCTGTCGTGATGATCCTCATTCGTCCTTCTCCTCTCTCAGGTCCGCGGGGGCGGCGTTGACCGCTGCGAAGAACCGGGCGCGAGCATTGGCTGCGTCGATCCACGCCTGTGCGGCGGCCTCCCCGAATTCTTCCGCCACGTCGTCGGAGCGATAGGACGCACCGCCCCAGATCGCCCGCATGTTCTCGGCATGACCGGGGTCGGTGGCGAAGCGGAATGCGATGTTGGCGCTGGCGTCTCGGACCCGTCGTTCAAGGTCGCCCATCTCCCCCTCCCTCACTCGCCGGCCGCGGGGGCGGGCGGCTCCACCAAATGAAGCAGCGCGGCCTCGTCCGACATGAGGTCGTCGGCCGGGCAGTCTTGGAATGGGGCAGAGAGGCCAAGCCCATCCCGCCCGCACTTGACGCAGCGCCCGATGAATTTCTGTCCGGGGCCTTTTGGGCTCGTGCGTTCGATTGCGTGTCCCATCTCTCTCGTCTCCATCAGTCGCGCCCGAGGGCGCTGGGGGTGGGGGTCACTGGCCGCCGCGCAGCTTCGCAAGCAACCGCTCTATCAACTGCATGGCGGGGTCGCCGCTCGGGCGATGGCCTTCCTTGAGCAGGAGGTGCAACAGTTCCATCACGTCGTCTTCGACCTCGCCGTAGACTTCTCGCGTGATCAGCCGTTCAGCCTGCCGGGCCAGATCCTCGCGCGCCACCTCGGGTCCTTGGAGAGAGCACCCGATCTCGACGCCGAACCGCCACTGCCATTCCGGGCGGAAGCTCAGATCGGAGATGAGCTCTGCGTCATAGGCCCCAACGACGTCTGCGAAACGCCCTCGCGGTGGCACCTGGCGCAGGCGCTTGGCCCGAATTGCGTCAATCAATTTCATCTCTCGTCTCCATCAGGTCTGCGGGGGCGTGGGGGTCAGGTGGGGTCGTAGGTCGCCGCGAAGATGTCCGGCTTGCAGGGGTAGAACTCGCCCTTCACGCCCTTGATGATCCAGTCGCCGGGCTCCGCGAGGTGGTCCCCCTCCAGCGTCGGGATCACGAGGCCCGGCTTCTCCCCGCCGCGCCACTTCCACTCTAGCCACTTGTCGCCTGAGAACGCCTTGGCCGTCGCCTCGAAGCGGATCATGGCGCTAGCCTGCGCAATCGGGGCCCTGCCGAAGCAATCCAGCGGGAGTTGCACGGCCTCGATCACGACGGGCTTTTTGCGGAACTTCGGCATCATCATCTCCTCTGCGCCCTCGGCGCGCTGCGGTCAGGCGGGGGCGTGGACTTCAGGCAGGCCGCGGCCGACAGAGGGGCGAGCGAGCGTCGGGTTCTTCCGCATCCAGTCCTGCACGAACCAGAGCTGGCCGCAGCCGCCGCCGATATCGTCCTGCCCTGCCGGGTCGAAGACCCGAACGTTGAAGCCTCGCTCGACCATCTTGGCGGAGAAATCGGTCGCGAGATCGCGCTGCGCCGCGCTCCGGGCGGGGAGCCCTTCGTTCCGTTCGCAGATAACCGAGATCGTGCATTCCCACGTCGCCGGCGAAAGCAGCGCGGCGAGAGCGTCGGCATCCGCGTCGGTGCTGTTGTCCGGTCCGGCGCAGTAGTTGAAGAAAGGCCGGCGACCAGTCGCGTCCGCCCAGCGAACGCCGGTTTCAGCGATCTCATGCAGGCGCATTTTGTGCTTGAACGGAATCAGAGTATCCCGGCGTTCGTCGGTCGGCTGATGGATCGAGAACTGAAGGCCGACCGCCGGCACCTCGCGCGACAGGTCATAGACCGGCTGGTAGTCGATCATAGGGCCGATGGTGGAGATCAGCAGGGCGGCATGGGGGTAGTCGATGTGGAGCTGCCTAATCGCGGGGGCGAGGCCTTTCAGGTTCAGAAGCGGCTCTCCCATCGACATGAACATGATCTGAAGGCGGCGCATATCACCGGCTTCCACGCCGGCCTCCGCGATAGCGGCGCGCACCTGAGCGATGATTTCTGCGTCGGAGAGAGACCGCACGAAGGCGTCACCGGCACCGCAGAACCGGCACCCCACAGGACATCCGCTCTGCGTCGAGCAACAGATGACGGTGCGCTCCTGGTAGGTCGGGTAGCGGTAAAGCACCGCCTCTGCGACAGCCGTTTCGGACGTGAAGACCAGCTTCTTGACTGTGGTCTCTGCGCTCTGGATTACGCGGATCTGATCGAACATCTTGCTCTCCTTGGTTGCGCCCACAGGCGCGCGAACTC
>CERY01006476.1_pt1 | contig 17414 bp, 21 predicted proteins | sample 530701 | NCBI WGS metagenome assembly CERY01 (sample SAMEA2620879, study PRJEB7988) | marine metagenome | biome: marine biome (ENVO:00000447); feature: surface water layer (ENVO:00002042); material: "saline water (ENVO:00002010), including plankton (ENVO:xxxxxxxx)" | depth 5 m
CTATACGGCTGCCAAGGCATGCCCAGCAACTACATCATCGACCGCGGACACGACGGGCGCACCTTCAGCAAGTCAGACCAGGTGAAGATGGTCGGCAACAGTGTCAGCCCCTACCCCATGGCCGCGCTGGTAAAAGCCAACGAGCACGATCAGCAGCTGGTGCAGGGGGTGGCGGCATGAAAACCCCACTCATCCTGCGCAACCTCGACCTGCCGCACCTCTGCGACATCTGCGGGCACCGCCGTAACCAGGGCAACCACACACGCTGTTCGCGCAAACGCCAACAGATAGGCCAACTGCGCCGCCAGCAGGAGGCCCGATGACGAACCGAAACCACAGCCTGCAGAAGCGCCGCGACAAGATGATGGGCATCCTGCTGCGCACTATCTCTATCGTCCACCACAGCGCGCTGGGCAATGGCGAGGTGCGCACGGTCGACATGAAACGCGAGCAGGTCACCGTGCTGGACCTATACCAGGCCGGCGCCATCGCCAACTGGGCGCACCACTGGTGCATCTTCATGGCCGTCATGACCGATGACAAACGGATGCACCACACCACCGTCACCCTGTCAGCACCGATGGTGCAGGCGGATCTGGTACCGACGCTGGAAGAAGAGCACCAGCGCCTGATGGCGCGGGTAAAGATTGAGATAGGGCTGGAAGGAAACGGCGTGCAGGTCCATTCATTCGGATGGATCGCAATGCCGCGGCAGCAGGACATTGAAGACGAGAAAGCCGAGCGCCTGTTTGCTGCTGCGCTGCGGACTATGCGGAGGGCCGCAGCATGAACACCCTGTTTCTACTGATGGCTCAGTACAACGGCTTGGCCATCGTACCGCTGGAAACCGTCTGCAAGGATTACTTCCAGCACCTGACGCCGGAGAAGATGCTGCGCAAAGTCATGGCCGGCGAGATCGACCTGCCGATCACGCGGATTGAGGGAAGCCAGAAAGCGGCAAAGGGGGTACACCTGCAGGATCTCGCGACCTACCTGGACGAGCAGCGCCGCCGCGCAGTCGTGGAAAATGACAAGCTACACGGCCGCTTCAAGAAGGCCGGTTAAGCTACGCGGAGACGACTACCAAGCGCTAAGCGGCTTGCTTAGCGCATCGTCAATTAGCACATTCAACTCACCAGCGTCGTACTCACGACACCAATCAGCCAGCCAGCACTCTAAATCATCTTCAGTGTACTCACGGGTAGCGATACCCACGAGAATCTCGATTAGCTGATCGCCCGGCCCTGTCAGCTCAAAACCATTCAACAACAAAAATATCGCTCCTGCCGTCGCAGCAGTGCGCTTATTTGCATTGTGAAAGGGGTGGTACTGAATCAGCGCCGCAATGAATCGCGACGCGATGCGGAAGATGTCGTTGGTTTGATCATAGTGCCGGAACTGCGCCGGACGCTGCTGCGCAGCCTCAAGCTGATCAAACTTCAAAACCCCGAGAGCTTCGTTCGGAGTCTGAAGTTTGATCAAAGTAGTATTGATGTGAATTAGGTCTTCGACCGTAACATAGCGGATGCCTTCACACGGCTCACCGCCAAACACAACAGCTCCAGCCATCCTGGCCTACCCTCGCGCTCAGACCTTGGACAGTTCCTCGAGGGTCTGCTCATATCGACGAAAGACTTTGTCAAAGGCTGCCTTCACCTGCTCTGCGCGCTCACCGGATACCGGACGCGCACAGACATCTTCACCCGCAGTACGAGGCTTGATGAAAACACGGGTATCTTTACGAAGTGCATTGCTCATAGTGGTCACCTTTTTCGTAGTCCCTTACTACTTCTGAGTGCTGCGCGCCTTTAAAATTCCGCCGTTTTCTACGGCATATTTTTTCAGCTACGGCAACACCCTTTCAAAATGGATGACGATACTGTCAACGTCAAGCACTACAGTCAAGCAATTGACTCGATAGATTACGATAATCCGACACACGGATAAGGTACGGCCTTAAGTGGTTATAGCACTTCCATAGCTATTTACACCCACGAGCGCCAAGGTCAACCGCAGCCCCTACGATCCTATGGAGCCACTCCCAATCCGCATACTTGTCGCCCTGCTTGCGCAGGTGTGTGTAGCGCCGCAGCGAGTTCCAGTCCCGGTGTCCTGACACGCTGGCCACCCGAGGGATATCCCAAGCCATCTCGAACAACCGGCTCACGCCCTCATGCCGCAGGTCGTGAAAGTGCAGGTCATCAATCTGCAGGAACTTGCAGGCCCGTATCCAGGCAGCACTGACTGACGAGCTGTTATAGGGGAATACCTCGGCGCACTCCCGCGGCATGCTCTGGAGGATCGCCCAGGCTTCGTCCGGCAGAGAACACCAGACGTTATTGCCGATCTTCTGGCCCGGGTTCTTCATGTCCCGCACCAGAACCCGCTTATGCTCGGCGTCCACGTCTTCCCAGAGGATCCGGGTAATCTCATCCTGTCGGCGCGTAGAGAATAGCGCGAAGCCGATCACCTTCAGCATGTTGATAGAACTCGGGCGCCGTTGCTGCATGTCAGCAAAGTGCTGCAGCAGCAGATCCAGCTCTTCAAGCGTCGGACGCCGGTTGCGTTCTTTGCTACGCGAGGTGAGACCCATCTTGCGCAGCACCTTGCGAGCATCAGTCATCGCATGCGGGTCGACCTCATACCCCCACGCAGGCTTGGCCACCGCCAGAACCGCCCCCAGATGCGACAGATCATTGCCCACGGTTTGAGGTGTGACACCGCCGCCCTCCGGGCCAGCGCGCCAGGTGGCGTACTCAACCAGCACCTGACTGCTCAGGTCGCAATCCATCACCTCACCGAGCCAACTTGATGCGATCGCTTTCAGGGTCGCCAGCTTCGTCTTACCGAGCGGGCGCATCGTGCCCACCTGATCGATGTACTGGTCGATCATCTCAGCAACCGTCGCTCCCTCGCGCATCGCCCGGTCAAGGGCACCGGGCTGGGCCAACTCCCCCTCCCGTCGCTTCAGCCAGGCGGTGGCCGCCTGCTTGCGATCGAAGGTCTGGCTTTCCTGATAAACTGTCACTCCACCCCGCATGATCCTGATCTGGGCGGTGTGACTCGATGATCCGTTCTTGCGCTTGCGCGTAGTAATTGAGCCCATTTTCCCTTGCTACATTTTTTGAAAGCCTTGCTACATTGTAGCAACGACCTATCAAAAACGGGCGAAAATGGCATAAAACAGGCAATAAACAGGCAGTAGAAAATGCACCCAGAATCACCATCCAGCCCAGCAACCACGCGCCAAGAGCCCAATCGCCGCTTCAGCGTTGCACCGATGATGGACTGGACTGATCGCCACTATCGCTACTTTGCGCGGCTGATCAGCCGGCACGCATTGCTGTATACCGAGATGGTGACAACCGGTGCGGTGCTGCATGGTGATCCCGAGCGGTTTCTGGGATACAGCGCCGAGGAGCAGCCGCTGGCGTTGCAGTTGGGCGGCAGTAATCCGCAGGAGCTGGCTCAGTGCGCGGTGCTGGCCGAGCGAGCTGGCTATGCCGAGGTCAACCTGAACGTCGGCTGCCCCAGCGACCGGGTGCAGAACAATATGATCGGCGCCTGCCTGATGGCGCATCCGGCGCTGGTGGGTGACTGTGTGAAGGCGATGCAGGATGCGTGCAGCACGCCGATTACGGTCAAACACCGCATCGGCATTAACGGCAGAGAGAGTTACGAAGAACTGTGCGATTTCGTTGGCACCGTTCACGCCGCAGGTTGCACCAGCTTCACAGTGCATGCGCGCATTGCCATTCTGGAGGGGCTGTCGCCGAAGGAGAATCGCGAGATACCGCCGCTGAAGTACGAGGTGGTGCATCAGCTCAAGCGCGACTTCCCGCAGCTGGAAATCATCCTCAACGGCGGTCTGACCGACCTGGATGTCATGCAAGCGCAGCTTGCCCACGTTGATGGCGTCATGGTCGGTCGCGAGGCGTACCATAACCCATGGTTGCTATCCGAGGTAGATCGCCGCTTCTTCGGTGACGACTATCCGCTGCCGTCACGGATCGAGGTGATGGCACTGATGCGCCCGTATATCGAGCGCCACATCGCCGCCGGCGGCCAGATGCACCACATTACGCGCCATATGCTCGGGCTGTTCCAGGGCTTACCCGGCGCGCGCCACTTCCGCCGCGAGCTGAGCACGACCATTCATCGCACCGACGAGCCGCTGGCGCTGTACGATGCGCTGCTGGAACAGATGCAGGCACGCGTTGGCTGATTGCGGCTGTCAAAGCCTATGAGGTAAGGTCGGAGCATACTAGGGAGTACCACCGCACCATGACCTCAAAACTCGAAAGCCTGAAACAACACACCCTGATCGTCGCCGACACCGGCGACATCGACGCCATCCGCCAGCACCAGCCGATCGACGCGACCACCAACCCCTCACTGCTGCTCAAGGCGGCAGGCCTGCCCAGCTGCGCGCCTCTGCTGGAGCGTTCAATCGGCGAGGCAAAAGGCAGCGCAGAGCCGCTTGGCAACGCCTGTGATCGCTTTGCGGTAGCGGTTGGCAGTGAAATCCTGGGGCTGATCCCGGGGCGCATTTCTACCGAGGTGGACGCGCGCCTGTCGTTTGATCAGGACGCGACCTTTCGCAAGGCCTGCGAGCTGATCGAGCTGTACGAACGTGCCGGCATCACCCGTGATCGGGTACTGATCAAGATTGCCGCCACCTGGGAAGGGATTCAGGCCGCCGCCGCGCTGGAGCGCGAAGGCATCCAGTGCAACCTGACACTGCTGTTCTCGTTTGCTCAGGCCCAGGCCTGTGCCGATGCCGGGGTCTATCTGATCTCGCCCTTCGTGGGCCGAATCTATGACTGGTACAAGCAGCACGAAGGCCGCGACTTCAGCGGTTTTGATGATCCGGGCGTGCAATCGGTGGCGCGCATCTTCCGTTACTACAAGGCGCACATGTACGAGACAGTCGTGATGGGTGCCAGCTTCCGCAACACCGGACAAATCGAAGCCTTGGCCGGCTGTGACCGCCTGACCATCAGCCCGCAACTGCTGGAGAGCCTGGCCGATCAGGCCGGCACACTGACGCCGTCACGATTGCTGCGGGAAGGGGCTGTCGATCTTCGTGTCGAGCTGGATCAGATCGGCTTTCGCTGGGCTCACAATGAGGACGCCATGGCAACCGAGAAGCTGGCTGAGGGTATTCGGGCTTTCGCGGCAGACCAGCTCAAGCTGGAACAGTTGGTTGCAAGCAGGCTGGGCTTAGCTGTCTGACTTTTCCAGTGCACTGACCAGGTCGCGAAACGCTTCACGGTTACTGTCGTTGAGGTCCATCAGAATGCGATGGGCCTCCAGCACCTTGTGTTTGACCTTGTCTTCGGAAAGCATCTGCGCCGGCAAATCCTGCAGCTCCTCGCAGGTCGGCGTGGATTCGGACACGATATTGAAGACCTGATCAAACCCCATGCTCTGCAGCAGGCGGTTCATGTCTTCATGGTTGGATACCAGCGTCGGCAAAAAACCAACCTTCTGCCGCGACAGGATTGAAAGCTTCGCAAGCAGCCCCAGCGAGGTGCTGTCGATGCACTCGGTCTCTGTCAGATCGATCACAATGGCCTTGAAAGTCAGCACACTGAAGATCTTTTCGATATAGGCATCCAGCGCCGCACACAGCGTCAGGCGCACGTCACCGATAAACTTGAGCACAAAGGTGCCTTGCGCTTCCGCAAACTGAATCTTGCCAGTCGTCATCATTCTGCGTTCCTGCTCAACACCAATACGGATATATCATCGGGCATCGTTTTATCGGGCCCCAGCCCGAGGGACGCCATGATACCTTGCATGCGGCCATCCTGCTCGGCTATCAGCACAGGAAGACGCGCTTCCTTCTCCTTCAGGGTAGCCCCTTGCAGACAGTCCAGCACACCATCGGAACACAAGGTAAGACTGAAGCGCTCCGGCAAAGGGATGGTCTGATCCTGATACTCGGCATCCTCGAACAAGCCTACCGGCCGCCCCTTGCCTGTCAGATAGTGCGCCTCGCCATCGGCGTAGATCACCGGCAGCGGCAGGTGGCCACCAATACTGTAGGTCAGCGTCTGGTCCTGCTCATCAATCACACCACCGAGCATGGTTACATGCTTGCCAAGCTTGCAGCTGATCAGGCTGCGGTTGATGTGGCCCAGCACGTCTGAGGGCTTGAACTCGATACGTCCCTGGCCTTCCAGCTTGCGACGCTCATAAAGCAAACGGGTGGTCATGAACTTGAGCAACACGGTCACGAAGGCAGAAGAAGACCCATGGCCAGACACGTCTGCCAAATAGAACGCCAACTGCGAGTCGGATACCCGGAAATAGTCAACAAAGTCCCCCGAGAGGTACAACGACGGAATCAGCTTGTGCTCAAGGGTGTACTCGCCACTGACCCAGGGTGTGACAGGCAGCATGTTGAGCTGCACCTGATGCCCGGCAGCCTGATCGTCACGCAGCTCCTTGAGGTGGACCTCAAGCTCGCGGTTGGCACGTTCAAGCCGCTCGCGAATCCGTTCGTTCTCCAGACGCAGGCGATAACGGTCAAGCGCTCGCCGCACCGCGTGCTCCAGTACCTCGGGGTCATTCAGGGGATTGAGGAGAAAGTCGCTGGCACCCAGTCTGAGCGCCTGCACCACGTCGTTCATTGCGCCGTCAGCCGACATGACAATAACCGGGGCGCCATGCGCCGACTCGGTCATCTGGCGAACCAGCTCAAAGCCCTGATTGTCGCCGAGTTGCAGATCACACAGGATCAGCTCGGGATGCCGGGTGTTGAACAGGGTCAGGCCGCTACCAGCGTTCGTCGCCTGGAGCACGTCATACCCGTTCCCTTCCAACAGTGCCGACAGACTCTGACGAGCCTTGTCGTCGTCATCGATCACCAGCAGTGTGGTGCCTGGAGGCTGCATAGAATCCCTACGTCATTGTCGCTGCGCGCATCATTCGCGGCGACCACAGGGTGATTTGGATAAACCGGAAATAACCCGGCGTTTTCAAGGGGGAAACACTACTCCCATCCGTTGCCGCAAGCAACCGTTGCAGAAGGACCGCAGGGTGCTTGTCGAGGTCTCGACTCGGAACTAGGATGACGGGTAGAAAACCAAAAAAACCGACATATCTGCCAGAGCCGGAGTCGCCGATGTCGTTTCATGATCAGCAGTACAGTGAGAAGCGTGATTTCATGCGTATGACGGTGGAAACTGCCGCCACACTTACCTTTGGTGCCGATAACCATTCGTGCGACGTTATTTGCCGCGACCTTTCCAACCAGGGAGCCCAGGTCACGGCGGGTGAAGCCGTCGCCGCTGGCACGCTCATCACCCTGTCGATTCCCTCACCCACCCCCGGCATGCAAGGGCTGCAGGCCAAAGGAGAGGTAGTGCGCTGCCAGGCAGAGAACAACGGCCGCTTCAGTATCGGGCTGCGATTCGACAGCCTGAACTGACACAGCCGTGCCCCACCCCGGCGATCAGAACTCGTCGGGGACGTTACCGTCACGCACCTTGTATTCGCGATTCTGAAGATAGGCATTGCGAACAAAGGTGTAGCGATCCCCGGTAATCAGGCGCTCCTGATCCAGCAGACCACTGCGGATATCGACCGTCTCCAGCGCAAACATCTGGTTACGAACGCGCACGTCGTTCATATAGCCGGTGTAGGTGTAATTGAGGAAGTTCTCTGGAAGCTTCGACGCCGTATCGCGCACTGTATTGGGCCCGAGGAAGGGCAAAACCAGATACGGCCCGCTCTCAACCCCCCAGTAACCAAGGGTCTGCCCCAGGTCCTCATCGTTGCGCTCCAGCCCCATGCGAGTAGCCACATCCACCAGACCGAAGCCACCCAGCAAGGTGTTGAACAGGAAGCGCGACATGTCGACACCGGCTTCGTTGAACTTGCCCTGCAGGCCATTGTTCAGGAAGTTGGCCGGCTCTTCGAGGTTGTTGAAGAAGTTGCCCACCCCATCGCGCATAAATTGCGGAGTTACCGCCTTGTAGCCCTTGGCAACCGGCTTGAGCGTATAGCGGTCTAGCGTGTCGTTGAAGCTGAAGGTGACGCGATTGAAACGCTCCCACGGATCCGGATCCGCATACTCCGACGCGTAATCGTCGTAGTCATCGGCAGCAAAAACGGGTGTAATACAGGTCAGCGACAGCGCCGACAACACCATTGCCAAGGCTCCTGTATTCAACAGATTCATCAGCGGTTTCTCCATTCTTCGCTTTTGAGATGCAGTCGCCGAAGGGCTCTGCGGGCCTGCCAGTGTAATGCATAATTTCCATGAATTTCAGCGATATTTACCATGACCGATCCGAACAAGACCCTGCTCTATACCACCGAAATCCCCATTCGCTATGGCGATATGGACAGCAACCAGCACGTCAACAACACCCGGTATTACCAGTATCTGGAAGACGCCCGCATCGAGTGGCTGGACGGCCTGGGAGCGCCCCGACGTGAGGTAGGCCAGGGCCTGGTGCTGCTGACCTGCACCCACCATTTTCTGAAGCCGGCCTTCCACCCGGGCACCATCATTGTTGAGCTGTACGCCGGCGTGGTTGGTCGCACCAGTCTGACGCTCGAGCACAAGCTTTACATCAAGGGCCAGCCCGATGTGATCGGGTACGGCGACGTCAAGATGGTCTGGATTACTGTCGACAATCAGCGCCCGATTCCGGTACCCAACAGCGTTCGGCTTGCCATGGGAGCCGAGCCGCTGGACGAAGCCGGGTCATAAATCTGACACATTTTGCAACCATCATGTGCGGTCAACACGCGTTTGCGACCAGGAGCACCGCACATGACCGCACAGCAGATCGAGGCTGTTCTCTTCGATCTTTCAGGCACCTTGACAACAGCCCGATCGAACGCCAGCGCCGCCACATTGCTGCCGCAGGCAATTCCTGCCCTGGAGCGGCTGCGCCATGACGACATCCGCACCGGCCTGATTATTCAAGCTCCTGACCATCCGTTCGCCTCGCTGGACGCGCTAACCGACGCCACCGTTCGCAGCGACGACCAGCTGCGCCCCTTCCCTGCGCCCGACCTTCCCGCCGCCGTTGCCGTGCGCCTCAAGGCCAGCGCCCTGAAACGCTGCGTTCTTGTGAGCGGCTGCGCCGACGGCATCAGCGCGGGGCTCAACGCCGGCCTTTGGACGGTTGGCACCGCACTCAGCGGCGCTCTGGACCGACATGGCAACGAGCGCTGGGCAACACTGACACATGACGAACAGGATCGCATACGGCTGCAGGCAACCATGACGCTGATGAACGCTGGCGCTCACTATGTCATTGATGACATTAGCGAACTTGACAGCTGTCTGCGGGATATTGCGCTGCGTCAGACAACGGGCTGATTGGCGCAAAAGCGGCGGACGTCGTATTGATCTGGGGGTATAGTGGAACCAAACCGGATGGACAGGAGAACCGTATGCCCTCAGATCGTTTGAAGTCTCAGCTGGAGTCTTTGCAGCAAACACTGAATGAAAGCAACTCGCCGCTTAGCAGCGAAGAGCACGAAGCCCTGCAGGCGCTGGCAACCAGCCTTGAGGCACGACTGCTGAATGAAACCACGGATCTGCAAGTTGATGAAGACCCAAGCCTGGTGGACGGCGTCAACCTGATGGCCGAACAATTCGAGGCCCGTCACCCCACCCTTGCAAGTACCCTGCGCAGCGTGATGCAGAGCCTGGCCGACATGGGCATCTGACAATCCCGGTGCTCCGCTGCGGCGGAGCACCGGTACTTTTCCTACTGTCGCGCCAATCGCAGGTTTTCCGGCATGCCGGGTTGCGTTGAGCGCCAGGGATTGATGTCCAATCCGCCCCGACGAACATAGCGCGCATAAACCGTCAGCGTCGCCCCTTCACCCAACAGCTTGAGAATATCCAGGAAGATACGTTCCACGCATTGCTCGTGGAAATCCGAGTGCTGCCTGAACGAAACCAGGTAGCGCAGCAGAGACGTGTGATCGAGTTGAGGCCCGCTGTAGCTGATCTGCACAGACCCCCAATCCGGCTGACCTGTCACCGGGCAGTTGGATTTCAGCAAATGACTGTGAAGGACCTCGGTCACCGGCCCTGCGTTGGGTGCAAGGGTCAGCAGCGACGGATCGTAACTGTACTCGGATACCTCAACCTCCAGATCATCGACACAGGTACCGGGCAATACCAGCAAACCCGCCTGATGCAGCTGCTGCATGCTCAGCAAGCGGACCATAACCGGCCCCTGCGCCGCAACCGACAGGTCGGTTTCCAGCGTCTTCAACAGGTCGTGGCGATCACGAAAAACCGTCTGATTGAGTGAGTTCAGGTACAGCTTGAAGGACTTGGACTCGACAATCCGCGCCGCCTTGATCGGGAACACGAACTCGGCCGCAGCCACCACGGGCTTGCCAGAGGGTGTCAGCCAGGACAATTCGAAGCAGTTCCAGATATCAGCGCCGTGAAACGGCAGTTGCTGCGGATCCAGCCCCAACTCCTGCCATTTCGGCAGTCGTGAGATTGGATACAGCAGCGACGGCGTGTAAACGCTGATGTAGGTACTGGACTTGCCCAGCGGCGACTCGGTCGCAGGATGATCAGACATGGAATACCCCGGGGATCGACAACGGGCCGCCGGCTGACGGCCCGCGCCCATTATTGCCGCATACCTGTGCCTCTGACCAGCAACCAGTAGCTCACGCTGTAGAGCGCCACGGTAAAGATAGCCATGATGATCAGGGCAGTCGCGATTGGAATATCGGACACCCCGAGAATGCCGTATCGGAACGCGTTGACCATATGCAGAATCGGGTTGACCTGCGACACCGCATGCCAGAACGGCGGCAACAGGTTGATCGAGTAGAATACCCCACCCAGATAGGTCAGCGGCGTCAGCACGAAGGTCGGCACGATCGAGATATCGTCGAAGGTCCGGGCAAATACCGCGTTGATAAAGCCGCCGAGCGAAAACACCAGCGAGGTAAAGAAGACCACCACAATGGTCAGCCAAACGTGCTCAACACGCAGCTTGGTGAAGAACAGTGACGTCAGCGTTACGATCAGCCCGACGGCCAGCCCGCGGGCAACACCGCCAAAGGTGTAGCCAAGCAGGATCACATGCGGCGACACCGGAGCGACCATCAGCTCCTCAATGGAGCGCTGAAACTTGGTACTGAAGAAACTCGAGACCACGTTGGAATAGCTGTTGGTAATCACCGACATCATGATCAGGCCCGGTACGATGTAATCGATATAACGGAACCCGCCCATCTCGCCAATGCGACTGCCGATCAGGTGACCAAAGATGACGAAATACAGCGTCATGGTGATCGCCGGCGGGAGCAATGTCTGCGCCCATATCCGGGTAAAGCGGCGAATCTCCTTGGTCAGGATGGTCGTGAATGCCACCCAGCCCTGTTGCCAGTACTGCATGCTCAGGCCCCCTTCTTCTCGGCGTTTTCATCCACCAGCGTAAGAAACAACTCCTCCAGCCGGTTACTTTTGTTGCGCATGCTCACCACCTCGATTCCGGACTCTGTGAGCGCTGCAAACAACGCATTCAGACCTTGCGCCTTGTCCACCTGCACCTCAAGCGTATGCTCGTCAACGAGTCGCGCCGCGTAACCTGCCAGTGCCGGCGCGTCGGTCAGGGTCTGGCGCGTATCGAGCAGGAAGGTTTCGACATGCAGCTCTTTCAGCAGCGCACGCATGCTGGTGTTATGAATGATCCGGCCCTCATCGATAATCGCGATGTGGCGGCACAGCTGCTCAGCCTCTTCCAGATAGTGCGTGGTCAGCACAATGGTGATGCCTTGGGCATTGATCTCCTGAAGGAACTGCCACATCGAGCGGCGAATTTCGATATCCACGCCGGCGGTGGGCTCATCCAGAATCAACAGTTTGGGCTCGTGGATCAGCGCGCGGGCAATCATCAGCCGACGCTTCATGCCACCGGACAGCATGCGAGAGGGTACGTCGCGTTTTTCCCACAACCCAAGTCGCTTGAGATAATGCTCGGCGCGCTCACGTGCGCGGGCCAGCGGGATGCCGTAATAGCCGGCCTGGCTGACCAGAATGTCGATTACCTTCTCGAACTGACTGAAGTTGAACTCCTGCGGCACCACCCCGATGCAGCGCTTGGCTGCAAGCAGCTCGCGATCAATGTCATGCCCGAAGATGCTGACTTCGCCTGCCGACTTGTTGACCAGAGAAGACAGAATGCCGATCGTCGTCGACTTGCCTGCCCCGTTGGGCCCCAGCAGAGCAAAAAAGTCGCCCTCGCGCACCTCCAGATCGATGCCCTTGAGAGCGCGCATTCCGGTGGCATAGGTCTTCTCAAGCCCCCGGATACGTATAGCTGCAGTCATGCCTTGCCTCACGCTTGGAAGTGGAGGGCTAACTATGGGGGCAGATACGCAGGAATCAAGTCCAACTGCTGGCACCTCGAGGAATTCGCACCCAAACTGCGAATACAGATACCGCTGTGCGGAATAAGTGGCTTACAATTTTGCTACAAATGCAGCCATGCGGTTGATTGTTACGATCTGCGGGACAACGTATTCTCGCCGCAGAACAACAAACGCCGGAGACAACACATGGCCCAAACGCCAGACACCGCGGCTGACACGCAAGACGTCAGTCATCGCATTACCCCCGCCTATCGACGCTACGCGTTGTTGATTCTGGTCCTGGCCTACACGTCCAGCCACGTCGACCGCAACATCGTCGGTATCCTGATCGAACCCTTGAAGGCCGACCTGTTGCTGTCGGACACCCAGCTGGGCTTCCTGTCCGGCATCGCCTTTGCCCTGTTCTACGCAACCCTGGGTATTCCGATCGCGATCTTTGCCGACCGCTCCAACCGCCGCAACATTATTGCCTGGTCCATTGCCATCTGGAGTGCCATGACTGCGGTGTGCGGTCTTGCGCAGAACTTCTGGCAACTGGCCATCGCCCGCATTGGCGTCGGCATCGGTGAAGCCGGCTCCAGTCCGCCGTCGCACTCGATGATTGCCGACCTCTATCCGAAGGAGCAACGCTCCAGCGCCATGTCGATCTATGCCCTGGGCGTCTACCTCGGGATCATGATTGGCTTTATCGTCGGTGGTTTTGTCGCTGAATGGTGGGGCTGGCGTGCTGCCTTCTTCGTGGTTGGTCTGCCCGGCATCCTGATCGCCCTGCTGGTGCGTTTCACCATGATCGAGCCGCCGCGCGGCTTCGCGGATGGCGTCAAGCCGCCGCCGATGGGCAAGGTCAATATCAAGGCCGGTTTTGCCGTATTGTGGCGCGTGCGCACAACGCGCCACGTGGTTCTGGGGGTTACCCTGACGGCACTGGTCGGTTATGGCACCATCGTCTGGAACCCGGCTTTCCTGATTCGCAGCCACGGCCTGACTCCCGGCCAGGTAGGTCTGTTCCTTGGTCCGCTGATGGGCGTTGTTGGCGGCCTGGGCGCCTGGATTGGCGGCATGCTGGCAGACAAACTGGCAGCACGCGACGCCAGCTGGAACGCATGGATTGTCGGCTTGGCCAAACTGCTGGCGATTCCCTTCATCATTGCCTTTTATATGGTAGACAGCACCTTCTGGGCGCTGGTTGTGTATTGCCCGGCGGTGTTCCTTGGTGCCTTCTATCTCGGCCCCAGCTTCGCCATGATCCAGAGCCTGACCCCGCTGCGCAGTCGCGCCCTGGCCTCGGCCATCATGCTGCTGGTACTGAATCTGGTCGGCCTGGGCCTGGGCCCGCAACTGATCGGTATTGTCAGTGACCTGGTCAGCGGCCCGTTCGGCTCCGACAGCCTGCGCTATGCCCTGATCGGCGCGGCATTCGTCAACATCTGGGCCTGCGCGCACTACTATCTCGCCGGCCGCACTATCCGTCAGGACCTCGACACCGTCGGCGGCTGACGCCTCCGTTACGGGCGCCTTATGGCGCCCGTAATACCCTGTCACTGCTCCACTCCCGCCCCTCCCACCCAAACCGGCTATGCTGAAAGGGTGCTGAATAACGATATTTCTCCGCAGTATCACCACACATCACCCGGCACCGAGCGCGTCATTACCTGCGTCCGCCGGGGATCGAAGGTCGAACGGAATTTTTCAGCACATACTCTGGTCTGCAGAGATGTACCGAAAAGGAGTGCGTATTATGATGACCCTGCTTTGGCTGATCGGCCTGCTACTGTGTATCGCCGGCCTGGCCTACATCCGAACGAGCCTGCTCAATGCCACCATCGGCGTAGCAGCCTATCTCGCCGTAATGACGCTACTCGGCTCCACCCACTGGCTGCTTGATCTGCTATTGTGGGCTGTATTCCTTGGCATTGCCGTACCGCTCAACCTGCCGGACTGGCGTCGCCAGAGTATCAGCGCGCCCTTGCTCGGCTGGTTCCGCAAGGTACTGCCGCCGTTATCGGACACCGAACAGCAAGCCCTGGATGCCGGCACCGTCTGGTGGGACGGCGAGCTGTTCAGCGGTCGCCCTGACTGGGGCAAGCTGCACAACTTCCCGACCCCGCGCCTGACCGAAGAGGAGCAGGCATTTCTTGATGGCCCGGTTGAACAGCTGTGCCAAATGACCAACGAGTGGCAAGTCACTACCGAATTACAGGACCTGCCACCGAACGTCTGGCAATTCATTAAGGACAACGGCTTCTTTGGCCTGATCATCCCCAAGGAGTACGGCGGCAAGGGCTTCTCGGCCTACGCCCACTCCCAGATCGCGATGAAACTGGCCAGCCGCAGCGGCGATCTGGGCTCGACAGTCATGGTGCCCAACTCGCTCGGCCCTGCCGAACTGCTGATGCACTACGGCACCGAGGAACAGAAACAGCACTACCTGCCCCGTCTGGCCCGTGGCGAAGAGGTCCCCTGCTTTGCCCTGACTGCGCCTGAAGCCGGGTCCGATGCCGGAGCCATGCCCGACAAGGGCATCATCTGCAAAGGCCAGTGGAACGGCGAGGAAGTCGTCGGCCTGCGCGTTACCTGGGAGAAGCGCTATATCACCCTAGGCCCCGTGGCAACGGTGCTGGGCCTGGCCTTCAAGGCCTATGACCCGGACCACCTGCTCGGCGACGAAGAGTCGCTTGGCATTACCCTTGCGCTGATTCCCACCAACACCGAGGGTGTCAACATCGGGCGACGCCACTTCCCGCTCAACGCTGCATTCATGAACGGTCCCAACTCGGGCACAGACGTATTCATCCCCATGGATTACCTGATCGGTGGGCAGGAACGCATCGGTCAGGGCTGGATGATGCTGATGAACTGCCTGTCGGTCGGGCGCTCCATCTCGCTGCCGGCCGGCAGCATTGGCGCTGCCAAGATGGCCAGCATGACCACCGGCGCCTATGCCCGCATCCGCCAGCAGTTCAATCTGCCCATCGGGGAGTTTGAAGGCATTCAGGAAGCGCTGGCCCGGATCGGCGGCAACACCTATGTTATGGATGCCGCGCGCACCATGACCGCCGGCGCCGTCGATCTGGGCGAAAAGCCCTCGGTGCTGTCCGCGGTGGTCAAGTACCACCTTACCGAGCGCATGCGCCAGTGCATCAACGATGCCATGGACGTGCACGGCGGCAAGGGCATTTGCATGGGCCCGCGAAATTACCTCGGCCGCGCCTATCAGTCCGTGCCGATCTCGATCACCGTCGAGGGCGCCAACATTCTGACCCGCAACATGATGATCTTCGGCCAGGGCGCCATTCGCTGCCATCCTTATGTCCTGCGGGAAATGCAGGCCGCCGCACTGGACGATCACAACGAGGCCCTGACCCGCTTTGATCGACTGCTGTTCGAGCACATTGGCTTCTCGCTCAGCAATGCGTCCGCCAGCCTGCTGCTGGGCCTGACCGGTGGACGTCTGGCCGGCGTGCCGGACTACCCGCAAACCCGCCGTTACTACCAGCAGCTTTCACGTCTGGCGGCTGCTTTTGCCACGCTGACAGACTGCACCATGCTGATGCTGGGCGGTGAGCTGAAACGCCGTGAGCGACTCTCCGCACGCCTGGGCGATATCATGAGCAATCTTTATCTTGCCAGCGCGACCCTCAAACACTTCGACGACCAGGGGCGCCAGGAGGAGGATCTGCCCTTCGTACAGTGGGGACTGGAAGACCTCCTGCATCGGATCGAAACCAGCCTGCACGAGGTGCTGCGCAACTTCCCGAACCGATCGATGGGCTGCCTGCTTCGCACCATTATCTTCCCGCTCGGTCGCAGGCTTGATCCGCCGAGTGACCGGATCGGCGCCGAAATAGCCCGCCGCCTGATGCGCCCGGGCGCCTCACGTGATCGGCTGATTGCCGGCTGCTATCAGAGCGCGGATCCAAACGACGTAACCGGCCTGCTCAACAGCGCGCTGAGCAAGGTCATCCTCGCCGATCCTATCGAAGCACGCCTGCACAAGGCCCTGCGCTCGGGCGAGCTTGACCATGACAGCGATGCCGATACGCTGGCAGTTGCAGCCGAAAGCGGCGTGATCAGCCCGGAGGAAGCCGAACTGGTGCGCGAGGCTCGTGCTGCGCGCCTGGCGGTGATCACCGTCGATGATTTTTCGAAGGAAGAAATGACTCCGCATAAACCCGCTCGCCGCAAGGCTGGCAAAACCGAAAGCACCTAGCGCGACAGGTGGCCGGCCACAGCGCCGGCCACCCTCTGCGCGCGCCGCGCGGTGTGGCTCGCAACCTGATAGACTCCCCGCCATTGCGCTATCAGGAGTCCTCCATGAACAACACACTCGGCTATCACGACTATCACCTGGCTCTGTTGCAGAGCCTGTACGACACCATCCGCGCCCAGTCGGCACTGCTTGAACAGCTACCGGAAGAAAGCAACGAGCTGTTTATGGAGCGTTTCAATGAGCTGCTGAACCAGCTCCAACAGGGCAATCACGATGATATGTATCTGGGCCAGGATATCCTCTGCCAGATTATCGCCCGCTACCCACAGATCGCCCACCTGATTCCCCGCGACCTGCTCTGGTACTTTGGCGGCGACTGCCTGCACTTCATGCCTGACGAAGAAATCGCCCAATATCAGTTGCTGGATGAACACCGCGCCGAAGCGGAAGCCCGCGGCGAACCCTTCGACTGGGAGCAGGCCCGCCAGTTGCTGCAGGCGCGCTGAGGCGATTACCGGCCTTGCCCCGTTGAGGCAAGGTCGGCCCTGCCGCCCTGCCCTTGCTGCGCGCCCGAATTTCGGGCACAAAAAAACCGCCTCAAGGACGGTTTGTTTGTTGAATCTGGAGCGGGAAACGAGACTCGAACTCGCGAGGCTACCCGCCCAGCAGCTACCCGCCCAGCCCGACCTCGGCAAGGTCGCGCTCTACCAACTGAGCCATTCCTTTTGCGCCCGAATTTCGGGCACAAAAAAACCGTCTCATGGACGGTTTTTTGCTGAATCTGGAGCGGGAAACGAGACTCGAACTCGCGACCCCGACCTTG
>CERY01006524.1_pt1 | contig 17083 bp, 16 predicted proteins | sample 530701 | NCBI WGS metagenome assembly CERY01 (sample SAMEA2620879, study PRJEB7988) | marine metagenome | biome: marine biome (ENVO:00000447); feature: surface water layer (ENVO:00002042); material: "saline water (ENVO:00002010), including plankton (ENVO:xxxxxxxx)" | depth 5 m
ATCGACACCGGCACCGCCAGCAGCGGAATCAGCGACGCGCGCCAGGTCTGCAGGAACAGAATGACCACCAGCACCACCAGTGCGACCGCTTCAAGCAGGGTCTGGATCACCGAACTGATCGAGGTGCTGACGAACACGGTCGGGTCGTAGGCCACTTCCCAACTCAAGCCGGCCGGGAAGTCTTCGGCCAGCTCGGCCATCTTGGCGCGCACCGCGGCAGAGACATCCAGCGCGTTGGAGCCGGGTGCCTGGAAGATCGGCAGCGCCACCGCCTGACGGCCATTGAGCAGCGCACGCAGGGAGTCTTCCTGCGCCGCCAGCTCGATCCGAGCCACATCACGCAGGCGGGTGATCTGGCCGTCGTCACCGGTCTTCAGCACGATGTCGCCAAAGGCTTCGGTACTGTCCAGACGGCCCTTGGCGTTGATGGAGATCAGCAGGTCCGAGCTGTTCGGCATCGGCGGTGCGCCGATCTGGCCGGCCGACACCTGCACGTTCTGCTCCTGCACGGCGGCGACGATGTCACCCGCACTGACGCCCAGAGACGCCGCCCGCTGCGGGTCGATCCACAGGCGCATGGCGTAGTCACCGGCACCGAACAGACCGGCCTGACCGACGCCGGGAATCCGCGCCAGCTCGTCACGAATGTGCAGCACCGCGTAGTTGCGAATGTAGGTCGCATCCAGGCTGTCATCCGGCGAGATCAGGTGCACCGCCATCATCAGGTTGGGCGACTGCTTCTGGGTGGTCACCCCAAGTCGGCGCACGTCTTCCGGCAGCCGTGGCAGCGCCTGCGAAACCCGGTTCTGCACCTGTACCTGCGCCTGATCCGGATCGGTGCCCAAAGCAAAGGTCACGGTCAGCGCCAGACTGCCGTCGCTGCCAGCCACCGACTTCATGTAGATCATCTCTTCCACGCCGTTGATGGCTTCTTCCAGCGGGGTGGCGACGGTTTCCGAGATGGTCTTGGGGTTGGCGCCCGGATAGCTCGCGCTGACCAGCACGCTGGGCGGCACGACCTCCGGGTACTCGCTGACCGGCAGCATCGGGATGCTGATCAGACCAACCACGAAGATGATGATCGACAGCACCGAGGCAAAGATCGGCCGGTCGACAAAGAAACGTGAAATATTCACGGCAATACGCTCCCTTGGCGTGCTCGAGAGAGCACGCCCCAGCAATATCGTTAAAAGGGGAAAATCAGGTCAGGGTCAGAACGCCGTCTGCAGCGCTACCTCGTTGCGAACCGGCTGGCTGCGGTCCATCGCCACCAGCTGCGGCGCGACCTCGAAACCCGGATAGAGAATCTTCTGCAGTCCATTGACCACCACCCGGTCGCCGGCCTGCAAACCGCCACGGATCACCAGCAGGCCATCCACCCGGCGGCCGGTCTCGACAAAGCGGCGAGTCGCCCGGTTCTGCTCGTCCAGCACGTAGACATAGCGCCGATCCTGGTCAGTCAACACCGCCTTCTGGTCGATCAGAATCGCCTGGCGGGCCGCCGCGACCGGCATCTGCACCCGGGCGAACTGGCCGGGACGGAACAGCCCTTCGGGGTTGGCGATCACGGCCCGGTACTGCAGCGTTCCGGTGCCGGCATTGAACTGGTTGTCGACGAAGTCGAGCTGACCCTGGTAGGGGTAATCCTGACCGCTGCCCAACCCCAGTCGCACCGGTATGGATATGGCATCAGCATACGGGTTGCTCTCGACGGTCTGCTGGTCGCTCTCGAAGTAGACATACATGGGGTCGACCGAGACCAGCGTCGCCAGCAGTGTCGCATCGGCGGTCGCCAGGTTGCCGCGGGTAATCTCGGCACGGCCCATGCGGCCGGACACCGGCGCCCTGACCTCGGTATAGGCCAGCTCCAGTTCGGCGTTGTCCTGCGCCGCTTGCGCCGAGGCCAGCGCGGCCTGCGCCATACTGCGCGCGGCGCTGCGCTGTTCCATCTCCTCGCGGGAAATGGCACGGCGCTGCCACAGCTGCTCGGCCCGCTCGGCCTCACGCGCCGCCAGCGTCACCTGACTGCGGGCGCGCGCCACTTCCGCTCGGGCCATCTGCAGGCGCGCCTGATACGGGCGCTGGTCGATGACAAACAGCACGTCCCCCTGTTTGACCAGCTCACCTTCTGCAAAAGCCACCTTGTCGATATAACCGCTGACACGGGCTCGCAGCTCCACGGTTTCCGGCGCGGCCATGCGGCCGGTAAAGCTGTCCCAAAGGGTCACATCGCGCGGCTGCGCCACCGCCACATCGACCTCAGGAGCCGGTAAGTTCGGGTTATTGGCCTGGTCGCCGCTGGCCTCGCAACCAGCCAGTAGCAGCAATAGCGCGGTGACCGCGCCAGCACGGGCAAAGCCGTTAAAAGCATGCGTGTTCATGTAATCCATCGCTCCCTGTGTTGTGGGCAATAGTTGGCAGGCAAAAAAAGGGATCCCCGCGCGCCGAGGGGCACGTCGGTTGGTTGAAGGGGATCGGGTATGGCGTAAACGATACGTGCGGCGGGCCACACTCAGGTAGCTCGGTCCTGCGCGAAGATTGCCTAATTCTGTAAATACGGAGAATTTGGCAATAGCCTAATTCTGCTGTAGCAAGCACTGACCCTGTAACAGAAAGCTCTCAACAGGAACAGATCAAGCCTTGAAGCACAAGGGTTTGCGCAATCCTGCAAGCTTATTGCCTGATCCTGCAATTGCCTGAAGACTGTAATCTGGTTATCAATTGATCTGCGTATACTGTCGCGAAACTCCGAAGGAGGTCATTGACCGTGTCACACGACAACACTCAGCCAGCGCCACTGGACCTGCCCATGTGCCGCCAGCTGGCCGACCTGGTCAGCGAGCATGCGATCAACGAGGGGATCAATGAAACGCGTATTCCCGGGCTTGAGGTCTACCGTGCAGACCAGCCGACCAGCTTCAGTTCCGTCGTCTATGAACCTGCGCTCTGTGTCATCGCCCAGGGCAGCAAAACCGTGCAGCTGGGCGACAAGGAGATTCTCTACGGCCCCCTGAGTTACATGATTTCGGCAGTCGAACTGCCGGTCGGCGGTTGCGTCATTGATGCCACCCCGAACGCGCCCTATCTGGCGGTCAAGCTATCGCTCAATCAGCAGGAGATCGCCGAGCTGGTGCTGGAACTGGGCGATGAACTGCCGCCACTGGATCAGCAACGGGATTGCCCGGCGGCGTCTTGCGGGCTGTGCGTGGCGCCGCTGGATACCGGCATTCTGCAGGCCATGACCCGACTGGTCGCGCTGCTGTCATCGCCAACCGATGCGCGCGTTCTGGCGCCACTGGTGCGGCGCGAGATCATCTATCGGGCGCTGATGGGCGAGATGGGCTGGCGCCTGCGCGACTTTGTCGCCACCGATACCCAGGCCCACCGCATCTCCAGGGTCATTGCCGTGCTGAAAGACCGCTTTGCCGAACCGCTGCGGGTACGGGAGCTGGCGGAAGACGTGAACATGAGCGAGTCGACCCTGTTCCATACCTTCAAACAGGTCACCCGCATGTCGCCGGTGCAGTTTCAGAAGAAGCTGCGCCTGCACGAAGCCCGGCGCCTGATGCTGACCGAGGGGCTGGAAGCGGCAACCGCCAGTTACCGGGTTGGCTATGAAAGCCCCTCACACTTCAGCCGCGAGTACCGCCGCATGTTTGGCGCACCGCCGCGCGCGGATGTCACCAAGCTGCGCGGCGATCAGGCGATGGTTGCCTCGCTTTAATACGGAGGAAACGCCGCCAGGATGCGGCTCACCAGCCGCTGCACCTGCTCGTCGCGCTGGCTTGGCGTCAGCTCGCGTTCGCTCATGCGCTCGCTTTCAATCCCGCGCCAGACCAGCCGGCCGGTGTCGCCATCAAGCAGATCGATCTGCAGCGTCAACTGACGGTAATCCACCGGGTAGGTCTGAACCGCCGGGCCGCCCCAGAACCCGCCCCAGCCGGTGCCCCAGTAGCCGCCAAAGCTGGTAGTGACGTTCTCCTGCCGCTTCTCGACCAGCACATAGCTCTTGACCTGCAGATCAGCCGCCTTGCTCTCGAGCACCGGGCGCAGGCCGCGGGCGTCGAGCTGCTCGGCCACTGCCTGTTCTATCCGGCCAGCCATCAACTCACCACCGATCCGCGGATCATCGCTGGGTCGAAACTCCACCCGCGGCTCGGCCCATTCCCAGGTCTGGTCGCCGGCAAAGTCGTGAGTGAGATCATAATCCGGTTTGACTGCTGCGCCCTGGCAAGCCGCCAGCGACAGCAACAAAGGCATAACAGCAAGTACGCGCGCATACATGGGAACAGACTCCGACTAGTAATGAAAAAGGACCAACCTCAGCGACGGGCCTAACCACTGCGGGCCGCTGCCATAGGCAGTGTAGCGAGCTGTCGGGTGCATCACCGCAGCACGCTGTCCAGCCTACGGGAGATAGACAGCAAATTCGCTTGCAAATTGCACGACCCATATTGCCCATTCGTGCAATGCGCATGTCATGGCATTCCGCCAAAGAACCATAACCATCTGATTTAAAAGGATTTGCTGAAAATAAAAAAGCTGGCACAGGCCCTGCAATCATCCTCACAACGGTCGACGAAAAGGCCGCCGATGGAAACCAATTACAGGAGAGACACCCATGAACAAGCTGAAAACCATCGCACTCGCCACTGCCACCGCCAGCCTGATGGGCATGATGCCGCTGGCCGCCCATGCTGCGGACGGTGATCTGACCGAGGCGCGTCAGGAAGGCTCGATCTGGACCGCCATCGCCCTGAACCGTCACCTCAACCCCTTCAGCATCGACGTTGATGTGGAAAGCGGCGTCGCAACCCTGAGCGGGGAAGTCGAAAGCGACGTTGATCGTGACCTCGCCGAGCAGGTCGCCAAGAGCATCGAAGGCGTGCAGCGCGTCGACAACCAGCTGACCGTCAACCCGGACGCCAAGCGCAAGGAACAGACTGCCGGCACACCGAGCATGTCGCAAAGCTTCAGCAACGCGACCACCACTGCCAGCATCAAATCCAAGCTGCTGTGGAACAGCAATACCGAAGGTCTGGACATTAATGTCGATACCCGCGGCGGTGTCGTCACCCTGACCGGTACCGCCCAGAGCGAAGAAGCCAAGGATCTGGCCGGCATGCTGGCCAAGGACACCGAAGGCGTGCATCGCGTCGACAACCAGATCCGCGTCGACGGTGAAGCCACCGCCGCCGCCAAGGCGCAGAACGCCGCCGATGAGGCAGGCGCTGCGATCAGTGACGCCTGGATCACCAGCAAGGTGAAGTCCAGCTACCTGCTGAGCAGCAACCTCAGCGGCCTGGATATCTCGGTCGATACCAATAACGGCGTCGTTGCGCTGGGCGGTACGGTTATGACCCAGGCGGAGAAAGAGCTGGCCATCGAGACCGCCAAGAACATCCGCGGCGTCAAGGGCGTGAGTGCAGAGAACCTGCGCACCGCCAACTGATCACCCGGCGCCAGCCTTACCCCGGCTGGCGCCCGCATCTGTCACATACACCCACGAGACGGAGAACGATCATGAGCAACACAGCCACGCAACTGAACGAACTGATCGAAATTACCCGCGACGGCAAACGCTTCTACGAACATGCCCGCGATGAGGTCAAGAGCAGCGAGCTCAAGACCCTGTTCAGCAACATGTCACAGGCCAAAAGCAATGTGATCATCGCCCTGGAAAAACGCGTTGCCGCCAACCAGGAAACACCCGCCAGCGGCGGCACGCTCACCGGCAAGGTTCGCCAGGTATACGCCGACACCCGGGCGGCGCTGTCCAGTGATGAAGAAGCGACCTACATCGCCCAGCTGGAAGAAGCCGAGGATCGCATCCTGCACGCATTCGAAGACGCCATGCAGAGCAATGATCCTGATCTGCGCGCCGAACTGGTCAGCGAAATGCCCAAGGTCCGCGCCTGCCATGACCTGATGCGCGACCTGAAGAAGGCGCAATAACCAACAGGCCGGGGTGACGTGATGCCACCCCGGCGCCCCCGGAACCTGTGGCGCATCAAGCCGAAGCGCTCGGGATCTGCTGACAAGGAGAACGACCATGCTTAGCTGGGCCATTACCTTTCTGATCATTGCCATCATCGCTGCGGTTCTCGGCTTCGGTGGCATCGCCGGCACCGCGACCGGGATCGCCAAGATTCTGTTTCTGGTCTTTCTGGTGCTGTTTATCGTGTCCTTCATCATGGGCCGCCGACCCAAGCTGTAGCGTCCGGCTGGCCACAGGTACCCTGCACCCGCTTCATGCGGGTGCTTGTGCGTTTGCCCCTGCCGAAGATCGCCCGCAGCCATCGCAAATGCCGCCTTCGTGACCCAGCGCAAGGCAGCCGCGGTTTTCTCTGCTAACGTGGCAGACAGACAGGGCAAGGAGACCCAGCATGACCGATACGTTGCACGACTGGAGCCAGGGCTTCGGCGTCATTCACCACGATTTTCTGACCCGTGACCGCATCAGCGACCTGCTTGCAGAGCTGGCCGCCGACGGCACCTGCACCGTGGCTCAGGCTACGCTGCTGCTCAAGGCCGCCGACCGGCTGTGCAATGCGGCGATGCGCCAGGTGGCGCACATGACCTACGCCCGCCAGGTCTATCTGGACGGCCGCCCGCTCGCGCAGAGCGACTTCAAACCCCAGCCCGAAGGCCACACCGGCGGCGCACTGAATATGGTGCCGGCCTACGTTGGTTACCTGCTGGCCAACGCCCTGACCGGCACTACCCGCAGCTGGCTGATGGGCCAAGGGCACTGCGTGGCGGCGATTGATGCGGTCAACGTGCTGCTGGGCAACACCGACGCGGCGCAGGCCGAGCGCTACCCGTTCAGCGATGCCGGGCTCAGCCAGCTTTGCCAGGACTTCTACAGCTACGCCATTGATGCCGAAGGCCGCCCGGCGGTACCGCTTGGCAGCCACGTCAATCCGCACACCGGCGGCGGCATCAGCGAAGGCGGCTACCTCGGCTTTGCCGGCCTGCAGTACGTACACATGCCGCTGCCGGGGCAGGAACTGGTGACCTTCCTCAGCGACGGCGCCTTCGAGGAGCAGCGCGGCAGCGACTGGGCGCCGCGCTGGTGGCGCGGTGAAGACAGCGGGCTGGTGATGCCGATCATGATCGCCAACGGCCGGCGTATCGACCAGCGCTCGACCATGGCGCAGGTTGGCGGTGTCGACTGGCTGCGCGAGCATCTGACGCTCAACGGCTTTGACCCGATCGATATCGACGGCCGCGATCCGGCCGCCTTTGCCTGGGCCATCATCAGCATGGCCCGCAGCCTGCGCCGCGCCCACGAATCCGTCATCAACGGTGACGCGGAATACCCGGTGCGCCTGCCCTACGCCATCGCCGAAACCGTCAAGGGCTTCGGCTTTCCGGGCGCCGGCACCAACGCCGCCCACAACCTGCCGCTGGTCGACAACCCGGCCGTCAACGAAGCCGCCCGCGAGCGCTTCAATCAGGGCATCGCCGCGCTGCACGTGGACGAAGCCGAGCTGCGCGCCGCAGTCGCCGCCCTGAGCACCCACAGCCAGCAGCAGCGTCCGCAGGAAAAGGATCATCCGCTGGCCCGCATTCAGGTCCCCACGCCACGACTGCCGCCCATCGCCGCTGAACAGCCCGCTGCGCCGATGGCCGCCATCGACCAGTGGTTCTGTGCCCTGACTCGCGCCAATCCGCAGCTGCGCGTGCGGGTCGGCAACCCCGATGAAATGCGCAGCAACCGCATGAACCAGACCCTCGATCAGCTGCTGCACCGGGTCACCGCCGCCGAAGACGGCATCGCCGAAGGTCTGCAGGGCAGCGTGATCACCGCGCTGAACGAGGAGGCCGTGGTCTCCGCGGCACTGGCCAACCGCCAGGGCATCAACCTGGCCGTCAGCTATGAAGCCTTTGCGGTCAAAATGCTCGGCGCCATGCGTCAGGAGCTGATCTTCAGCCGCCACGCCCGCGAACTGGGCCGCGCCCCCGGCTGGCTCAGCGTGCCGATCATCGCCACCTCGCACACCTGGGAGAACGGCAAGAACGAGCAGTCCCACCAAGACCCGACCCTGTGCAACGCCTGGCTGCAAGAGATGAGCGACGGCGCCCCGGTCTACTTTCCGGTCGACAGCCACAGCGCCGTCGCGGTGATGCGCAAGGTCTACGCCAGCCACGGCAAGGTGGCGCTGATCGTCGCCCCGAAAAATCCGGTGGAAGCCTGCCTCACCGTGCCCGAAGCCGAAGCGGCCGCGGAAACCGGCTTTGCCGTGCTGAATGCCGATCCGGGTGCCGAACTGCAACTGCTGGCCGTCGGTGCCTACCAGCTGCAGGCGGTGCGGCAAGCCGCCCAGCACCTGCGCTATCACGGCGTGCCCTGCAGCGAGGTGGCAATCATCGAGCCGGGGCTGCTGCGCGAGGGGCGTGACGCCATGGAACAGGCGGTGGTGCACAGCGACGCCGAGCTGGCCCGGCAGATCCCGGCGGCGCGCTGCCGGCTGTTCGTCTGCCACGGCCATGCCGAGGTGATGACCGGGGTGCTGCGGCGCCTCGACACCGGCCCGCGCACCAGTCGCTTCCTCGGCTACCGCAACCGCGGTGGCACGCTGGATACCTTCGGCATGCAGTTCGCCAACCGCCAGAGCTGGGCGCATCTGGTCGCCGAGGCAGCACAGCTGCTGAACCGCCCGCTGGACGACCTGCTCGGCAAGGCCGAACAGGCGGTGCTCAGGGGCGAGGGCGATCCGCTGCTACTGGCGCGCTGAGTGACGCGCCGCCTGCCAGCGGCGCAACGCCTTCTCCAGCTCGACCACCACAAAGATCGACAGAGCCACTGCTGTCAGCCGCAGCCAGTCTGCCGCTGACAGCGACTCCAGCCCGAACAGCTGCTGCGACCAGGGCAGGTAGCTATAAAGCAACTGCAGCACCACTACCCCGGCGATGGCTCCCAGCATCGGCCCGGCGCGGCGGAAGATTGCCGGTGTCAGCACCGAGGCATCGAGGAAGCGGCAGTTGATCAGATACACCGCCTCGATCATTACCAGCGTGTTGACCGCGACCGCCCGCGCCAGCTCGACTGACGCGCCGTGGCGCAGGTAATCGCCGAACTGCCAGAACACCAGCCCCGCGGCCCAGACCGATACCAGCAGCGTGCGCCAGGCCAGCTCGGCACTGATCAGGCTCTGGCCGGCCGGCCGTGGCGGACGCGCCATCACCCCCGGCTCCGGTGGCTCGAAGGCCAGCGCCAGCGCCAGCGTGACCGTGGTCACCATGTTGATCCAGAGAATCTGCGCCGGGGTAATCGGCAGGGTCCAGCCGAGCAGGATGGCGAAAATGATCACCGTCGCCTCGGCCAGACTGGTCGGCAGGATGTAGAGAATCGATTTGACCACGTTGTCGTAGACGGTGCGGCCTTCAGCGACCGCGTGGGCGATGGTGGCGAAGTTGTCGTCGGTCAGTACCATGTCACCCGCTTCACGCGCCGCATCGGTACCCTTGCCGCCCATGGCGATGCCGATATTGGCCTGACGCAGCGCCGGTGCGTCATTAACCCCGTCACCGGTCATCGCCACCACCCGCCCCTGACGCTGCAGCGCCTCGACCAGCTGCAGCTTGTTGGCCGGGCTGGTGCGGGCAAAGATATCGACAGCAGACGCGGCCTCGTCCAGCCCCTTGCTGTCGAGTCGATCCAGCTCGGCACCGGTCAGCACCCGCTCGACATTCAACCCCATCTCCGCGCCGATGGCCGCCGCGGTCAGCGGGTTGTCACCGGTGATCATCTTGACCCGGATACCCGCCTGATGGCATCGGGCGATGCTGTCGATCGCTTCCGGTCGGGGCGGGTCATTGATGCCGATCAGCGCCAGCAGACACAGGCCCTGCTCGACCAGACCGTGCTCGGCGTGGGCATCGGCCGGCAACCGTCGCTCGGCCAGCGCCAGCACCCGCATCCCCTCGGCACCAAGGCGTTTCAGCTCGGCCTGCCAACAGGCCAGATCCAGCGGCTCGGGACCGTTGGCACCGAACTGCGTCTCACAGCACATCATCAACCGGTCCGGCGCGCCCTTGACCGCCAGCAGGGCGGTTGGCTCACTGTCACAACGGTGCAGGGTCGCCATATAGCGGCGCTCACTTTCAAACGGCAGCTCCTCGACCCGCGGCCACTGTTCAAGCACCTGACCGAACTGCGGCAGCGCCTTGCGCGCCAGCACCAGCAGTGCACCCTCGGTCGGGTCGCCATGCAGCTGCCATTGGCCGTTTTCCTGCGACAGGCTGGCGTCGTTGCAGAGCAGTGCCACCCGCGCGGCAGCAATCAGGGCAGCGTCTGCCGGCGGCATGATGCTGCCCTCGGGCCGATAGCCATCGCCTTCGATGCGGTGCAATTGCAGCGCAGTCACACACTGGCGGGCGGTCATGGCGTTGGCGGTCAGGGTACCGGTCTTGTCCGAACAGATCACATCGACCGAGCCGAGTACCTCGACGCTGGGCAGCCGCCGCACCAGCGCCTGCTGCCGCGCCATGCGCTGCACGCCGATGGCCAGGGCGATGGTGACAATCGCCGGCAGCCCCTCGGGAATGGTCGCCACGGCGATACCGATAGCCGCCTGCACCATGTCGTCCAGCGCCAGTCCTCGCAGCAGGTTGCCGACCACAATGGTCAGCACGGCAATAATCAACGTCAGGATGCTGAGCTGACGAGCGAAGCGCGCCAGTTGCTGCTGCAGTGGGGTATCCACCAGGGTGGCCTGACGGGTCAGCTCGCTGATGCGGCCGATTTCGGTCTGGGCGGCAGTACGGCACACCAGACCGCGGCCCACCCCGGCGGTCACCAGCGTGCCCATAAAAGCCATGCCGTGCTGCTCGGCCAGCGGCGCAGCGGCCGCCGTCGCCGCCAGGTGCTTGCGCACCGCTACCGATTCTCCGGTCAGCATCGACTCGTCGCAGGCCAGATCCTTCAACTGCAACAGACGCAGGTCCGCCGGCACCTTGTCGCCCGCCTGCAGGCTGACCAGATCACCCGGTACCAGCTCGCTGCTGTCGACGGTCCGCAGCTGGCCGTCACGCCAGACCAGCGAGCGGGTGCGGGTCATACCGAGAATGGCCTGCAAGGCGGCGCTTGCCTTGCCCTCCTGCACAAAACCCACCAGCGCGTTGATCAGCACCACGCCGAAGATCACCCCGGCGTCGACCCGATGGCCCATCAGCAAACTGATCACGCCACTGACCAGCAGCACATAGATCAGCGTGTTCTGAAACTGGCGGGCAAAGCGCCGCCAGGCCGGTTCCGGCGGTGCTGGCGGCAGGGCGTTGGCACCGTGCTGCTGCAACCGCGTTTGCGCCTCGGCCTGACTCAGCCCCTGATCGGAGCTGTCCAGACGCTCAAGCGCGCTGGCCGGGTCAATGGCGTGCCAGTCAACCGACGTTCCCTGCTCGGCCATGCTGCTGCTCCACTCAGAATGCCAGACACTGGCCCGGGGTCGGGATCATGGCTTCAATCTGATGCTCATCCCACAGCCGCTTGGCCAGCGCATCCAGCGCTTCCGGCTCGCCGTGTACCAGCACCACCTTCGGGTTGTTTTCAAAGTGGCTGACCCACTCCACCAGCCCGGTCTGCCCGGCATGGGCCGAGAAACCGCCGAGGGTTTCAATCTGCGCGCGCACCAGATACTCCTCACGGAACAGCTTGATGCGCTGCACCCCGTCAATCAGGATGCGGCCCAGCGTATTGCGTGCCTGAAAACCGACAAACACGATGGTATTGCGCTCATCCCAGATGCGTTGCTTGAAGTGGTGACGAATCCGCCCGCCGGTACACATGCCGCTACCGGCGATGATCAGCGCGCCGCGCTTGATCTTGTTGATCATCATCGACTCGTCGGTGCTGGGCGTCAGCTGCAGGCGTGGCAGAAAGTCCCGCAGCAGGGTCTGATCGCCGCTGCACAGCCCCTTCACACCCTCGCAGTCGAGCTGGCTGAGCCAGCGGTCGTAGAGCCGGGTGACTTCGATCGCCATCGGACTGTCGAGGAACACCTGCCAGTTGTCCAGCTTGCCCTGCTCATGCAGCTGGCCGAGATAAAACAGCAGTTCCTGGGTGCGGCCGACCGCGAAGGCCGGAATCATCACGTTGCCGCCGCGCTCCCAGGCCTCGTGCAGGACCTGCTCGAACTGCTCCAGCGTGTTGCCCAGGGTGCGGTGATCACGGTCCCCATAGGTGCCTTCCATCATCACCAGGTCGGCGCGGGTCAGCACCTCGGGGTCAAACAGCAGCACGCTGTCTTTCTTGCCCAGGTCGCCGGAGAACACCAGGCGCTTTTCCCGGCCCTGCTCCTGCAGGGTCAGCTCCACAATCGCCGAACCCAGAATGTGCCCAGCGTCGTGGAAGGTCACGCTGCCCGCCTCACCGATCGCAAAGGGCTGGTGGTAGCGCTGCGGCGAGCATTGCTTGAATACACGCTCCACATCGGCGCGGGTATAGGCCGGTTGCAGGTCCGGCGCGCCCCGGCGCGCACGGCGCAGGTTTTCGCGCTCCAAGTCACGCTCGTACAGGCCGGCGGCATCGTTGAGCATGACTTCCAGCAGATCGGCCGTCGCGCGCGTGCAGTAAATCGGCCCGCGAAAGCCTTCGCTGACCAGTTTGGGCAGCAACCCGGAGTGGTCGATATGGGCGTGAGACAGGATCACCGCGTCGATCTCGGCGGGCTTGAAGGCGAAACGCTCCTCCTGCAGGCGGTCTACCGCGTCGCCACCCTGATGCATGCCACAGTCGAGCAGCACCTTGCCCACCGCAGCCGAACTCAGCAGGTGGCAGGAGCCTGTTACTTCCTGCGCTGCACCGAGAAACCGAATACTCGCCATGCCTGTCTACCTCCAGTGTTTCGTTATGATTGCACCACTCTGGCACAGTTTAATGATCTCTGCTGCCGATACGCGCTGATCTGCGTCAGCTTTCGCAAGGCAGCCTGATAGACTGCGGCCAGCACCGCAGAAAGAGGACCCAACCATGAGCAAGACCAGGCAGGAAGGCGTGCAGGTACGCCGGGAAGTCATGGGCGACGCCTTCGTCGACCGTGCGCTGAACAATGCAACCGAATTCAGTCAGCCGCTGCAGGAGTTCGTCAATGAACACGCCTGGGGTGGGGTATGGAATCGCGAGGGGCTGGACCGCAAGACCCGCAGCCTGATTACCCTGGCCGCCCTGACCGCGCTGAAGTGCCCGCAGGAGCTCAAAGGCCACGTGCGTGGGGCCCTGAACAACGGCTGCACGGTGGAAGAGATCCGCGAAGCGCTGCTGCACTGCGCAGTCTATGCCGGCGTACCGGCCGCCATCGATGCCTTCCGTGCGGCGCAGGAAGTCATCGACAGCTATCAGCAGGCCTAGTGCAGCGCCTGCTCAGGCAAAGCGGGATTCGAGGTAGGCGTTGATCGCATCGGACTCGTACAGCCAGCGGGTCTGATCGTCTTCCTCGATACGCAGACAGGGCACCTTGATCTTGCCACCCTCGGCCAGCAGGGTCTGGCGGTGCTCGGCGTTGCCGGAGGCATCGCGCAGCTCAACCGGTACATTCAGCCGCCGCAGGGTACGACGGACCTTCACGCAGAACGGGCAGCCGTCGAACTGATACAGCGCCAGCGCCGACGCGGCGTCATCCACCGCAGCCTGCGCGGCGGGTTCGCGCTGCATCGGGCGCGGCCGGGTAAGGAAGCTGATAAAGACGACGAGCTGGCCAACAATGACCCGCAGTGCCTTGACGATCATGGCAATAACTCTCTGTGGCGGTGAAAACGGCTGCGCAGGATACCCTGTTGGCCGCGACCTGCCCAACATGACCTGACGAAGCGGGGCAGGCATAATCGCCTTTCACTCCGCCTCTGCGAGCCACGATGAAACCCGAAGATCTTGTGCTGCTGGTCACCCGCGAAATGCCCTTCGGCAAATACAAGGGTCGCCTGCTCGCCGACCTGCCCGGCCACTACCTCAACTGGTTTGCCCGCGAAGGCTTTCCCAAGGGCGAGATCGGCCGCCTGCTGCAACTGATGCAGGAGATCGATCACAACGGCCTCAAACCGCTGCTTGACCCGCTGCGTCAGGGTCCGCGCCGCCGCTACCAGGATTGATCGGCGAGGTCGTCTGAACTTGCCCTGCACATCATGCTCTATGCTTTGAGGCGCGCCGATCAATCGCGAACCCGAGCGCCGGCGCGGCAACGCCCATCACAGCAGGAGCAGACAGCAATGGCCAAGGTACTAGTGCTTTACCACTCCATGTACGGACATATTGAAACCCTCGCCCAGGTCGTCGCCGAAGGCGCGCGGCAGGTTCAGGGGGTTGAGGTCACCATCAAGCGGGTGCCGGAAACCATGCCGGAAGACGCCTTCAAGGCAGCCGGCGGCAAGGTTGATCAGGCCGCTGACGTTGCCAGCCCGGGTGAACTGGCCGACTACGATGCCATCATCGTGGGCACGCCGACCCGCTTCGGCAACATGTCCAGCCAGATGCGCACCTTCTTCGATCAGACAGGCGGCCTGTGGGCCAAGGGTGCACTGCACGGCAAGATCGCCAGCGTATTTACCTCCACCGGCACCGGCGGCGGCCAGGAGATGACCATTACCTCCACCTGGACCACCCTGGCGCACCACGGCATGGTCATCGTGCCCATCGGCTACGGCACCAAAGAACTGGCCGATATCGAGCATGGCAAGGGCGGCACACCCTACGGCGCATCGACCATCGCCGGCGGTGATGGCTCCCGTCAGCCAGATGCCCGCGAGCGCGCCATTGCCCGTTATCAGGGCAAGTACGTCGCCGGTCTCACCCAAAAGCTGCTTGGCTGAACCCCCGACAACCGCTGGTCGGCGTGCGTCAGGGCCTATTGAATTATGATTATCATGCTAATAGCATGACGACCATAATTCAAAGCCAGGAGTACGACCATGAAAGCCTCCTCTCATGCCCAGACCGCGCTGATCACCGGCGCCTCCAGCGGTATCGGTGCGACCTACGCCCGCCGCCTGGCCGCCCGCGGCTATGACCTGCTGCTGGTCGCCCGCAACGAAACACGTCTGCGGCAGCTCGCGGATGAGCTTACTGCCGCCCACGGGGTGCACGTCGATCTGCTCAGCGCCGACCTGGAACAACACGCCGACATCGAAAAGGTTGCCGCCAGGCTACGCAGCGACGAACAGATTACCCTGCTGGTCAACAGTGCCGGCATCGCCCTCAACGGTAGCCTGGCCGAGGCCGACCTGGACAGCGCCCACAGCCTGCTGCAGATCAATCTGCTGGCGCTGACCATGCTCGCCAGCGCTGCTGCGGTACGCTTCAGCCTCGGTGGCGGCGGCGCGATCATCAATATCGGCTCGGTGGTGTCGCTGCTGCCGGAGCGCTTCAACGCCATCTACAGCGCCAGCAAGGCATACGTGCTGAGCCTGAGCCAGAGCATGCACGCCGAGCTGGCAAGCCACGGTGTGCAGGTTCAGGTGGTGTTGCCCGGAGTAACCCGCACCGAGATCTTCGAGCGCTCTGGCAGCTCGCTGGCGCAAATCCCTCCCGGCATGGTGATGGAGGTGGAGGATCTGGTCGATGCCGCACTGCGCGGTTTCGATCAGGGCGAACTGGTGACCATTCCCTCCCTGCCGGACAGCAGCGAATGGCACGCGCTGACCCAGGCACGGTTGCAACTGGCGCCCAACCTGTCGCACAACCAGCCTGCGGCCCGCTACCTTTGAGCCGAGCCGCAGACTCGCTGCAGCGCCAATCAGGTCACTGGCTCGCCGACCAGATAATCTGCGCGGCAGCCTGTGCACCATCAACCAGGGCAACGCGCTGTGCCTGCTGCACCTGACTGCCAACAATCAGCCCCTCACCAATCAGAAACAACTGGGTAGACACCACCTCTGGCTGTTGCGCGCCGGCGCTGGCGCACAGACTCAGCAGGTACGCCTGAATTTCACCCTTGTGGCGTGCCGCCTGCTGATGCGGAGCACTGTCGGACTGCGCGAATTCTGCCGTTGCGTTGATAAACGCGCAGCCGCAGAAGTCGTCTTCCTGAACCCAGTTGGCAATGAAATCGATATAGGCCAGCGGCCGCTGTGCAGCGTCTGCCCGCTCAACGAACGTGCGCATCCGGGTCATGAACTGCTCATGGCGCAGTGCCAGGGCCGCATCGATCAGCACGTCCTTGCTCGGATAATGCCGATACAGGGTCTTCTTGGTGACACCTGCCTCCCGGCTGAGCAGCTCAACCCCGGTCGCATGAAAACCATTGCGGTAAAACAACTGCAGCGAGGAGGCAACGATATGTTGGGCTATGTCCATTAAGTATACCGATCGGTTGACTGAAAGATACTGATCGGTATACTAGCCCAAAATCGCTTCCCTTTCACTCTTTGTCAGGATGTCCCCATGTCAATCCGCCGCTTGCTGCACTCTGATGCCCCGCCCGCGCCGCCGCTGAAATTCGTTCTGCTGTCGTCGCTTGGCGCCCTCATCGCGATTGCCATTACTGGCGGGCTGAGCGTGCTATCCGGCATTCCGTGGTTGATGGCGCCATTCGGGGCCAGCTGTGTGCTGGCGTTTGGCGTACCGGATTCGCCGCTGGCGCAGCCGCGCGCCATTGTCGGCGGCCATCTGGTGGCGACCGCGGTCGGTCTGGCGGTAGTCACCTTATTCGGCGACAGCTGGCTGGCCTGCGCGGTCGGTGTTGCGCTGGCACTGGCGGTCATGCAGGTCACCCGCACCGTGCATGCGCCAGCCGGCGCTGACCCGCTGGTGGTGATCATGGCTCACGCGCCGCTGAGCTATCTGGTGTCTCCGGTGCTGGTGGGGTCACTGGTGATCGTGCTGACCGCCTGGGCGGTCAATAATCTGCGTAGCCCGCGGAGTTATCCGAAGTATTGGTTGTGAAGTGGGGCGGCAAGCCTTTTTATGACAGCCCAGCAAAGACCTATGCGTCTCCGTCGTTGCACAAACGGCCAGCGTGGAAGAGGTCGGGACTAACTTCCGCGAACAGGTTTCCAGCCTGAGCGGTGGCGGAATCTGCCTTTCGCCTTTTACGGCGAGCCAAGGGGGGCTGCTTGCCCAGCCCCCCTTAGCAATCCCCCGGGGCAC
>CERY01003522.1_pt1 | contig 15971 bp, 22 predicted proteins | sample 530701 | NCBI WGS metagenome assembly CERY01 (sample SAMEA2620879, study PRJEB7988) | marine metagenome | biome: marine biome (ENVO:00000447); feature: surface water layer (ENVO:00002042); material: "saline water (ENVO:00002010), including plankton (ENVO:xxxxxxxx)" | depth 5 m
TAGTAAGATGGATAGCTTGTGTCAGTGTTGGCGGAAATTACGCAGGTGACATTTTTGCCATTTGCCAATGTGCCGCCAGCTCCGCCAAAAATATCCACCACCCCTGTGGTGTTGAAGTTTGCCTCTTGCTGATTGCCTGCCCCTGCGTCAGTGCAGCTTGCTGCGATAAATGTTGTGGGTGAGGCTGGCAGGGTGATGATGTTCATTTCAATGTCTTGGCCTGAAACCTTATATTGAAATTGAACGTTTGAATCGGTGAACCAAGTGCCATCTGTGGCACCAGAAAATTCATTAAAGTTCTCCTCAACTACAGCTGTCCCAACATTGCCACCCAATGTCCGCCATGAGATTCCATCGCAATACTTGACCGCAGAATCAACTGCGTCCATGTAGATCCTCCCAATCGTTGCCGGGCCATTGCAAAGCGTTGCAGATGGTGGGCCGATGGGTAAAAGTTTGATCCAATCATTTGTGGTGTCCACGGAAAAACTTGCAAGTGCTTCAGTGTTGCTTCCAACCATAAAAGCCGTCTCAATGGGAATGCCAGTGCCACCGCCAAAAACAGCTGAGCCAGTTGGCGCGAACCAGTGTCTGTTTAGTCCGGGATCTGATATGATAACAATGTTTCCTGTTGAGTTCCCGTCGTACAGCGAGCCATTTGACCCGTGAAGCATTAAAGCTCCGCCACCTGTCAAACAGAACTCCTTGCTTTGCCCGTCACTCGGCCCAAGACAAACGGAAGCTCGCTCTGTGGTCTGAACACGTAAACCGCTAAACTGCCCAGCTGTAAGCACTTCGGGATCATCAATCTTTTGGTCTCTGGCAAATATGTTGGTTGCAGTCTTTAAAGCATAGTCAGCAAGCGCCCCAATGCTCAAGCTGCTGCCCTCGAAAGATGCCGCGATTGCGCTAGAGGCAACCATCGCGCCAAGAGCAGCAGTAATAACAATATACTTTAACTTCATTTTGTCCTACTTTCCTGCGATGCAGTTAAGAAAACCCGGTGTTGCTGGATCTGAACTAATACAGTAGCCAACCATTGTCGCATCCATCGTGATTGCGGTATCACTACAATCACCTGTTTCACAAAGCTCGTAGCCGAACATTGCGTTGGGAGTAACGTTGGAGTCGCCGATATAAACGCCAACTGGTGAACGGGCCACTGAGCAACGGACAGAGTTGTATCCGCTCATGTCTGATACTGCTTGGATGCGTGCTGCTGGAGCTGGGGCTGGCGGGCAAATAACTCCGAACCCTGTTACGGATCTGAAGGGAGTCCCTGCGTATGCCGCGATCGCCGTAAGAACAACTCCAACAATCGCGACGGTAAACATCCATCTTAATGGTGACTTTTTCATGTTACTGTTCCTTTTTCTTTTTGTCTCGCTCTACCCGACGCGCCACCTCGGCAGCTTCGCGATGAGCTTGTTCGCTAGAAATGTTTTTACGCTGTGCAATAAAGGCGGCATAGTTGTCTCTTTGGTTACTCATCGGAGCCTTCTTTCTTTTCAGTTTTCTTTTCCGGCTTAACTGCTTTAGCTGCTTTGCCGTCTTTCTTTTTTGCAAGCTGCTTTTCAAGTTTGGTTTGCGCTGTTTTATCTAGTGCGGCAGAGTTGAACGTAGACATCCTTCCGGCTCTTGCCTCTGCGTAATGCTTCATTCTGTCTTCCAGTTCCTTGTTGCGCACCCTTACTGGAAGGTTGGGGATTTTTTCATCGGCAAAGAAAAGTGGAAAGCCTTCATCGTCGAACTCTTTCAACATTCTTTCAATGTTCATAGGGATTTGCCCGTTCGGGTTGAACTCGTACTCGTACGAATGCCCGGTAGCAATATTAGTTAGTGTGATCATGTTTCGTCGCTTCATCGCGACTTTCTTTCTTCCAAATACCATCTCGGTTTCTCCTTGCTTCACGCATTTAAAAAAAAGATGCTCCCCCAAAGGGGGAGGGGGAGCATCCACGAACCGTCGCCGCTGTTTATGCGTCGGTTACAATCTGTACGCCCATGTCTGTAGCACGCAAGCCTGCGTCAAACTCATAGACTGCTTGTACTTCAACAGCACGAGCACTGTTGTCTGCTTCAAAAGAGAAGTATAACTCTTCGCCTTCGCAGATAACGAGTGTTCCGCTGGTTGCTGCGGTTGCTTCGCCACGGCCACGGATAATCAATGCGCCTACAACATCAGCATTAGCATTGGCAGTTTGGACAACGCTTTGTGAGATCTCATAAACTGGGATACCCATGAATGCACCACGCAAGCCATCCAAAGACAAGTCAGGTCGAACGGTTGTTACGGACTGAATGTCGGTGGAGAAAACAGGTGCAGCTGAAGTGGTGATTGCTGATCGCAAGTCAAACATCTGAATAGGAGCAAGCGTAAAAGCCAAGTCCTCGTTTAAGATTTCGTTGATTGCTTGAGCGTAAATCGCTGCTTCCATGTCTGCGATAGAAAGATCCACAGTCGTGGTGCCAACTACGTCAGTCAAAGAAGTCAAAGCGATTGAGCATTGGGTCTCAACAGCTTCGTCGATTGCTGCTTTAAGTCGCATAGCTTCGCCAGAGAATACAGCAAGTTGCTGATCCAAAGTTGCGCTACCGTCGAAAAGCTGATGCACCGATGAAAGACCGGGAACCTTACGTCGTGCAGCTCGGTAAGTCACTTCGCCCATCATTCCGTATTCTGCTGGAGTGAAGGTTGATTCAACGCCCATTGCTAATGCAGTAGAAGCGATATCGGCGTTTTCCGCCACTAGGGAGGCAGCGCCAAGATCAGCGTAACGAGGCATCGCCAAGCTTAGAGCAGGTTCACCTTGAATGGACTGTTGGTTTGCTAGTTTACTTAAAACGTTTTTAGGCGTTGGTGCAGCTAAAACAAGTTCGGCAATCACTTCGGCCAAGATTCTGGTAGTATAGGTTGTTGTTGTTGTTAATGGCATAACTCATTTTCCTTCTAGCGACCGAAAAGGCCACTTTTGTTTTGTTTCTTGGCAAGCCACTGATCAGCCAAATCTTTCGCGGATACCCCGCTTTGATTGTTTGCTGGCGCGCTCGCCTGATTTACTGGTTTAGGTTCTTGGTGGGATTTACCGATCTGCAAAGTATCAAGGATTCTTTTCTTAGTATCCAGATCCTTTGACTGCTCGATTACTACCCTCCATTTTTCAGGGATACCTTCTAAGGCTTTTTCGATTCGCTGAGCTTCACTCGCTGTCCACTCATCAAACTTTTCGGCTTTAGCTCGCATCTCCGGCAAGCCTGCCTCAATCCCTTGCAGCTTATCAGTAAGTGCCTCGGCTAACGCCTTGAACTCACCGTTTTGCTCTAATGCCTCCAGCTTTGCCTCTTGCTCTGCCTTCGCCTTTAGTCTGTGATTCTTGTTTTCTTCATTGAGAGCAGATATGTGTTTTTGCATATCGGCTATCTTTGCTTCCAACCCTTTTACATCCGTATCGGGGGTTTCCGCTGTTGGTTGATTATCTGCCTGTTGAACCGTCTCAGTTGTTTGGGCTTCATTATTGTCAGACATTCTCTGTCCTCCTTGGTATAATCGAAAATGTTTTTCGTTGTCAATTTTTAATCACTTTGCGCTTCTTATTAGCTTTCTCCCACTGCACCTTTAGCATTTCGCGCATTATTATTGCAACGTCCTTGCTTACTTTTCCGCTTTTAGGGATGCCTAAGAATGGCCTTGGGGGCATATCTGCCGTTCCGTAATGAAGTAAATACGCTATATAGTTATTAGGTGGTCTGGTGCCTTTCCCTTTATACGTAGGCATTTGCGCTGCGCTCGGCCCTATCTCCACCTTAAAGCCACCGAAGCGACCGCCTTCGTTTACAAGTTGCGCTCTGCGTATCGCCATTGATCCAAGCATTGCCCCGGTAAAAGTCAGGTCTACCTTGCTGTTTCTTCCGTGTTTTTGCTTGTACTTCTTGTACCCTTGCGAGTATCTGGCAAACAATCTTCCGTTTATTTGTTTTCCTTTTTGTGTTCTTAGCCTTATCGCAGATAAAACAAAGTTAGCTACTTCCTTCGATTGTTTAAGGGTAAACTTGAAAGGTATTTTGTGATCGCCCATAAAATACATATCGGGCACGTCTATTTTTACTTTCACGTAGTCCTCCCAAGCTTTCGGCTTCCTCCTGTCGCAAGCAGCTGCTTAACTTCTTCCACGTCTCTTATTTCGTAACCGTCTCTTTTGGCCAGCATAGCGGGGATTGCATTCCAGTTATGGCGGCAGTTGAAGCCACCGCCGAATGCTGCTACGTCCCCCGTTTCCCCTCCGGGTTGGCCGATCTGGTTAGGATCTCTGCTTAGTTCTTTGAGCGCATCTCTGGTGTAAGCAACTTTCGAGTTAGGCCCAAAAGGAAACCCCCAATACTGGCAGAATGGTCTGGTTTTAGAATCGTCTGGCCCGGAGTAAACGTAAAGGAAGTCTATGTCTGACTCATCTGCTACTTCTACCGTTGCCGCTCTTGCCGCAGAGTGTAGAGCTGTTGTCGTAATAGTCTTCGCGTAAGTATGCGCAACGTCTAACCTTTTTTGCATGTCCTTTATTACTAGGCCCATGTCTCTTCCGCCGATCAAGCCATTCATCATGACGGATCTAACCTCTTTAGACCCTTCTCCGAAAACCATTGATATTTGATCTAACAGCCCAGATTCTGCGTTTTCTATTGCTTGAGCGGAGCTTGCCTCAAAGACGTTAGGCATCATCGGGTCTTCTTCTATAACGCTTTTCGCTACTGCGACAACGTTTTCCGTAAGCAACCCTTGGTATATTAATCCCGCTTGGTCTAGCTTTTGCCTAATCTCTGCCCGGATAAGAAGACTGTTTTGAAGTGCCGCACGATCAGCCTGCCTCAAGCCTTCTTTATCCAGTTTACGCAAAGACCGCATGATATCTCTCTCTACTGCGGCGAACAGGGTAGAAAGTTCCGATAGCATTTCTGGCTCAGTTTTAAACTGCATCTACTTCTTCTTTTTATATCCAGCCTTCTTCATGGCGCGCATTTGCTTCAAGGCTGCTTTTTTGGTTTTGTAAAGTTTTCCCTTTTTACCGTAACGATACTTAGTTCCTACTTTTTGGATTGGCATTGTTATACTCCTGTAGCAAGTTGCAACCTTTCCGTTATGGATTGGTCTGTTCTGTTGATCTGGCTTGCTGCTGCTTCTGCGGTTTCCGCCATCGCAACTCTCGCCTCTTCTTCTGAAGCATAATAACCCAACTCAAATGCCGCACGTTCTTTGGAGATCAACCCTTGGTCCAAAGCCATCATGATTCTTGCAGTCTTAGATGTTTCATCTTCGAAAGAAGGATCTTCCCCAGCTGTCCACTGAAGAGCATACTTCTCTGAATCGATGTATGCACCATCTGTGTAAATATTGTTGACCGCAACTAACAACGGGTAAAGAGACTGCTCCATCTCTTCGGCGTAAAACTGCCGTTCGCGAAGCGCCTTTATGTAAGGCATGTTCGCTATTTGTCTCGCTACGCCTGATTCTGGCGGCTGCTGGTCTATAGAGTATGCGTCTGGGCTTTGTCGCCTTGTCGAAGCTAAGGTCTTAATAAGATTGTTGTTTATGCCTTCCATGTCCTTTAACTTAGGATTAAAGTCAAGCACTGAAAGGTTTTCGCCCGGAGCATAAGAGATAACTTTGCCGGGTCCGCCAACTAGGTTTTCTCTGCTGTCCCCTTCGTAAGCAAGCATAGAGTGGGCTTGCATATCTAAGACGTAAGTAAGGTTGGTGAAGTTTACGTTGATAGCGTCAATCGTATCTAAAAGATCATTGTCTGCATCTCGGTATATAGTTCCGTCTGCTAAGCCGTTACGCCAAATAACAAACGGCAACATGCCGTGAGGAACCAGATTGTCTCTGTATATTTGCTCAACGTGGCCTTCTTCCGTAACGAACTCAGACTTCCAAGGTCCTTTTACTTTCTCTCCGGTCTCCGTCATTTCGATAGACCGATAGTAAATGCAATAAGTCTGTACTCCAGATTGAATCCCTTCTCTGCTGACAACCCTAGCCATCAGTGCGTAAGAATCTTCCAGAGAAGTCGGATTGGCTGGGTCCGGAATAACCCAAACGTCTTGCGGGTAAAACAACTCTAAGCAAGGTGCGTTTCGATTGTAGTCATATCGAACGTGAATAAACATCGTGTTCATAAGCATTAGTCTTCGCTCGCATTCGGCAAGCGCAACATTCAGAGCTGCTTCAGATGTTATCCTGTAGTATTCTTTCGCTACTGGGTCTTGATCATCTAGTGGCTGTAGATCAACAGTAAGTTTTCTTTCTGGTTGGTGATCGTAAACAGCTGCGTCTACGTCCGCTATAAGTTTAGCGTAGTTCAGTGCGACTTGGCTCATATCGTTAAATGTTGACGGATACCGTTGTGCAAGTGCTTGCCGAAGCCAGCTTCCTTGCTTGCCCTCGTAGTAATCGCGTCTTCTTTTCATTTCAGTGTCGTAGCCGGAGGGCTTCCACTTGTTTGCCTGTTCGAACATTTGGTCTAAGATTTGCTTAGCGTTATCTGCTGCGCCTCTTTCGACTAAACGGTTAATCACTGTAGTCAATAAACTCATATTGTTTCCTATGTGTATCTGTAGGATTTAACGCTTCGGCCCATCACAGGCATCAAGTAAGCTATCGAATAACCAATGGCATCAGCGCCATGATCAAGGCCATTTTTCTGCGGGAGCCCAGAGTCATCGTAACCCTGCTGTTCTATGCATTCCCGCAAGTGTGGCGCTCCCTCTGGATCTATATATACCAGTCCCCGGTGAAAAGCCAAGTTAAGAGCATTAACTCGGTCCCGTATAGCAGGATTTGACGCATTATGTAAAACTTTGAACCCATAAGAGCGCAAAATAGCTGTGTCGGTTCTGCTCGCGCTTGTTTTTCTGGCTTTGCCTGACGCATCGCAATAGATCTTTACTAGGTTCGGTTGGTATTTGGCTCCGTTTCGTTTAAAAATGTTTCTTAGCCTGTTATCCAGCAGCTCGCCTGCTTCTTCAGTGTTTCTATTGTAAGTTATTTGCTCATCGAAGAAATGTATGCCTTCCTCGGTTGATGAGCCTAAAGCCCAAACCATCTTGCCTATATTAAAGTCAGCCCCCACGATTATCTCACCATCCAATGGGTTAGTGCATTGCTTTAGGTGCACGTTCGGGTCAAACCTTGAATAGACTGCGCCAGACATGGCAACGAACTCGCCATTGCAATACTGCTCGAACTCCTGCTCTGTGTACTGCTCTTTTAGGTTTTCAAGGTACTCTGGCGGAAGAAAGGGATTATCTGCCGTCCTTGCCTTAATCAGAACAGTATCGTCCGTTGCTTCCTTCAGGAACCTCTTGTGTACCCAGTTAAAGCCCTCCGGCGTAGTAACGCAGGCAATCTGGCTCAACTTGGCCAAAGGATCTCTAACACGAGCAAGGGTGTTTCTGAATACTGCCTCACTGAGCAAAGCTGCTTCATCCAATACTGCCCAAGCTGCCGTCTGGCCAACGATCCTCTCTGGATGCTGCCCAGAGTAAAAAAACACTTTAAAGTTTTGACTGCCGTAGCCCACAGTCATGGCTGATTCGCTTTTATGCTCTACGTAAGGGATCCCTAAGGCTTCTAGCGTTTTAATCCATTCCGGGATCGCAACCCGTTTTACGAGCTGGAAAGTTGGCTCAACCCAGATTCCGCTTAGTCCTTCGTTTTCAAATCCCCTGCTAATCCCGAAGTGAACACCACCCGAAGTCTTACCGGAGCCGTATCCGCCAGTAAGGCAAACCATCCTTGCGCTTCTTTCAGACACCAGCTTCATCTGGTGACTGAGTAACTCTACTCTCATTCAGTTTTATCCAGCTGCGTATACTGAATAGTGATAGGCTTTTCAGATCCGGTCATTGTGATGTTTTCACGCCTTCCCCATCTATCTGGGTATTTTCTTTCCAGCTTCCAAGCAGCAGCTTGCCAAGACATTTGCGCTGCCCGATTAACAACCATTACGTCTCTCAGCTCTGCTTCGGCTTGCGCCTTTTTTACTGCGTTCGAAAAGTCATGATATTTGCCCTTAGTTGCCTTAGCTCCTTTTTTCATCCATTCGTAAAAGGTTGTCTTCGAAATGCCTGCGAATGCTGCAGCAGTTTCGACGTAACCTCCCGCAAGTATTGAGGAAACTATAACAGTCTGTATCTCAGGAGTCAGCTTTTCCGGTCTCCCCATCGTCATACCATTGTCTCCTTGCCTTGATTCTTTTTTGCTTTTCAACGAATGTTTTTAACTCATCGAAGATTACGTATATCTTTTCTTTTGGTTTTGTTCTTTGACCACCATACTGGTTATAACCACTTATGTATCCCATTTTTACCGCTTTGTTAATCATAGCGGCACTTATACCTGTTTGTTGGTCACAAGAAGGGCATCTTTTATCGAATATCTGTTCAGCTTCTTTTATGGTTATTAGCTTGTCATGTGTCTCCATTTTAGAGCTATCTAAGTTATAAACATCTAGTTGTTTCAAGTCCCAATCCATTGCTCGTTTAATCCTTTAATAACGTACTCTTCACGCTCTAACAGGTTGATATTCCTAAGGTATTCTTTAACTTTACGGTGCCTTAACCCAAGCCTAACAGCAATAGATAGTGTTCCTGTTCCGTTTTTAAATAACTTAAGGATTTCTGCTTTTCCGCTTTTTGTTAAATGTCCTGATCCGGGTTTAACGTATTCCCCGCTTTTATTCCAATTATCGTTTGGGTGTTTTTCCATTGCCATAATTAACTCCTTTCTATTCAATTCAAGTCTATTCAATTCAATTCTATTCTTTGCGTTACTTTGCGTTACGTAACGTTACTTCGCGTTACCGAGCGTTACGCCATAGACATCCAATCCTGTATTGGTATCGCATAAACTTCATCCCGATCAAAATTGTCTCTCTTTCGGGCTGGTCCTTTATTTTGCTCAACAGGCCAATGTTCTGGGTTTTTTACCACGCAATACCAAATGCCATCATCGAACTCGAATATAAGCAGGAAGCGCATATTCTGTCGCTTCGCTACAAGAAGAGCTTTATCTACCTTCTTTTTATCGAGCCAAATGCTTGGTAAGCTGTTTAGTTTGTAGTTTCTCTTTTTTATTTCATAAAACGCTACAGGAGCGCCATCCCTGAAAAAAGCACCGTCCACTTCACATAGCTTAGGCGCCGGATAGCTTTCCACGTTCCATGCCTTAGCGGCATATTCAGCGATTCTTCTTTCGTCTCGTTCATTCTTCGTATTCTCGTGCATTTATAATAATCCTTTCGCTACAAGAGTCATACTTGCTAGATGTCAAGCTTACGACTTGTCTATCGTCCAAATAAAGCACGCCATTCAAGGCGTCTTTTACGCTTTTCACCAGATTGTCCAAATCCGGCTTTTTTGCGCGATAGGTCTCACAGTCGCAAACACCATCACAACCCTTTTGACGCTTTTTTGAGGAGAAGTAAAACTCTATCCACAAACCTACCTTTTTTTCCCAAGGTTTACTCTCAAACAGGAGCCTGACCCGTTCCTTGAGCTCAGCTTCCCATTTCCGCTGGGCTGGATCGGTGAATGCCCGCCTTCCCTTGAATCGTGGGCGGGATTTGGCTTTTGGGCGCATCGGTATGGTGAAGCTTGCAGTAGTCATGCGCCTGTTTTAGCCGATTTTCGTATTTTAGGCAAAACCGGGTAGGGGAAACCCAGAAATCGCTCAAAACGGTCCCTGAGAGCCCAAATGTGCGTTTCCGCCGAACCTTAAGCCTCGGTCCATATAAAGGGTTTAAAACGAGCTAAAAAATGTTGCCCGGAAAACCCTATAAAATAGGTGGGTTGCAAGAATAGTCGTAAAAAAACGAACATTTTGGACATTAGTGGTTTGCGGTGCCCCTAAGAGACGCTATAAGAGCTTTAGAGTTAGAAAACGAAAGGAAACTCAAAATGACAAACGCTTCTAAAACTACCGCCCAGAACTGGTTAACCCAACACGTTACTATCGTTAAGTCCGGTGGCACTAACGCCGAGCTGCTTGCGTTGGTTCCTCATAACGGCACTGCCGAGATCCCTCTAGCGAATGCTCCTGAGACCATCCAGAACACTTGGGCGGCAGACGATTCGTTGATCAGCAAGCCTGTTTATAACACACTTGGTTTCGTGCTTTACTCCATCGAAGGAGACGTTCCTTCCGAGCAGAAGAAAAACCTCAAGACCAAGCCCATTAATGATTGTCTTGTTGCGCCTCGCGGGTTCATTTGCCTTACGGCAGCGGACACACTGTTCACCGAAGTTCAGTGGGCGAAACGTTACTACGTAGAATGCTTGGTTGAGTCCCGTAAGCCTAACAAAAACGGTGAGCTTGTTCGAACCTCGAAGAAATACGCCAGAATCATCTCTGCCCGAAATCGCGACATCGCCAAGGCCAAAATGAAGTCGAAGATGGCCAACAAAGGTCTGCCTTACTCAGTCGGCTGTAACGATCTTAGCGAACAATCAAACTGGGCTCGATAAGCCCAGTGATTTTGGAGGCAACCATGCGAATACCTAACACCGTAATCAAACTGCCAATCTGCTTCCGCTGCTGTGACCTTATTTTTGGCACTAACAAGGCGGAAGGCGCTGACCACAACGACCAAGAATTTGACTCCTTCAATATCGCGATGGAGGAGTACGATGACTGGAAGCTTGTCGAAGAAACGGTTTCTTTTGACTCTGACCGCCTTGGCTGCTCCTGCTGCCTTGGCCCTGCCCCTGAATACGTGACAGCCAGTGCAACCTTCAACCCAAACTGGGAATCTTACTAACAATCCCCGAAAGGATACTAAAATGGACAATACAGAAAAACGAGCATTCTTAAAAACCGTCGTCGCCTACCCTGAGCAAATCAGGGTGGTGGACGATCTTGATGATAACGCTATCGACGCGATGTGGGAAAACGTCCGCAAGCAAGAAAATGAGCACTTTTTAGAGTCGAAAGAATCTGAGCAGACTTTGGAGCTAGCCAATATGGACTTCAGGCGCTTCAGAGATGCCGTAGGCTTCGCGCTTACAGATTTTGTAGTCATTTACCGCTTCGGTGGAACACGCGACTGCAAATGGCGTCCTGCGGTGCCTTGCTCCTGCAAAGCTGAGGCATTGAAGAAGCGTGACGAAGTTCAGCGTAACGGTTATCTGGCGATCATACGCACGGTGGGCTGGCTGCTCGAGAACGGTCTGCCCTCGGGCTGGTTCGATCCTCACACCAGAGTAAACTTTACCTACCTCAAGGGAGCATGAGATGACTTTTGAATCTGAAGATGCCCCGAAGTGCATACATTGCTTTCATACGATTCCTGAAGGCGCCGAATCTCCTATTTATTGCAGTTCGACTTGTAAATTTTATTACGCGAACACCTATCACTTTTCAACGTCTAAAAAGGCGTTGAAATTTTGCCGCATCGCTATCGAGCTTAAACAACGAATAAGCGTAACGACAGATGGTAAGCCTATCGGCGCCACTTATTCCGTCTTATGCCTACCGGAAGGAAACGATCATGACTAACATCGAACCCCATAATAATTTTAAAAACAAATTAGTGCACATCTGCAAGCATTGTCACAGCGCCTTCAAAAAGCAGTGTGACCCACAAGACCACCCGCTCCGGGAGGAGCAACATAAGACACATGGTGATACTGGCTATTACTACGCATACAAATACCTTGAGGCATGCAAGTCCGCTATTGGACCTTACGAGGTAGTTACGCAGCCAAACTACTGCCATAATATTTACTGCGGTGTTTGTGGGTATCGAGACGAAGCGCACAACTTCTTTCAGGTTAAGCCTTATGACTCTACGATGTATGACCACTTTATGGCTACACACGAAAAAACTGGTTTTTTTGAAGGCGGTTCCATAAGGTTTTTCGATTGCTCATTTATGACTCAATCTGTCGCTGGGTTTTTTATAACCAGAGAAGGTACAACGTTTTCCGATGGTTCTTCGGCTGAAGGCTTCACTGTTAGAAGGTATACAAATGATGGCGTTGAAACGATCGGCGAGTTCCTAGAGCACGACAGTTGCGACTTGGCGGTTGGTCACGCTGCGTTTAACGTTTTATCCTCGTTTGCTTTTTGGGATCTAATGAGAATGCCCCATGAAGACACGGAAAGAGGACATAAAGAATGTTCACAGATGCACATCATGGCGGTTGAAAGGTTTCTTGAACAACCAGCTGCCATAAACGCCAACTTAGCGTTTCCTGTTTACAGGGAGATTTTCCAAAACGCCTTATGCAAAGCATTTGTTTGGAGCGTTGCAGATAGAGATGATTTTGAATGGGCCTTGCGTGGTTACCACGATGAGAAAGAAGAACAGAACGAAGAAGAAGAAAGGAACTTCTAATGAGCAATAATGATTACTGGTATAACAGAGAATACGAACGATACACTGGGTTCCGCGATCAGCCTGACGAAACCCCTAGGCAACGAAAACTCCGGGAGGAATACTCAGACTTGCAGCAATGCGGTGTGCATGAGTCTTACCCTTCGGACAAGCAAGTGCAGACCTGCCAAGACTATCTTGATAACTACCCTTCTGAGACGCAGATCGCTTCTTCTAAGGGCGATACGTCTACCCTTCTGCACATTGGGCTATCCAATAAAAAAAACCCAGACAAAGAGGCGCAAGAGATCCTAGATCAGCTTCAGGAAATTCATTCTGGCTTGGATGAATACAGCGAAAAGCTTAAAAACGCCGAAAGGTTGCTTAACGAAATGGGTGACTTCCTGAACAAGCTTGGGAGAAAAAATGAAAGTTGATTTTATGTTCATAGACGATGCGCCTTGCATCGTTGAAGGATGCGGGCAAACTGCCGTTCGTCAACTTCGATGGTCGGTTGGGACAAAGTTTTGCCTTTGTCCTGACCACCGGGACGAAGAGATCAGGAAAGAACAGGTTTTCGATCCATTCTTTGAGCCGAAAGGTTACGAGAACGAAAAGAAATTCAAGAACAGGGTCTTACGCTCTGGCTTGCCTGAGCACCTTCTAGGTCTCCTCGGCGTGTCTGCAAGAAACATGGACCCATGCGGTCTCAAGGAAACTGATTCTCTTGTTCATGCTAGAAACCTCGTAAAAGCTCACCCGCAAGGAGTTATGGTTTTATCCGGTCACAACGGCATAGGTAAGTCTATAGCAGGTGCTTACGCTGCTTGGGTAAGCCGAGGGCGATTCCTTAGAAGGTCAGAGTGGTCAAGCCTTACGACATGGTCAAAAGACATTGACGAGCTTACTGAGCTTCGGGACTATCCGGGGGTTTTGGTTTTCGATGAGGTGTTGCAGAAGTCAGAGGCGAGAGAAAGCCCGGAAGTGGTTAAAGCTTTGAATATCGTGGTCTGCGAAAGGCACGACATAGGCAAGCCAACTCTTCTTACTACTCGCGCAAGCAAGGGAGAATTTTGGCGGGTATTCGATAATGATATTATGGACCGATCCAGACAATTTGAGCCTAAGGGTTCTGGGTTTATTGAGATTGAAGGCTCATCTTTACGATAGGAGTACAAATGTTAACGGAAGAACAAAAAGAACTAAGAAAAAACCTCGTTACTGCAAGTCAAATCGGTACGCTTATGGGTTACAACAAGTACAGCTCTGCGCTTGATCTGTATATGACTAAAAAGGGATTAGTAGATCCGTTCGAGGGCAACGAATATACGGACTATGGCCATTTTAAAGAGCCTATAGTTGCCCATATCTACCAGTCTAAAATGGCGGAGCTTGGAGTTCCGGTCAGGATGGAAGAATCAGAAACCTTAGTTAAGGGCAGGTACGGGGCAACACCAGACCGTATTATTACAAACTGCGAGACTAATGAATGCTGGCTGCTTGAGATAAAAACAACTGGCAACGGTAGAGACTGGGATGAAGGAGTTCCGGAAAAGTTCCAGCTTCAATGCCAGTGGCAAATGATGGTAGCAGGGTATCAAAGATGCGATATTTGCGTTGAGTACGGAAACGGGTTTAAAATGTTCACGCTTTATGCAAGCGAAGAGCAGCAGAAAGTTATGTGCGACGTTGCAGACAGTTTTATTCACTGCCTAGATAACGACATTGAGCCAGACGCATCCGACAGTCCGTTCGACAAACATTTGCTCGACAAAGTTAACAACCCTCAAGAAGACAAAACATGCCAGCTTGGGTTCGGGCACTTGCAAGAAATGTTTGAGCTTAACGAGAAAATGAAAGCAGACAAGAAAAAATACAACCTTTTAAAAAATGAGACTGTTCAGATGATGGAAAGTGCTTCCTACGGGAGAGACGATTACGGCGTATATAAAGTAAGCAATAAGAGAAGCAAGGGTAGCCGAGTATTTAACTACAACGGTGCTTTCGCTTACCTTTTGGATAAGTTAAAAGACCTCATGGGCAATGATGCTAGTGAAGGTTTACAAGATGATCTTGAAAAGATGTTTGCCAGCAAGACAGAGGGTTCTTACAGGTTTACAATCTCTAAAGACAAAAAGAAAGAAAAGCAAATGAAGAAGGAGTTAAGTCATGACTAGCGAACAGCCAAAATACTTAACGGTATCAGAAGTGGCGGATGAGTTAAGGCTCTCTGCTGCTACCGTTAGGGATATGCTTAGAAACAGCGCCATGCCCGGCATTCAGATTAGAGGGACTTGGCGGATTGATCGAAAGAAGTTTTACACAATGCTCGACGAACTTGAGCAAACCAGCGAAAGGGTAGAATAATGACAGAAAAAAAAGAAATGATGAACGTTAGCGGTAACGGTGTTGCGTTGCAGACATTTGCAGACATGCAACGGTTCGCGCAGGCAGCTGTATCGGCCGGATATTGGAAAGACCTAAAGAGCGTTGCTCAAGCGGTAATGAAAGTGCAGATGGGGCTTGAGCTAGGTATGAAGCCCATTCAAAGCTTTACCCGGATACACGTTATCGAGGGCAAGCCAAGTCTTTCCGCCGAGGCAATGGGCGCACTTGTAAAAGCCAGCGGTAAATACAGACTCGTAGAGAAGGCGGGCGATGACAAAGCTGCTGAGGTCGCTGTGTACGAGAAAAGCGGGGACAGCTGGGATTACCTAGGCAGTGGGCGGTTTACGATTCAAAACGCTCAGGAGGCTGGCCTGAAGAACAGAAACAACTGGAAGAGCTACGCTTCCGACATGCTTTGGGCTAGGGCATTATCTAGGGCATGCAGAAGACACTGCTCAGACGTTGTGATGGGCTTCTATGTGCCGGAAGACTTCAATATGAGGGAAACCTCTACTGGGTTAGAACAAATCGAGCCAGAAGCTCAGGTGATTCAACCTAAAACTGAAGTAGTAAAAAAGAAGAGAGCTTCAAAGCGCAAAAAGAAAACCGTAGAGAAGCTTGCTGTTGACCCCAACGACCCTCAGATCATGGATATTGTTGAGGTTGAGGTTGAGGAAAAAAGCGAAGACATATTTGGCAACCCTACCTCCGCCGCAGAGGTTGACGCCGAAGCCGAAAAGAAAATGATGCACGATGGCATACAAAGCCACCCTGCTCCTCCGGCATACACCGAAGAGCGTATGATGTTCTAAAGAAAAAACCCCCAAGGATGGACTTTCCTTGGGGGTTTTTAAACGAAAGGATACGCACAAATGTATGCGCAGTTAAACTCTAACATCCTTCAGAACAAAAAGACAAGGCGTCTAATGAATGCCTTAGGGCTAAATCCTAGAGAAACCTTAGGTATACTTGCCTCTTTATGGGTTCATGCGTTAGTTTGCGCTGAGGATGGTGTTTTGTCTGGATATACGACGGATGATATTGCGGACGCTATTTTCTGGCCACAAGAGGACGGACAGAGACTGGTTCAAGCACTTGTTAATGCTGGATTCTTAGAACTTTACGGAGACTTAGTAAATGGAGACTATTCTATTGCTTCTTGGGAGGAGCATACCGGGAAATCCCTTAGTATGCGGTTCAGGATAAGAGAGCAGAACC
>CERY01112507.1_pt1 | contig 15089 bp, 16 predicted proteins | sample 530701 | NCBI WGS metagenome assembly CERY01 (sample SAMEA2620879, study PRJEB7988) | marine metagenome | biome: marine biome (ENVO:00000447); feature: surface water layer (ENVO:00002042); material: "saline water (ENVO:00002010), including plankton (ENVO:xxxxxxxx)" | depth 5 m
TAATGATTAGACCTATGACAGACGAGGAACGACAACGTGCAAAGGAGAAACGATATATGAATAGCAATATGAGTACAGAGATTGCTTTGTATAACGCAATGAAGAAACATGACTTAACTTTGGCAGAGGCAATACAAGCAATGGAGATGTTTGCAAATGACAAAGAGTTTCAAAATGACCTTGACAGATTCTATGGAAATGAGGTATTCATAGAAGAATGAAACACTTAACACTCGACATAGAAAACACTGTGACAAAACGAAACGGCAAGATACATCTTGATCCGTTTGAACCAGAGAATACGTTGGTTATGGTGGGTATGCTAGATGATCTTGGTAACGAAGCACTAGTGACATTTGATCACTCAGAGCATCCACCCACCCAAGGGGGAGCACAGATAGTACAGCAGCTACTTGATAGTGCTCCCTTACTTATCATGCACAATGCTGCCCATGATCTTGTGTGGTTATGGGAGTCTGGTTTTACATACAATGGTTCTGTCTTTGACACAATGCTAGGTGAGTATGTATTGCAACGTGGACTCAAAGAGCCACTATCTCTTGAGGCTTGTGCAGAAAGATACGATCTTGATACAAAAAAGCAGGATACTTTAAAAGAGTATTTCAAAAAGGGTGCGTCTGTTAGAGACATACCTTATGCAGAGCTACAGGAATATCTGTCTGCTGATCTACAGGCTACGCAACAATTGTACTTACATTTGGTGACACAGTACGAGGAATGTAGCACACTGGAAGGAACTATACGTCTTACCAATCAACTTGCTGTACATTTGTCACGTATATACCAACGTGGTTTTGCTGTTGATATGTCTGTGCTTGATCAGGTTAGACAAGAGTTTACAGAAGAACGAGATAGCCTTGTCTCTAGTCTTGAGGCACAGGTAATTGACCTGATGGGTTTTAGGCCAATCAATCTTAATAGTCCAGAACAATTGTCTTGGGTTATTTACAGCAGCAAACCCAAGGACAAAAAAACATGGCCCGATATGTTTGATCAACGTATGGATAGACAAGATCTACAATACCAGATACGTAGCAATAGCATTAAGTTGTACAAACAAAAGGCAGTACAATGTAATGTATGCAAAGGTAATGGAAAGATACGAAAGGTAAAAAAAGATGGAACACCATATGCAAAACCTAATAACTGTGCTACATGTAATGCCAGTGGTTTTTTATTTCTGGATACTAATGAGATAGCTGGGCTACGATTTGGTAGGGATGTAGATAATCCTAAATGGATTAGTGCCAATGGCTTTAGTACTAGTAAAGATAATTTAGTGTACCTAGAGGGTATTGCACGTAGCAGAGGTAATGCTAGGGCAGAAAAGTTTTTATCAAGTGTCCGTAGGTTGTCAGCAGTAGAAACTTACCTCTCTAGTTTTGTAGAGGGTATTGCAACACACGTCAAGTCTGATGGTAAACTTCATGTAAGATTGTTGCAACATCGCACTGGTACTGGAAGACTGTCAGGTGCTGATCCTAATATGCAAAATATGCCACGTGGCGGTACTTTTCCCGTCAAACGTGTATTCAAGTCACGATGGGATGGTGGGTCAGTGATGGAAGCTGACTTTGCCCAGCTTGAGTTTCGTGTGGCTGCGTTCTTATCACAGGATAAGACTGCTCTCAATGAAGTGGCTACAGGCTTTGACGTGCACAGTTATACAGCCAAGGTTATTACAGATGCTGGTCAATCTATCAGCAGACAGGAAGCCAAGGCACATACATTTGCCCCTTTGTATGGGGCAAGTGGCTTTGGTAGAACCAAGGCAGAGGCTGCTTACTATCAGCAGTTTACAACCAAGTACAGTGGCATTGCCAAGTGGCATGAGGCACTAGCAAGAGAGGCATTGACTACAGGCAAGATTACTACTCCATCTGGACGTGAGTTTGCATTCCCTGACGTAGAACGTAGACGTTATGGAGGTGTGACATTTTTCACACAGATAAAAAATTATCCTGTACAATCGTTTGCAACTGCTGACATTGTACCTATATCTCTGATATACATTGATAAGATGCTAGAGATAAATAAATTAAATAGTTGCATTGTCAACACAGTACACGATAGTATTGTGATTGATGTGCACCCCAACGAGAAGGAGAAAGTATTAAGGATCATTAGCCGTACTAATGAAGTGCTTACGTCACTGGTAAACAAACGTTGGAATCTGGACTTAAATGTGCCTCTTTTATTAGAAGCAAAAATAGGTCCGAATTGGCTTGACACAAAGGACGTAGCCTGATATAACTATACATCTGTAACAAAAGAAAAGGAGATACATATATGACAATGGTAGAAACATTTAATACATCAGATTACAACTCAATGGCTGCTACACTTGGGATGGCAGCAGATAATAAACCATCCCGTGATAGTTCCACACTTGCACGATTACGTATTAATCACTCACCTATCATGGGTGAGCAAGAGGTAAATGGTAAAAAGGTAAAGCTAGAGGTTGTAGCTGGTGGCACGTATAAGTTGGAGATTCCTGATGGGCCAACTTACTACGCAGAATCTGCCACTATACGTCCATACATGCAAAGGTTTATGTATAAACGATTTATCATGGGTAGTGATTCAGCACCTAATCGTTATGTTAAAACAATTATGGCTGACAACCTAAACATTGATCTAAAAGACAATGATGGTGGTTTCAACTGTGGTAAACCTGCAGGATGGATAGAGGACTTCAAGGCTTTGCCTCAAAAAACACAAGACTTGATCCGACAGATTAAACGTGTTCGTGTAATGTTTGGCACAGTAACACTTGTTAATCCTGTAGACTTGAATGGCAACCCTGTCAATCAAAATTTAGACAATACCCCATTTATATGGGAGATTGAAAACCGTGATGCTTTTAAGATGGCTGGCGGTATCTTTGCTAAGTTAGGCAAGATGCGTAGGCTACCACCGATGCACACAATCAAGTCAGCCACACAAGAACGCAGTTTACCTAACGGTAACAGCTTCTTCTTACCTGATTTGGAGTTGGATATCACTAACTCATTAGACTTAGATGCAGATGCACAAGAAACATTAACAAACTTCTTGGCTTGGATTGCAAACTACAACGAATATATATCCAATGCATGGGATGAAAACGTTAGCAAACACGAAGACATCCCATTTGATGACGTGAATGATATCATTGACGCAGACATGGAAGAGTTTGCATGATTAATCATCCAGCCGAACTAAAGATACATCAGTATCTGGAGAATGCAGCCAATGGTAAGTCAGAGATGTCTGATGAAACCATTGACCGTGTTGCTTCTGATGTTGCTGATGCATTAAAAAGACAGTTTGGCTCTGGCAACAAACGTGATGCCTTTAAACTAAGGATGTCCAACATTGGACGTCCTACTTGCCAACTTTGGTTTGATAAAAATAAACCAGAAACAGCATTGCCTAAACCAACTACGTTTGTATTAAATATGATGATTGGAGACATAGTTGAGGCAGTCTTTAAAGGTGTTCTTAAAGAGGCTAATGTAGACTTTAAGGATACAAATAGAGTTACCCTTGCAGTGGGAGACATTGATGATACTTATGTCTCTGGCTCTTATGATCTTATTGTAGATGGGGCAGTAGACGATATTAAATCTGCGTCTGATTACAGTTACAAATACAAGTTTGATTCTTACGAGTCATTAGAAAATAGTGATCCGTTTGGTTATATAAGTCAGCTTGCAGGTTATGCACGTGCTGCAGGTAAAAAACTTGGCGGCTGGTGGGTAATTAACAAAGCCAGTGGACAATTTAAATATGTCAAGGCAAAAACAGATGTGCCTAGACAAATAAATAAAATAAGAGATACGGTTGAATCATTAATTAAAAATGATTTCAGTCGGTGTTTTTCCCCTATACCTGAAACGTTCAGGGGGAAAACAACGGGCAACTATATACTTGACGATGGTTGTAAATTTTGCGACTATAGGTTTGAATGTTGGCCTAGTCTTAGAGAGATACCCTCAAAGGTATCTAAGGCTAAAGTACCACCTATTGTTCAATACGTAGAAAAGGAGTAGTAATGATTGGAACAGATGAGATCAAGGAAATGCAAGATATTATTGCATCAATGGAGAAAGAGCTTGCCGAAAAGAAACGGGTATTACGAGAGGCAAAGTACGCAGGATTACGTACAGCTATGCAAGCTCGTAAAGAAGCAGATGAAGCTGTTAAACAAGAGTTAAAAGATTTAGGTTTAACACCTACAACTTTTGGAATGCCGTTTGATTTAAGCTGGAAGTTCTAGTGAACCACAAACAGTTTAAAGCTGCAATGAAGCATGGGTATAGGAGTGGTCTTGAGATAAAAGTCAAAGACTTTTTAAGAGAACATAAGATACCTATCAAGTACGAATGCTTAAAGATTGAGTGGGAAGACTTGATGTATCGTACCTATACTCCAGACTTCATTTTACCTAACGGTATTATTGTTGAGGTCAAGGGTAGATTTACTGCGACTGATAGGCGTAAACATGTTTGTATCAAGAAACAACATCCTAAGTTGGATATACGTTTCGTGTTTGAGAGTAGTAGACGCAAGCTAAGTAAAGGTGCTAAAACTACGTATGCCTTATGGTGTGAACGTAACAAGTTTGCATACTGTGATCGTGTAATACCTATGGAGTGGCTAAAAGAAAAAGGTAAGAATATGCATCCAGAGTTTATTCAGTTTCCTTTAAAAAAAGTAAAGAGAGGTTAGCATGGGTACAGTATTTCAACAGTTTGATGACAACGATATATTAATACGTCTGTCTCCCTTCTTAGATGAAAAAGATGGGTGGACAGGTGAGGTATTGGTAGGCATAGCAACATCAGAGGATAACTATCTTAGTGAAAATGATTACTTTCATATTATGCAGTTAGGATCTATGTTATGTGCAGCCGTTCCTTTAATGGAAGAAAGTGAGACATTTAGAAAAATGCTTTACGAGTATACACAAAATGTGTTAGAAGAGGAGAAGAAAGAAAAAAAGAAAAAAGTAGTAGAAAAACACGACAATATAATCAAGGTAAACTTTTGAGAGGAACACGAATGTTTGACAATGTAAACAATCCAAAACATTATAACCAAGCAGGTATTGAATGCATTGATGCCATTCGTGCCGCCACTGGTGAAGGTTTTGAATACTATCTACAGGGCAATATATTAAAGTATTTGTGGAGATATCGGTACAAGAATGGGGTAGAGGATCTCAATAAAGCACAATGGTATCTCAAGCTATTGATTGAGGAAAAAAATGCGAGTAAAAATATTTCTGACAATAGAACTGGATGAAGAGGATTACCCCATACCTGTAGATGGTATGGTAGAAGAGGATGTGGATGAAACTATACGTAATCTCATTCACGATGTAGACGGTGTTACCGTTAAGTCTGTAAAAGTAATAGTGGAGTAAATAATGATATTAGAAAAACCGACAGAAACCTATGGCCCAACACTTAATATCTCTGAGGAGATACATTCCATGAAATATCGTGGAAAGAACGAGTCATTTAAAGAGGCTATGAAACGTGTAGCTGAAGCATTAAAAGATGATGAGTCACACTTTTTAAACTTTAAATCTATACTGTACAATCAAAGATTCCTACCTGCTGGACGTGTGCAATCTGCAATGGGTGCACCAAGACGTGTAACACCTTATAATTGTTTCGTGTCCACTACCATACAAGATAGTATGCAAGGCATTATGGAAGCCGCCACAAGAGCCGCAGAGACTATGAGGCTTGGTGGTGGTATTGGATACGACTTTTCTACGTTACGTCCACGAGGGGCTATGATACGCAGCCTAGAGAGCAAGTCCTCTGGCCCTATATCTTTTATGAATGTGTTCGATGCAGTGTGTGGCACAATCTCAAGTGCAGGGCATAGACGTGGAGCACAAATGGGTGTGCTACGTGTAGACCATCCCGATATTGAAGAGTTTGTACGTGCAAAGAACAACAGTACTGACCTAACTAACTTCAATGTGTCGGTGGGTATTACAGATAAGTTTATGGAAGCAGTAAAATCGGACAGTGACTTTGACCTAGTATTTGAAGGCACAATCTACAACACTATCAGTGCTCGTGCATTATGGGATGATATCTTACGCAGCACTTGGGATTGGGCAGAACCTGGGATACTATTTATTGACAGAATAAATAAAAAGAATAACTTACGTTACTGTGAAACAATCGCAGCAACCAACCCATGTGGTGAGCAACCATTGCCACCTAATGGTGCATGTTTACTTGGATCTTTTAACCTAGTTAAATATATAGTTAAAATAAATGACAAGTACGTGTTCAATATTAATCAACTACGCAATGACATACCTTACGTTGTACGTGCTATGGATAACGTAGTGGATCGTGCAGTTTATCCACTAAGCCAACAAGAACAAGAGGCTAAGTCAAAACGCCGTATGGGTTTAGGCGTAACAGGTGTTGCTAATGCAATAGAGGCACTTGGTTTTGAGTATGGATCATCTGCATTCATCACACAATTAGAAATAATAATGGAGGTAATACGTGATACAGCATATAAAAGTTCTATTTCTTTGGCCTTGGAAAAAGGTCCGTTCCCTTTGTTCGATCAGAGGTACTTGGATTCCGATTTTGCGAAGACTTTACCAGACGACATTAGGCAGGATATTTCTAATTATGGCATTCGTAACAGCCATTTATTATCTGTGGCCCCCACAGGAACAATCAGTCTCTCAGCAGATAATGTCTCCAGTGGGATCGAACCTGTCTTCTCCTACTATTACGACAGAACCATTATCACCTTCGATGGACCCCAGACAGAACGAGTAGAGGACTACGGCTATAGGGTGTTTGGTGTCAAGGGCAGGACTGCAGACGATTTGTCGGTGTTTGATCACGTAAAAGTGCTCAATGCAGCCAGCAAATATGTTGATAGTGCCTGTTCCAAAACATGTAATGTTGGTGATGATGTATCATGGGAAGATTTTAAGGATGTGTACATGCAAGCATATGAAGGTGGTGCATCTGGATGTACAACTTTTCGTGCATCAGGAAAACGGTATGGCATTCTTAATGCATCCTCTGTAGAAAATGTTGCAGAGGAAGAAATTATAGAAGATACAAAAGATTTTGTTGACGAGGGAACAGCTTGCTATTATGATATGGAAACTGGTCTTCGTAAATGTGAATGAAAGGAGTGACTAAATGACAACAGTAAATATAAATGATGTAGATTATGATACAGAGGATTTTAATGAGGATCAAATGGCCTTGTACAATGAGATCATGTATGCTACAAGTATAGTCAATAATCTTACCTATCAAATGCAGTGTGTAAAAACAATGCAAGCTAGTGTAGCAAATAAACTAACTAAATCTTTACAAGATAAAGGAGATGATAATGCCAGTACGGAAGAAGTTTAGGGTAGATTGGTACAACAGGTATGACTCACCTGCCAAGCAAACCCTTGTGCAATATCTAGAAAGTATTGGACACGAGATAACCGAAACTAAAGAAAATTACACTGTAGATATTGTTTCAACAAAAGAAGACCACACGTATTTTAACGAGGCAGAGGTCAAGGTTTCTTGGACAGGTGATTGGCCTACCGAGTGGAAGGAGATACGTATACCAGAACGTAAGACCCGACTACTTGACAGGTACAAAGATGCCAATGGTGTACTAAACTTCTACGTCTTTCGTAGAGACTTAAAGCAGGTATGGCGTATCAAAGATACCAGCCTGACAAAAGAACGGTTACGTGAAGCAAAAGGTAGAAACATCACAAAGGGTGAGCACTTTTATCACATCCCTTACAATGAAGCAACATTAATTAATATAGGAGAAGCAGCATGAACCCTAAGAAACTATCCCGTAAGCAACGCAATCTTGGCAAACATGATGCGCCATTAAAATGGCAGTTTGACCAAGGCTTCAATGCCTTTAAACGTGGGAAGATTGTCAACCCATTCTCAGATGATACTATGCAGTCTAGAGAGTGGGAGAGAGGCTTCAATAAAGCCTACTTTGAACAACTAAAACGGGTTAAAAAATATGAGCTTGGAAGAAGAGGCAAAGCAGTTTCTCAAGAAACGGAACACAGAGTCTGATCCAGACAGGCTACGTGACGAGTTAATAAAAATGCTGGAATGGTTCATAGAACAACTCAAGAAAAAAGGGGCTTAGTTGCCCCTTAATTTTTTGGTACAAAATCTATGTCCTGTAAAAGGCTACTAAATGCTATTAAGGAAGTTAGATCTTCTAAACTTGTTATATCAGGCAGTCTTTTATTTACATCTTTAAATAAAACTATACCGTAGGCTCTTTCATCTTTTGATAATCTTCTTAATTGATCCGCAAGTATGGCACGTTGATCAGCAAGACCAGCTTCAGGATCATTATAAGCTGCACGTAAATCTTCTGCAGCCTCTTTAATAAAAACACGTGCAGCCCTGTGTTGATCTCTTTTACGAGTATGTCTAGACTCTGCAAAATCTTTAGCTAATGTTACCATCATTGGAAAAACATTTTCTAAAAATTGATTTTCTGCCAACTTTAGTTCTGGTATTCTAGATTTACTACCATGCACATATGTTGCATCGTCGTAGCCTATTTTAGTTAAATAATCTCTAACATCTGAGTCACGATCTTTTATAGTTATACCTGCAAATAGCCTTGTTGCTGCATCAGGACGATCAACCTGCCCTTCATCTATTGTAACACGATTTGGTAACTCTTCTTCAAATGATGGTGCAGCTAAACCTCTTCTAGCCATTTGCTCATAAAATGTATTTTCAAAGGTGCTTTCTGATACCTCTACACTGCCAGTAAAATCTTTTGCCTCTTTAGTCCTAATGTCTAATGCTCTTTGTGCCTCTGGTATTTGAAATATGGGAGTAAGAAATGTATTGACATATTGTCCAACTAAACGGCCTATTCTTTTAGAACGAACTTCTTCGTCTATTTCATCATCTGTTCCTTTTATAATCTCAGTTATTTCATCAACAAATACATTTCCAGTTCCTGTTCTAACTACAGTTCCAAGAAATGTTTCAGTTATTTCATCCATCCCCATGCCAAACCAAGTATCTAATGTTCCTTCTTGTTGCCTTCTTGCAAAATCAGCTATCCAAGATGCTTGTCTTAAAGGATACTGAGCAGTAATATCTGCTTGCTTATCTTCGTATGCCATCATAGTATAGTTTTCTGTGGCATGTTCACTTGTTCTATAATCATACATTCCTTTTAAAGCAGCTAATCCTACAAGATTACGTGTAATGTCTTGCCTATCTCTAGCCGTTAAACCAGCTTCACGAGATTCTTTAAACAGTGCTTTTCTAATTGCTACTTGTGGTATACCACCTACGTTTTGTGCTATGTATTCCATTGATCTAAACATAAATCTAGGAAAGGGTACTATAACAGTTAAACCTGATTTAGTTATAAAATTAGATAGAACTTTAAATGGGGCAAAATCAGGTGGCAAAGCATACGTAACGTCCAGTGCTTTATTTGTAGATGCTTCAACTAAACTTAAAAAAGAATCTCCATCTTCAGGACGCAATGAGGGAGCATCATTTAACAAGTCTTGTATCTTACCCTCTTTTAAAGATTGTTGTAAATCTACATCCCACTTAACTTTTAATTGTCGTTCTAGTTCTGCCAAGAATGTTGCTCGTCTAACAACATGTTCTTGCCAACGGTTAGGGCTATTTACTGCCCATGCTAAGTCCTCACCACGTGACATTACTTGGTCTAATGCATAACCTGCTTTCGATGTAGACTGACCTCTACCTGTTGCCTTTTGTATTTCACCAATGCTATTAAACATTTTATCAAATTGTTCGGAAAGCTCTGGTCTATCTAAAATATAATCAGTAAATTCCTCTGCACGATTTTGCTCTAAAAACATGTAACGTAAATTATTAAATGATCCTGACCACGTTCCATCCCTAACTAAAGGATTAACTGAATTATGAAAATCTATTAAAGCTGCACCTCTAGACTTACCTGTGTGTCTAGCATTTCCATATGTAAGTATGGCAGTATCCATTATATCTGACAAAGACTCCATAGGAGAACGTATTAGTGCAGACTGAAAGTTACGTACAGCAGTGGCTAACGAGGATACCATTAACCCTCTACGTATATTTTCTCCACGTAGAACAGTGCCTGTCCACATTTTACCAAGTGCATTTTGTGTAGCTATCTTAGCTTCTATTTCCTGTAGTTCTTTGACAGACTTTGGCTTGATGCGATTAATTTGTGATAAACGATTTAATAACTTACCTGCTTTTGATCCTGATCCTACAATACCAAGCACGTATTCTTCAAAACTTAACCCATTCTTTGTTAAAACTTCTAGTAATTCTGGAGATGTAAGTAATTCTTTATCAAGTGTGAGATCAAATAACTTATCTATTAATCTTTCACCTTTCATATCTTTAAAAGGTTTGCCTTTTTTAACTTTTAATTTATCTGCAAACTTAGGATCACTTTTTAAGTCTACTATTGTGGAAACAAATATATCCATCTTATCTGGATCAAGTATGGGCAGTGCAAGTGCATCATCATTTATTGCATAGTCTGTTAAATTTACAGTCTTACCATCATTACCTACGTAGCCCATGTCACTGTAATAATCACTAATTTTTTTAGTACCTGCCTCTCTAATTAAATCTGGATCAGGAACAAGATTGCCATCTTTTAACTCTTTAGATATTTTTACATCTAATTCTTCTTCCATTTCTTTTATTAATTGTGTACGTAATTCTTTATTATCAGAGGCAACACTCTTTGCTGCTGCTACCTTTTCATCATACAATTTAGTTTCGTTAGCAATAGCTTTAGCTACATCATCATAAGCAGTCCTGCCACCTGATAATACTTTCCATGTAGCATTTATTGGCTTTATAATTAGTTTTGCTATCGGAATAGTAGCTGCAGTTTCTAATATACCAATACCAGTATTAAGTGCAGCCTGACCATATTCATCATCACGAACATTTTCTTGAACATCTGCAAAAATATGTGGTATTTCTACTGCAGCAGTAACAGGATTTAAAAACTCATCAGCCAAAACTATTTTATTTAGTTGTGGTATTGTTAAAAACCCTGCCTCTACTGCATTTAACAACCTTTCAGTCAAACCACTGGTAATAAAATTTCTATGATTTAAACGTTCTTTAGCTGCTTCATAATTACGTTCTGCAATATCCATTTGTTGTTTTAACAATGCATCTAAAGTAGTTTCTGCCGTTCCAATATCCATATCTGTTTGAGCTATTGCAGCCCTTTGAAGTGGAGTCATTTCTCCTAGAGGACCAGATGCTTGTACACGTAACCGCATCATTTCTGTTTGAGTATTAATAGCATCTTCTTTTAACCTTTTATGCATAAGTTTTGTAGATTCAAATATATCACCAGACTTAATACTAGTTTTATATTCTTCATATGCATCATCTAGTATTTGTTGGGGTGTTCTTTGTGGCTCTGTGTCTTCTAGAGCATCTTTTGTTTCCCCTGTCACAGCTTTTGTTTCTTCATCTATTTCTTTTATTTGCTCTTCTATTAAACGACTTTTTTCCAATACTTCATCTGAAGGCATTATGAGTTTAAGTTCGTAGTTTGTTAAATCTCTATTAAGGTCTGGTCTAAGAGAATTTTCAATAACTAAATTATCTAATTCTGTTTCTTCTTCTTCAGTCATACGATTATAGCTACTACCATATTCGTATTTTTTTGTATTATACTCTTTCCTTATTTCATCGAAGCTACGAATTTCTGACCTGCCTACAAAATCTGGACTCTTATCTATTTCCTCAGATGACACAACTTCTTTAGGGCTTTCATCTTTATAATCAGGATCAATCTCATCCATAGATAGCATAGGTAAACCACTGTCTGTTTTTTGCCCACCTGAAGTATAAAGAGGATTTATTTTAGATCCTCTATCTTGATTATAAAGACTGCTTATGCCTGATTTACTTTGTGTTGCACCATATAAAGGGTTTATTTCTGTCATAATAACTACTTCACCTTGGGTGGTGTGTAAACACCTGCATCAAAAAATGTATCAAATATCCCAAGAGGAGTTTCTGCACGAGGTATACCTGTATATACTTTTATTCTAAATTCAACCTGTCCAGTTTCTTGATTTTTTTGTTTTACAATAATAACATCCCCCTCTTTAAAACCCCCCACATCCTGTGTTTTTAAAGCTGCTGCAAAACTGTTAATAACATAATCTCCTGCATCATTAACTTCTGTTTTATTATAACCAAATTTCATAGTTTCTTTATCTGCTTTTTTATTAGCAACTGCTTTAGCATGATTTTCTAATGTTCTTTCTGCTTTATTTTTTATGCCAATAGCACGAGCCATCAATATTTCATCAGAAAAATTATCAGTTGGCTTTGCAGCTATTGCTATTTCACCTGCAGCCTCTAATGAAGCTATAGCTTGAGGACCAGCCTGACCTCTAATTGCCTGTATAATACCTGTTTCTATATCATATTTAAATCCTGCTTCTGTTGCAGCATTTGACCTTGCATTTTTAATTACTTCCTCACGAGAGTTAAGGCTAAAGAGCTTATCTGCTTCTTTACTAGGATCATTCTCCATTTGTGTTTTCCAATAAGCCACATTTTCATCTGCTATTTTATACTCTTCACTGTCCTCACCAAATTTACGTTTAGCACTTAATCTTTCATTTAACGATGTTGCATACCCTGCTTTAATACTTCCTATTTCAAAATCTTCTTCTTCTTCTTTTTTCTCCGCAAGTGTACTTAAATTTAACCTAAAGGGATTTTTTGGATCTATTTCAGTACGACTTTGAAATGTTTCACTAACTATACCGTTTATATTACTTTCATTTCTAGGATCATTATGATCATCATTTATTAAATTACTATCTAATATTGAGCTAGCAGAAAATCCATTTTTATTAGCAGTGTTTGCAAAATTTGCATACTGTGTTACTGCAGCAGATCCACCTTTCATAATCCACTGTGCTTGTGCATCAGTATAACCAAGTGTTTTTAGGAAAGCTGCATTTTCTTTATCTTCTTTTCTTGTTTTACGTCTTTCTGCTGCGTCAGCCAAACGCATTCTAGTTGCCTCTTCTTCTGCAAGCATATCAAATTTAAATTGACGTTCCTCTGCCTCATCAATATCTCTGACAATTTGTTTTCCCATTCCACTTAGAAATGCTCCAAAATTAAACGCCATCTGTAGTTCTCCTAGACATTAAACCAGCTTTTGGTTTTTCTGGCTCTGGTTCCTTAACCTCTGGTTCTGGTTCTGGTTCTTTGCTCTTTTTACTTTCCTCTTTACGCACCCTCTCCATTGCAAGTGCAACCCTTTGCTGCGTAGGTTTATCTTTATCTGTTGTTACATTAGAACCCATAGTGTACTCTACATCTGCTTCCTCTGCTAGGTATGCCATAGTTTCCATTAATACAGGTATAATTAATATGCCTACATCTAAAGAATGTTTACCCCCCATAACACCTGCAGTTTGCATAGAATTTGCAATAGTTGTTAAAGGTATACCTGTCTCCATTACATCAAATAAATTACCTATAAAATCTTCACTAAGTAATCTGGGTATATAAAACTCTAATGCCTCTTCTACAGTATCGTATTGTGGTGGATTTTGCCAAGGCACATTGCCTAACTCAGCAGTTAAACCTTGACCTGCAATAGGAGCATCTAACATAGGTTGTGGTTTAGTTACCATTTCTTAATTCCATTCTAGCTTTCCGTAATTCTGCAACGTATTTTGCAACCCGTTGTCTTGGGTTAAGCTCTTTTTTAGTTTCTGGTTTTTGCATATTACGAGATAATAATCCCATACTTTTACCAGTATCCTCAGTTTTTTCCTCTACTTTAGAAAAATCTAAATTACTATATGTCTGATATCCTACATTAAACATTATTTCTTCCTATATAAAACTACCCAAAATACTACTACCAATACTTGTTTTTAAATCAGAAGTAAGTAATGCTCCAATAAGAGCACCGAATCCTTCACTTACAGCAAAGTCTTCTTTTAGTTTTGCTAAATCAACTGTTGTGTCAGCATTTAATTGTGCTAGTGCTAATTCTTGATATCTTCCTCTATCATTTTCTGCAGATGTCCATGCCCAATTCATATTATCCGAATAAAATTGCCACAAGTTATTATATGCCGTAGTAGAATATCCAAGCAAAGATGCAGCATTTATTTCATTTGCTCTATTTATTGCTTGATTATCTGCAGTTGCAATTTGCCTACGCCACTGAGCATTTGCCTGATCAATCACAAGTCTATTCTGTGCATTAAATTGTTGACGTTGATTGTTTATCTCTGTATTGAATCTTTCAATAACATTAGTTTGCCCTGCATTAAACTGTGCCTGTGCATTTGCTTGTGATGTATTAAACTGTGCAGTATTGTTTGCTAAACTTGCAAAGAACTGATCTGTTTGATTTTGTGATGTAGCATTAAACTGTGCAGCAGCATTGATTGCAGCTTGATCAGTAAACAATGCTTGCGTTCTCTGTTGTGCTCTAAACAATTCGGTTTGTTGTTGATTTGATAAATTAGCCATATCAATTTGTAAAAAGTTTTGTGCATTTTGTACTGCAGCTTGTTGTCTATTAGACAGATTAGCCATGTCTAAATTTGCAAGTGCAGCAGCTTCTGCCATAACCATAGCTTGATTGTTATTTAAATTAGCTAAGTTCATACTGTTAGCAATACGAGAGTTTTCTAATGCTATCTGTTGCTCTGCAGTAAAGTTCATGTTAGCTACATCACTAACTTTAGCTGCATTAGCTACACGTGCCTGAAATGCTTGGTCAAACTCTTGACCTATAAATTGTGCTCTTTGTTGTGCTGCAAGCATAGCACGTTGTTGACGATTTGACAAGTTTTGTTGTTCAAAAGTTGCTTGTGTAGATGCATCAGCTTGAGCAATAGGTAACGCAGATTCCATAGCTGCCTGTACAAGTGCCTGTCCTGCTATACTACTAGCACCTAATCCTCTTGCAGCCATTTGTGCACTTACTGCTCTCATTGCACCAGCAGCCCATGCAGG
>CERY01006452.1_pt1 | contig 13824 bp, 16 predicted proteins | sample 530701 | NCBI WGS metagenome assembly CERY01 (sample SAMEA2620879, study PRJEB7988) | marine metagenome | biome: marine biome (ENVO:00000447); feature: surface water layer (ENVO:00002042); material: "saline water (ENVO:00002010), including plankton (ENVO:xxxxxxxx)" | depth 5 m
AGGCCCTGTGCTTTTGAAGAGGTCCTGCGTCAACCCACGGGTCAACGAAGAGGTAACGCTGGGGATAATGGGCATTGCTTGTCTTGTTTAGTAAGCAGACCGCTCGTTCACAGCCTGAACAATAATATGGTAATTTTCTGAACCACCGCCAGTAAACGACACCCTAAGACTCTTAGAGGCTGTGGTAAAAAGAGTCTGCCCATTAGCGGTGAATTCCGCATCAGAGCCTAAGCTTACATAATTAGCCGTCTCACCGGCAGCGCTTACATCATGCTGTAGCGTGACCTTTGTAGCCTGAAACCCTGATCCAGCCTCTGTGACGGAAAAAAGTCCAGTTCCGCCATGCCACTGTACATCAAATGTTCCAGTTCCTCCTGTGCCTTTGGTAGATATTCCGTATTGCATTGTAACTAGTTGTTACTCCTGGTTAGTAATTCATGTTTGACCCCGTCTTACCGCGAGTCCCCGTATTGACTGAGGGACGACGAATAATAAGAGAGCTAATTCCTGCGCCACGTTTGCGGGCTTCCTTCTTTTTCCTTCTTTTCTTTTCTACTGCCACTTCCGTAGGAGGTGGAGGAGGTGGTGGGGGAGGATCGGCTTGCACGATCTTTGGGCGGCTACACATAATTATAGGATGTTATCGTTTTGTTCCTTAAAAACAGCCTCAAGAAACTTGATCACGGCTCGTTGTCCGTAATGGTAGTCAAGCTCCCTAAGACTGGTGGATGGATTAAAGTCTTGTTGAGGGAACCTCTCCTGCATCGCCTCAAGTAACACCTTGGGCACTGTAGGGAAGTCGTTGTAATTAGACGTTATCATATATGGCTATAGATCGTTGAGTTCAACTGGAAGTTTGTCCTCATTGATCCACTCCTTGGTCTGTAAAAGACACATAGCATTCCACACCACAGCCCCCAAGTGGTCCTCTTCTTCATCGTTTTCCATAAAAGCCCACAGGTGTCTGTAGATGCTGTCAACATAGCGGCTAAGAGGTATTCCTTTCTCCCAATTGGATCTTCCATACTTGATTGCTCCATCTTCAAACCTCTTAGAAGCGGCCCGCAAAGCAGCGATGGGAAGCAAAGAGGGAAGCCCCTTACCTGCCATAGCATCCCTAACAGCCCCACTAGCAAACTCACTGCGTCCTCCAGTATCGGGAAGTTTTCTCACGGGTTCCATAGCTTAATCTCCTTTGTTTCCTTGTCGTATTCAGTGCTTCTAAGAATCCTGGCTAGGCGAGCAGTCAGCAATGCGTCTTCTTCTGAAAGGCCCTTAGACTTATAGACAGCGACCACCGTTTCCCATGACTCTCCGTGCTTGTCCAGTAGCTTTTGAGCCGTAACCACTCCAACACCGGGGACTCCTCCGTAGCCATCAGTAGAGTCTCCAGCCAATGCTTGTATCAGGTGGAACCTGTCAGCCTCCTGCTCTGAAGTGTCCTTTAGGTCGTCCTTCAGGAAGTTATACCAAGTGCATGGAAGAGTCCCAAAGTCCTTGTCCCCGCTGACAGCAATGGTGTTTTCCCTGTCCCCTGTAGCTAAAATGCCGATGACATCATCAGCTTCAAGGTTGTCCCAGCGGTCCCCGTTGAACTCCTCCATCATCCACTCTCTGATCTCGTTGATTCCCAGAGGGCTCCGCTTGTCTTTTCTGTTGGCCTTGTATTCAGGAAAGATGTCATGCCTGAAGGTCTTCCTGTCAGAGAAGATCGCAACGCACTCAGTAGTTTCTAGCTTGGCCAATATGTTCTCTATTAGCTGGGCTGCTTCTGCCTTGGCTTGGTTGAAGTCTGTGTGCAGGGTGAATATGTCATCCTCCCACTTTGTCTCCACTTCAGCAGCAAACGCCGCTCGGTAGAGAATCATGTCTCCGTCTATCAATGCTTGTTTCATAGCTGTTAGTGAGTCTCTGCCCAGTTGGCCCCAATCTTGTATTCCCCATCCAGAGGGCACTTGAAATTAAGGATCTGCCCAGCCTTAATAATCGCACTGACAAACGAATGCCCAAGGGCATCTGCCTGTTTCTTCTCACAGGAGAACTGAACCTCATCGTGGACGTTGGCGTGTAGCTCGTAGTGTATATCCTTGTTATCTAACTCAAACTCAACAAGGGCTTGCTTCATAACCACAGCGCCTGCTGACTGGAGTAGTAGATTCAACGAGCTGTGCATTGAGCGACAGGGGAGCAACCGCCCGTCCAGCCCTTTAAGAAACCCCTCCTTCTCTACCTGCCTGTGGACAGCAGTTGTTAATGCTTTAATCGCGGGAATCTTCGCCATGAAGGATGCCTTTAGTTGCTTACCCTCCCGGCTAGATCCCCCTACAATCTCCCCAATCTTCTGGTCACCAGCTCCATAGAGGAAGGCATAGATAAAGGTCTTTGCTTGGTCTCTTGTTTCCAAGCCCGCTGCTTCCTGGTTGGCTGTGTGGATGTCTCCTTCAAGGATCTCCTTGGCGTAGGCTCCCTTGTCCCACTGATACATGTAGTGAGCAAGACACCTAAGCTCCAACCCAGAGGCATCAGCACCTACAAGCACCTTGCCCTTGGGAGCTGTAAACAAAGCACGGCACTCCTTACCATACTCAGCCCTGACCGCAGGAACCTGTGCCATGTTGGGGTGGGTGTGGCTGCACCTTCCGCTAACCGTTCCAATAGGGTTGACCCCACCATGAATCCTTCCGTTGTGCTCCACCTTGAGCCACGCTTGGTTCCCTTCAGCAATCTGCCCAAGCCGCTTACTTACTAGCAGGTATTCCAATAGCTTTAGAGACTGGGGTGTGTCTATCTCCCTAAGAACAGCTTCGTTAATAGCGGGGCGCTTCCCTTCAAACGCCTGTGGCTCCCAGCCAGCGGACATCAAGCGCTCTGCAATCTGATCTCTTGAGGCAGGATTAAATGGGGTTTCTTTGGTTTTCTTTGGCCCCCTCTCAACGTCCTTGGCTTTGTGCCCATCAGCTACAGCAGCCTTCTTGCTGGTATACTGCTTGCCATCAGCAACCCACCAACAACTCTTCATCTCAGTCACGGTAGGCTCAAAGACTTCCTGAAGTTCCTGCTCAATCTTAGTTCTCCTGACCATCAAGTTCTTGATCAGTTCCTCTGCCGCCTCCTTGTCGAACGGAAAGCCAGTCTCTGTTTGTTTTCTCATCGCTCTCGCAAAGGAAGTCTCAAGCATGAGTGACTGGTGTGTATATTTCTTCTTAGCAATCAGGTGGTGAAAGAGCGAGGCAGTAACCTTCACATCCTGAACACAGTAGTCTTCCATCTCTTGGCTCCACTCGCTCCAATCTTCCGTCTCCCCATGCTCATCCTTTAGAACTCCAATACGAACACCCCAAGCCTTCAGCGAGTGACTGCCAATCAAATTCTTTGGGAACTCAGCCCGCTTAAAGTCATCAGTCTTCAGGTCTGGGTAAGAAACCCTGGACAATACAAGCGTGTCATACAGTGAGTGATGATCCCACCCATAGAGCTTCTTGAGAACAGGCCCGTCAAAGTTAATGGCATTATGGCCAATGACGTATTCATGGTCACTGAGCATCGCCAGCCCATCCTTGATGTTGTCCGCTCTAAACCTGTGAACCTTCTCTGCGTAATCAATAATGACCAAGCAGTGGATCTTCTGTAAACCATCAAGAGTTTCCCAGTTCTCAATGGCTTCTGTCTCAATATCAAAAAATGCTGTTTTCACTGTTTTCAGTTGTAGTCTCGTTGTTGAATTCATTCTCTATGTCTTCCGTCAGAAGCCCCGTGTCTATATCAAAGTTAAGGGCACAAGCTATGCCTGTCTGCCCACTGAATCTGTTCTTCAGCACACGTAGCTGCGTCTTGTTTCGCTCCTCCGCATCCTGCTGGTTTCTTTCCAGCCCTATAACCATGTCACTAAGCTGGGCAATCCCAGCAGAGCCACGCAGTTGAGCCAGTGATGTTGTTGCCCCTTCCTCATGTCCTCTACCTTCAGGACGCTTTAGATGACTCACCAAAATAAGGGCTATGTTTGTTTCCTCCACCAGTGACCTAAGCTTGGTCATGGTGTTATCTATCATGCGTCTCTCATCACCGTCCCCCATACCACTCACAACAATACTCAAGTGGTCAAGAACGATGACTTCCGTATCCAGAGCAAGCGCAAGAAACCGGATGTGAGACAGCAGGTTGTCGCTATCAAGACTTCCAAAGTGGTCGTAAAGAAACAGCCTGTTACTACCAACAGTAGACTTAAACGCCTCATGGAATTCATCCGTGACCTTGAAGTCTTCCTGCAGGTGAAGCTGTTGGCTCATCTCTATCCCCACAAGAGACAGGCCGGTTCTCTCAATTGATTCCTCTAGCGCAATGTAGCCAACTTTCTTTTCGGTGGTAGTAAGCAAGTGATGCGCGATCACCTTACACACTTGGCTCTTACCAATACCACTACCAGCACAGAAGGTAACAATCTCTCCTTTGCGTAACCCTCTGGTCAATGTGTTAAGACCAAGAAAAGGGTATGGTGTAGACTCGTAAGTCTTTGGATTAGTAAGGCGCTCAAGTAATTCAGTGCCCGCGACAATGTCATCAGGCCGCCACACTTGGGCATCCCACATGGCCTTTGTTATCTCCTCCCCGCGCCCAGCAATAAGCAACTCACTTGGGTCCTTTAGCGGGAGCCTTGCTATCTTTCCTCGCCCAGCAGGTAGTAGATGGGCAACTTCCTTTGCGGCTTTCCTACCAACTTCATCCTCATCAAACATAAGGATCACCTCTTGAAAGCGAGACAACCAATCCATATGTTTCTTGATGATTGTCTTGGCGCTCTGCACACCTGAAGGAAGGGAAACCACAGGCCACTTGTTTCCGTTAGTTTGCGAAACAGATAGGCAATCAATTTCCCCCTCTGTTATGATCAGTTTGTTTCCCCCGTTAGGCCACAAGTGCTGCCCAAAAAAATGATCGGGAGTTCCACTGCATCTGAACTTCTTACCCTCAAATCTATACTTCTGGGCAATCTGCTTACCATCCAGGTTATAGTAGTTAGCTATGTGACACAGGTTTCCTCCAAGCTCTCCAACCTGATACCCAAACTTCTTGCAGGTATCTTCATGTAGGTGTCTGTGCGGGAGGGCCTGATACTCTCCTGTAATAAACTCGTTCACCTGCTTAGGCTTAGATGAAGGAGTCCCCTTCTCAGGTTGAAAGACACTCGGCGCTGGTGTCCACTGTCCACAAGAGTAACACTTGGTAGACCCATCATTGTTTATTGTCATGCCATCACTACTACCGCAATCAGCGCACGGTTGGTGAATGAGGGCAGCTTCTAATGTAGCCACGATTTAGGAATCTCTCTTTCGCACCACAGGAATCCGTGCTTGTCGCACCAGTCTCCGTAGGTGGTCTTGCTTTGTTTATTTAGTTTGTTCTTAGCCCGCTGAAACACAAAGCGAATGTCTATCTCAGGGTTGTCCCTTCTGACCAACAGGTGTTTTGTCCTGTCTGATGGTCGCCAGAAACCCTTCACCTCTAGCATCACCCCATTACCAAGGATGAAGTCAGGCGTGTAATAGCACAGCTTGGTGTATTTCAACCGCTCGTCCTCGTAAGCAAAGGACACCCCAGCCCCCGAAAGGGCTAGGGCAATCCTCTTCTCAAACTTAGAACGGTATGCCGCCTTTTTGGTTTTCCTCTTCTTGTTCAAACTGGCCTTCAAAGGTTTCGCTCACAAAGCCGTCGCCTTCGTCGTCAAAGCCAAAGCCTTCACCACCACCAAACTCCTTGAGCTGGATAATCTGTGCTGCCTTGAGTCGCAACGAAATACCAGTGACCAAGCCTGTTCCCTTCTGATTCATCGCCCAGCAAACAGGCTCAACAGAAAGACGCAAGATAGACCCGCTGCCCACGTTGGGCTTGTCATCAATCTTAGATCCCTTTGAATCAAACAGAGCAACAGAGAACTCCAGGAGTCCTCCCTCAGTCAGCTTCTTTGCAACTTGCTTGGCGTAGATTTCATAATCACCTTCCTTGGTAATCCTGCAAGGGTAGCCCTCGCTCTCGCCATGCTTCTTGCCCGTCTCTTTCTCCACGGCGGCATGGTATGCCTCGTAGATTTCTCTCACCTTGGTGTCAAAGACTTTAAAGTCCTTCTCACTAACGTGAATCTTTGCGCTATATACCCCGGCACTGTTGAACTTGGTGTCGGGCTCGGTGAGGCGCGGCCATACGGCTGTGCCCTTTGGTGTGGTTAGATGTTTATTTGCCATCTCTTATCTTTTCCTTTCGTTTTTTGGTTCTTCTGTAATGTAAACATCGCAAAGCATTGCAAACACTCTTGCGCTGGTTACTAATTCTTTCTCACTAAAATTAAATGCTTCAGGGTCTATGTCCTCGCCATCATCATGGGCCTTCTTGAGCAAGCCAAAGCGAACAGCGGCCTGCGCTAAACTGTTCCACCCATCAATCAGCTCGTTGGTTGACTTGTCGATTGTCCCCATAGTTCCTCTGCTAATGTTCTAAATGCGTGTTCTGCTTGGGCAGGGACGACTCCGTTTCCCAAGAGCCTAATCCGGTCCACCCTCTGGGAAGCCCCATCAGTTGCTCTACCCACTCTTCGTTGAGTCGGCAAGACTCTGCTCGCTTCCCAACCATGTTGTTCTTCGTGTGGTAGTGAGACGTAAACTTGTGAACCTCTCTTCCCAGAAGGAAGTTGCTTGGTGTGTTCTCGCAAGACTTTGCGGTCCCGTCTTTCCAGTCCCTGGCTGTTGGAGTGGGCCAAGATGAAGACTCGTTTTCTTTGGTGGCCGTAGCCAACTTCTGCCGCTGAAAATATTCCCCACGTTGTTTTGTAACCAAGCTCTTCCAAATCGCTAAGGACTTCGCGGAGTCCAAGGGTGATATGTCCTTCGACGTTTTCGAGGAATACGGTAGTTGGTTTACAAAGTTGAATTCCTTTTGCAAGGTAAGGCCAGAGGTGTCTTGGGTCTGCTGTTCCCTTTCGTTTGCCACAGTTTGCAAATGGTTGGCATGGGTATCCCGCAGAGAGAATGTCCACCTTGTTACGAAACTGGTGAAATGGGAAGGTCTTAACATCCGTCCAGATAGGAGCTGGAGCCATTTGGTGCGTTTCCATCTTCGCAACCAAGTTAGCGACGGCGTAAGCTTCGATCTCCACATGAAACACCGGCTGGATTGCTCCGAAAACTCTTGCGAGTCCAAGCCCAAGCCCGTCATATCCTGAACAAACTGAGAGGTGTGTAACTGTTTGGGAAGGATCAGCATCTTTAACTGAAGAAGTAAGTGGAATCATGGATCTTTGTTATTTCGGCCCCACCAAATTGAGGAGGAGAGGGAAAGGTAATATCAGGGTGCTGATCGGACAGTTGTTTAGCCCAGTCAGAAAGTAAGTCAACCTCAAACATATCTACAAAGACATCCCTGAGTATCTTGGAGAGAGCGTCACACTTGGTTGAGTGGGTGCCGTAGCTATCATGGACCATGGCAAAGTCGTAGATACCTGCTTCCTTGTTAGCCCTCACTACCGTCTTGTGCAGCGCTGCCGCATCAAGCGCGTGGACAAAGTTAGGACTCACTCCATTTGCCTGCTTCCGCCCACAAATCCTGTCGCTCTCTTCGTTAAACCTGATCCAAGTAGCTTCGCCACTAACCCATGTCTTTACCCGTTTACTGTTGAGTTGCTTATATTCCTGGACAACAGGGAAACCACTTGGACTTAACCAACAAAGCGGGCGCTCCTGAGAACTCACCAGTCTTGAGCACTCTTGGAACCACTGCATGCACTCCTTTGGTTTCTCAAGGACTTCCTCAATGCCTCGCCAAACAAGCCCAGCAAGGTAGTTGGTAGCCATAACCTTTTCTCGCGGGTCAAATGGGCTGGTTCTTTTGCGGTCATGGATCTCTTCCTCAAACCACTCAACTACATAAGCCCGGTTGCTGTAGCTAGTCAGGCCGTAGCTGTAGCACATGACTGGGCGCTTACAGGTGGACCTAGTAACACCAAACTCAAGCCACTCACGGCTGAATAACCTGTTCTCCCTAGCGTCATCCCGGAGGTATCCCTCTACCCTCTCAGCTACCACCCTGTAGATGTCGGCTGGCCTGTCAGTAGGAAGCACATTAGTTGCACTCATTCCGTAGGGGTCGCGGGTCAACATCGAAAGGATTTGGAGCCCGTTGTTACTGGCATCCATAGCCACCGGCAAAAACGTCTCCAGCTTTCCTGTTTGCGTATACTTGGCCCACTCAAAGCACCAAGCTAGGAACTGAAAAGGTTTGTCCGCATCCTTCCACAGAAGTTCCTTCTTTGGGTTGGCCGCTATCCTTTGAGCATCCTTTGTAAAGGCCACCGCCCACTTCCATCGCTCACTAAGAGTCACCTTGTCGTTGCCCCATGTGTTAGCGCCATGCACACCAAGCCACTTGGCATCTTGTGTGTTCTTTATGCGCTCGCCCCGCGCAAACCTCAATAATCCTCGGCACATATCAGGCCCTTGGATTCCAAGGAAGCTAGGAATGTTGTATACCCTGCCTCTGAAGTCACAGTTACTTGGGTAAAAAAACCTGGTTGCTCTCATCTTGTCGGCCAGATACAGAACCTTACCTACCAGTAGTCGGCGAGACTTGGTAGATGCGTTGCGCTTATAGATACCAGCCGCCATCATCTTCCATCTGGTAAGGGCTTCCTTGTCTTCGTGTATCTTTTCAGAAAACGGAGGTAAAGTTTCGTCCTCCCTGCCGGGGAACCCAGTTATCTCTAGGCTGTTTTCCCACGCCCAGTTAACAACCTCCAACACCTCTTCATTAACACGCCAAGGTGTTTGCTGAATCAGATTGCAGGCTTCCATTGGTTCCTCAAGCACAGCGGGCGCATTGCGAAGATGCTCCATGTTTCTCGTCTTGATAAAGGGCAGCTTGGGCAGGCTTGTCCCCTTAGTCTCATAGCCCCCAGTCCATATGTTGGCCCACTCCACTGGTGTATCCGCTGTAGGTAGCCAGAACGGTTCGAGTAGCTCCCTGTCACTGTTGTAATTTTCCACCCAGTCGAGCGTAGTTTGGGTAGCCACTACAAATCTTGTGGCTCTCTTTCGCCCCGACTTCTGTTGGATGTAGACGTATTCAATCAGGCCCGTTGAATCCCTCAATAGCTCAACCAACCAAGCCCCACAGCTAGCCCTGTCTCTCTGACTCCACGCTTCAAAAGGTTCCATCAGGCCCTTTGCCGCTTCGTGCATCATGGAGCGCCTAACGTGTGTCCGTATGTGATTGATTCCTGCGTTCTTTCTGCGCTTCGCACCCAGGATTATCCCCTCTCCCTTGTCTGGGTTGTGCTTCACAAGGAAGTCACACCTCACTTGGTCCTCAATCCGCGCCCCGACAAAACAAGCGAGGCTATTCATGGTCTTCCTTGCGGTAATTCGATCAAGACAACTGCGGAGGGCAATAAAACCAATCACTTCCGGCTTCATGTCCAACAGATCATGCTGCCAGCGCGCTTTGTTCTTATGTTTCCACCCTCTGATCATGTCTTCGATGCCCTTGGAGAACTGAGGAAGAGCGGCCCTCATCAATCGTTGCCCATACTTCGTGTCTCCCTCCCCCTCTCTGTTCTTGGCCTGTTCCGTGTGGTTTCTATAGCGGCCCACCCCAATGGTGGTCATGTCTTCGTTAAGCTCTTTTTGTGTAAGCGCCTCCATTTTATCCCTTCTTTATTTATCATAGGAAAACAAGGGAGGGGATCTTATAGATAATTGATAACTACAGATTCCCCTCCCTTGCATCCTTTACACACACTATACCCAATGAAATTTACCAGTCACTCACCTCTTCCAGCTTGGCCCGCTTGAGCCTCGTCCGGATGCCCCTGATCTGCTTGTTAAGGTCATCGCGTCTTTCCTGTAGAATCTTAATACGATTGGCGGTGTCATCCCGTTGGTTCTGCAAGGCAGGCAGTTGTGTCTCTAGAAATTCTCTTTCGTTGTCCGTCATCATTAAGCTACTCTTTGAGGTTTCTCCAGCGCCTGCTTCCCAAACAGGAGGTCATCAGGAACTAGCTTCACATACTTCAAAGTCATGTCCAGGGTCTTGTGCCCCATCCATCTCTGGACCGCTTTAAGATTCACGCCCTGTTGAACCAAGCGGGTCGCTGTAGTGTGGCGGGCGCAATAGGGAACCAAGTCAGGGTCCATGTCCACGTTTTCCCTCACCTTTCCCCACGCAATCCGCCGAGAAGCGCTCGTCCACTTTGAAAAGGGAGCCAGTGATTCTCTTGTCTGCCGGCTGGCAGCACTAGAAGCCCTCTCTGTGAGAGGAACCGTGCGCGGCTCCGTAGTTCCTGCGGTGTCCTTTACTTCTCGCACGTCTACCACTGGCCCGAGCACTGGATCTGTGCGGAAACATCTCTTCGTCAACGCTTGGATCTCTCCCGGCCTGATTCCGGTATCTATGGCAAAGATAAACCAATCAAAGAAGTCGGGGTTGTGGTCTGATAGATACCCAAGGATGTCGGCCTCGGTATCGTAGTCGAAGAACACCATCCGCTCGTTGCTTGGCTGTGGGACTCTCTCAATTTTTGGCTTCACCTTTATGTAGCCCCGTTCTTCAGCGAACCGCAGGACCTTCCCAAGATGCGCCAGCTTCTGATTGATAGTAGCTGGTGCCCTGCTGAGAGACTGTAGATGCCCGATGAAGTCATCAATCCGGTGGACTGTGATGTCATCTACAGGTGTGTCACTGCCAAAGAACGCTTCCATTATCTTTATGTTGCTGATTACTTGCTCCTCATTCTTTGTTCCGCGCCAGTATCTGGTGTAACACTTGTCCACCATCTCCCCAAAAGTAACCGAAGAGCTGAGGGCCGTTGGGTTGGCCACCAGTTCCCCGATGGGCTGGCCCAACTTGTTTCTCTTTCGCACCTCCGCTTCAAAAGCGCTCGCCTCCTCCTGAGTGTCGAATTGTTTTCGGTAGCGTTGGCGCTGAATCATAAGATCAGCAAGCCACTTGTTTTTGTTTTTTCGAATCGGCATGATTTCTAGTTGCTTGTCTTTTCAAAATAACGGCGAACCCCAAGCCCGTAAGCCTCTGCGATTTCCTTCCTCTTGTTTTTCCACTTGTTCCAGGATTCCGGGTTGCTCCCGAAGAGGGGCTCTAGAATAGCGGCGGGTGGCTTGCACTTGTAGAGAAACCCGCTGCCGCGGTCGTCGCGAGAACGTGTCTTCACTCCCCTGTTGGGCTCGCCTTCGAACAGATGCGCCATCTCCTCTTGGAGGGCGTTGCCCAGTATCTGCCCGCGTTCGCTCCCAGTAACCAGAGTCTCAAATCCGCGGGCCTCTTTGAAGGGGGCGCTGTTGAAGTGCAGCTCAATCGCAACGTCAGCTCTGAACAGATCCACCTTATCCGCTACCCAGCTCATAGCCTGCCCGTAGGATAGGTATGTTTGGGTGGACTCACCGTAGTAATCAAGCAGAAGCACCTTGGCTCCCATGGCCTCCAAGAATTCACTAAGCTCGACCGCTAGCTTGTGGTTCCAAGCGAACTCGGTGGTCATCCCATCGCATGCCGTCGCTCCGAAGTCTCCCGGGCGTGAGTGGCCGACGCAAACGGCAATCCTCTTTCCTTCAAGGGGCATCGGAATAGGCTGGACTACAGGCGTGACACCAAACATGTCGTCTTCAGCTGCCAGCTCCTCATTGAGTGATTCCAGGATTCTTATGGCTCTATTTATTTCAGTTATTGTGTGTGTTGTATTCATACGTCCAGCTCCATTTGATTTGGATCAGCACTGCTTGTTTCGGTGGTGCCAAACACAGTAAGCGGTTCAACCTTGTGGTGTGTGGTAGGCAGCTCGCCGTTCATCACGTGCGCCGACAACTCGGCCAACTCTCGTGTTTCATACAGAGATACAGGTGTGTCCCATGTCGGGCAGACGACAGCATACACCGTTGTTTGTTTATTCATCGTTGTTTGTCTTTGTTTGTCTTTGTTTTCAGTTGGTTAACGCCAGTGAGGCAATAACCCAGAAGGAGGCGACGAACACCACCACCGAGAGCGCCCGTAGAATTGCACCGAAGAGACGCTGGGTGGGTGGGTTGTCGGCGGCTTTCATGTCCTCCTCAAGGAAGAGGCATGCGATTATCAAGAGGCCGAATAGAAGCACGGCCAGCCATGGGTCAACTGTCATTGTTTTCTTTGTTTTCTGAAACTTTCTTTGAGGTGTCAACTGGAATCTTTCCCCACTTCATGGGCTCAATTTTTCGATCCTTAAAGAAGCGGTCGCATGCGTCGCTCACCTGTTTGGCAAGGTCCCATGGGACGGCCTGTGAGCGGGCGCGCTGTCTGAAGCGGCGGCGTTGGTAACTACTCATGTCTCTTTATTAATTTACTGGCGAAGCTCTTTTAGTTGGGCGAGGGCAGTGGCATTGTCTCCGTGTCGAAATTAAGCCTGATAGGATGCCCGGGTGGCGAACTTGCCCTCGTTGAGCTGGTCCCAGAGGTAAAGAAGGCGCTTGCGCTCCTCGTCGATCTCACTGTTAAGATCCTTGATCTTCTGATGATAACCCGGGAGAGTCACGTCGTTCTCGTCGTTCCAGTCGAGGCGGGAGATCAGGCGGGAGTAGTTCCATACCTCTTTCTCCTTGCTTTCGATAATCAGATCAGTGAGTTCGATCTGGTGCTTGTGGATGATCTTGTCTCGCTTGTCCATTTGTCTGTCTTTGTTTTTTGTTTTGTGGTGGTTAAAGGTGCCCCGTCTCCGTCTGTACACGCTTTACTTCCTTGCGCCGTAGCGCTGACGCGGCTGTTTGATTCTGGGCATCTCGCAGACGTTCAGCCTGTAGCTCCAACGCAGTAAGCATGTTGTCCAGCCAGCTATCCGCCGCCTCATGCTCTCCATTCTCAGAGAATATCTCTGCTTTCCTTATTACCGCTGTTATGCGGCTTTCTATCCAGTTGCTCATTGTCTTTGTTTGTTTGGTGTTGGTGTTTAGAATTCCTGAATGATCACGCCGGATTCAAATGGAACCACAACGGCACGCTCCCTAACAAAGTCCAGGATCTTATCTTCAATCTCGCCCACGCTGTCAAGCTCGCGGTCAATGTCGCACTCTCTGTCTCTGTCCCCCACCGTCGCCCAGTAGCTTTCCGCGAAATCCGCCGCGCTGTCATATTCGGAGAACCCGCATCGGAGCGCCACTCGGTCCAGCTCCATCTCCTCTCCAGTGTAAGCCTCCAGATCCTCAAGGTAACGAATCAGAGCCACCGCTCCGTCAGGGCTCCAGTTGGCGCAGTCGTCGTCCATGAGAATCCCGGCGGCCTCGTGTGTGTTCAATGTAAGTTTCATGTGTTCTTTGTTTGTTTGGTGTTGGTGTGTGTTCTTGCGTGTGTGCTCTTTTAGTTAGAGCGCCGCTGTAATTCCGGCGTTTTCTTCCCGCCAATCGTTAATGTCTTGCTGAAGGCTTTCAAGGTCTATGGTCCAGCAAATGCCGTCCACCCCGAGGTATGCAAGATCCCCCCTCACATGCCACTCCTCTGGCTTTTCAAAAAAGTCCGCTGGCTCGCCCTCGAATTGAACCTCAATCTCCCCCACTGGCACATTGACATCTGCCCCTTCATCATAACCAGACATGGTGCGCCAGTTGTCGTCCGTCAGGTGTGAATCCAGGATAAATGCCCTCTCCTTTTCGCAAGGGATTTGCTTTAGGAGCTTGCCCAGCCCCTCTGAGCAATAGCGGGAAAGGAACTCATCATTTAGCTCTAGGCACCCGGAGCAAAGCGCGTCCGCTAGAGCTTGCGCTTCAAAATCGATTGCTTGTTCTGTCGTCAGTTTCATTTGTTCTTTGT
>CERY01112495.1_pt1 | contig 12942 bp, 25 predicted proteins | sample 530701 | NCBI WGS metagenome assembly CERY01 (sample SAMEA2620879, study PRJEB7988) | marine metagenome | biome: marine biome (ENVO:00000447); feature: surface water layer (ENVO:00002042); material: "saline water (ENVO:00002010), including plankton (ENVO:xxxxxxxx)" | depth 5 m
TATATGGTAAGAAAAAATTTGATTTAGAAAGTCAATCAGATATTTGGGTAAACAGTAAGGGTCAAGAAATTACCAATGTAAAATTTAAAAAGAAAAAAAATGAGGAAGGAGTTGAGTCTTCTTATGTTGAGGGAAATTTAAAAAAGAAAGACGGTAGTGTTTCTGAAACGCAAACTACTATAGAGGGCGATGTTTTTATTAAAGAAAAATACGCAAGGTCTACAAAGAGAAGAGATTTAGATAGCGTAAAGAAACTTGAAAATGTAAGACGACAAGAAGTATTTGGTAGAAAAAAGAAATTAAAAATGTCAGACAAAAAATTTAGAGATTTAGTATCTGGCATTACAGGAAAAACAATAGACCCTAAAAAAAATAAAACTGGGTATAGTACTCTTTCAAAAATTGAACAAATTAAATTTTTAGATGTAATGAGAAAAGAATCTTTAACAAAAAAGATTTTTACAGAATTTAAAAAAGAAGGAACTAGCGAGTTTATGATTCCTAAAAGAAGAATAAGCGAAGCCCTTACATTTGATTTATTAAAACAAGCTAAAAACAGAGTAAGAACTAAAATTGGGCAAGAAACCGTCAATGATATTAACGCTTCTGATGCAAGAGGGGTTGCATTAACTGGAACTTATTTACAGCAACTTACAGACGTTGGATTATTTAAAGGAGGTATTTTTAATAAAGTTTTTGGATTAAACAAAATTAAAACTAATAAAGGTCTTATAACTATAAGAAGTGAAACACAAGCCAAAGCTTATGCCGAAGACTTAGGAAGAAGACTAGCTGACCCAAAAGCAAGAGAACACGCTGATGTTAAAAAAACAAGAAAGATTTTAGATAAAATATTTAGAGATGCAAAAAAAGCTGGAGTTCCAGTAGCGGGTTTTAGAAAAGATTACTTTCCCAACCATATTAAACAAAAATACTTAGAAACTATGGGTCAAGATATTTATAAAATGGATGCCATAGATGTTAAAATAACAGGTCAAAAGCTTTCAGAAAGTAAAGACTCTGTAAGAAGAGTTAATGAAATAGTAAATGGGAAAACAATTGTTAGTATAAAAAACACAACAAAACAAGCTTTAGAACATATAAGAGATGGATATTTAAAACAAGCTGAAACAAAAGGGGAATCTCTAACAAAAGAACAGGCATTAGCTAAAGCTTGGAATCAATTAAGAAATGATATTTATGGACAAACTTATACTACGGTTGGAAATTTAGAAAAATCTAGGAAAATAGAATTACCAGATTTTATGTATGAAAGAGATGCTAGAATTGTCCTTGCCAAATACGCAACAGATGTTGCAAAAAGAATTGCTTATGTAGAAAAATTTGGTGCTAAAGGTGAAATAATGGACACTAAATTAAAAACATTAAAATCTTTAGGCGACTCAGCAGATAACGCAAAAACTAAAAATTTACTTTATCAAGAAAAAGCTTTATTAGAGCAAATGTTTAGTTCTCATACTGGTTTAATAGAAGTTGACCCAACTAAAAATTGGGGAAATGCAAGAGCAAGAGAAGCTTTAAAAAACATTGTTGATTTTCAAGTAGGAACTAAAATTGGTCTTGGTTATGCAACCGTACCTAATATAACCCAAACATTAATATCTACAGCAGTAAAAGCGGGTTATTGGAACACGTTAAAAGGAACTCATAAATTAGTTTTTGATAAAAATTTTAGAAGAGAAGTCCAAAAATCTGGTATAAGTACACTATCTGTTTTTCAAATGGTTTCTGGATTAGAACCATCTAGCTCTATGATGGGTAAATTTGCAAACTTTACAACTAAGATTAGTGGATTTCAAGCAATGAACAAAGCTAATCAATATATATCAGCGGCAGCTGGTAAATTATATGTTGAAGGCTTAATAAAAACTAGCCAAGGAAAAGACTTAATAGGTAGAACAGGTTTATCTTTTAATTCTAGAAAAAATTGGGCAAATAAAAACCTACAAGAATTAGGAATTGCTAGAGGAACAAAAAAACTAACCGACCAACAAATGCTTGAAACAATGTACAGGTTTTCAAGAGACGCACAGCTACAAAGGAATGTTTTAAACGACCCATTATTTTTTAATGACCCAAGATTTAGACCTTTTATTTTATTTAAAAGATTTGGATATAAACAGTTTAATTGGGTTAGAGAAAACGTTGGTAAAGACTTTACTAGGGGAAACGCATTACCTCTTTTAAGATTAGGTGTTGGTGGTGCTTTAGGAGCACAATTTATAGTATGGTCTAAAAAAGCTTTAAATAATTATCTATCAGATGAAATAGTGTACGATGAAAACAGATTGTTTATACCGGGTTTACCAGAGCAAACTATAATTCGAGAAGGCATTGTTAATACAGATATGTCTAAATATACTTGGTCAGATTTTCTTGACCACGTAGCCTCTGTTGGTGCAATGGGTTTTGTAGCCGATATAGCTGCATCAGAAAGCAAATTAAGAGCACTTGAGTTTTTAGTAAAACCAGCAATCTATCAAGATACAATGAAAATTGTAGACGCTTTTACAAGAATGTATAAAGATTTAAATGATTTTGGTGTCGGTGCTTATGCAAGAGCACCTAAGTATATTGCTCCTATATTTGGTACTGTTCCTAGAAGACTTGCAAAGCAACTTGAAACACCGGGTCAACGTGAGACATACCAAAGATATAGAAAGGGTATTATTAAAGGTAGAATTTTAGATGCTTTAATTAATGGACAGCCAAAAGAGGCTGGAAAACTTATCAATGCTTGGAACTCATCTAATCAAGACAAGCCTATGACAGATACAGATATAAGTATAAATGCTGTGTACGATAGACTTAGAAAAAAATATGAAAAACGATTAAGAGAAACAGGATTGAAGTTATAAAGATAGGTTCTTTTCTTTTTCCTATTCTATATAGCATTAAAAATATCCATTCCATTATAATTTACGTTCTATTCTATCCAACCTAATAATAACAAAAACCCACAGCGATGACCACATTATCGTTTGAATAATTGTGTCAAATGCCTGTGTTTGTAATACTTCCATTATATAATACCAAGTCATAACTATCTCCTTTGTGGTCTATCGTCTTTATTTTTTACATCTTCGTGATGTAAGAAAGATAACAATAAAATTAAATAATTAATAATATCAGATACTCTTGATTCTAAACTTTCGTTACTAAAGGTCTGTCCTAATTTAAAAAAAGTCATTAATGATTTAATATGTTTAAGCAAATAAACAGCTAATATTTTTACAGGACTTAAACCTAACTCTTCCCCTATCCTCCTAAAATTTGTATGCACATCTAAATCTTGATTTCCTTCTGTATATTCAATTCTTTTTTTATCGCTTAAATCAAATGTTTTTTTAATAAACTCTTCTCTAAATAATTTATAATCTTCTGACTTCACTACACTCTCCTTATTGTTTTGGTGTTGGCGTGTACTCTACAGCACAGCAACTAGAACCACGTTTTAACGCCCAAGAATCTGACGGCATTTCTTTCTTACCACATCTACTGCAATATGCAATATAACCCAAACCAGATTTCATCAACTTAAACATCTCTTTTGCTTTTTTCTTTACACTCCATTCTTTATTATTATCTCTCCACTTAACAAGTCTTCTTGTTATCTCAAATGTTTTTTGCATTTCAAATCTCATCTTCAAACCAGACTTATTTTTTTCTGTCCAATAATCAAAAAAATTATCTACTTGTTTAGGAGATATGTCTTTAACGCCCCAAGAGGCGGCAAGACAATCGTTTTTAAAATCTGTTTTTCTATCCTGTACTGTTTTAATTACTTTCTTTACAGGTTTTTTATACTTAAAATAATTTGTTTTATTTATATCTGGGTGTAGTTTTGAATTTTCAATAACGTAATTAGCAGAAACATCAATCATCATATCTTCAAGTTTTTTTAAAAGCAACTTTAAATAAATAGGGCTATAACTTTTATTTTTTGTGTTTTCTTTTACACAAGTTATAGCATCGTCAATTGCAATTAAACTAAACTTATCTTTCATCTTCTTTGTTGTTTTTATTGTTGTAATAGTACTGACTTTTCTTTTTTTTTCTATTGTAATAATAATTTCCCTTTCTACCTGTTTCAATACCTTGACATATCTTACACGTAACCCTTGGTAATTTATACGTAGGTAAATGTCCATAAGAATGAACAGAACCAGTATATCCAATTTCCCACACACGCTCACAACTTTCACAATATTTTAATCTTTTTGATTCTTTGATGTGCCCCATACTGTTAACACCTTTTCTCTTTTTAGCTTCATTAGTTTTATTTTCACGACCAGTATTTAAAACCCAACTAATGCCATTATCTATTTTTTTCACAATAATCACACACCTTTATTCTTTTTTTATATTTTGGAATGTCTGTGTAAAAAACCAATGTTGTTTTCTTACTAGATATTCTCGCAGATTGAAACTCGTACTCCCACACTCTATTACAAACTGTACATACATAAGTTGTGTCATCTGCTGATTTTTTAAAATTAGTAGATTCAATATCATGCCTTGGGTCTTTTGATTGACACTTTCCTAGCATAACATCAGCGATGATTCCATCCCTAGAAACAATATCTCTAATGTTTTTGCCAATTAAATCTATTTTCTTTGTTTTTTTTATGTTTTAACCCCTTTTTAAAAACTTGCTTAAAAAAACACCCTCTAATTTTGCGTATATGCTCGTATTATTTAATTTAGGTATAAATGTTCACCTGTAATTAAGACAAAAACGTAGGGGCGATTAAACCCCTACATTGATGTCTGTTTTTATTTAAAGACTAAAATGGAAGGTCATCGTCTGATTTGCTCGATTTCTTCACATCTTCGTCTTTTGGTTGAAAAACTCCCCTAAGATTGGTTTTTCCAGCCTTAGTTTTGTTTATCCAAAGAGATGCTTTCATATCTACGCCACCTATTTTAGCGTCTCCAGTATAATCTGGGCGATTATCTCCATCGTCTTTGTAACCGTTCTTTAATAGACTCATACTATTGTCTTTCAACTCATAGTTTTGTGCCATTTTTCCAACTCCTATTGTTAAGGGGTGTTAGGTTTTTCAGTTAGCCAACCTATTTGCGTCATCTTTTTACTTAGCAAATGCCCAACACCCTTTGTTAAAAAATCTTTCCAACACTACCCATTAATAACTTAATAGGTATTAATAATATTTTTGATTGTTCATCATCTCCGCCCATTATCATCTTTATCTTTTTTTCTTTGAGTAAATATTTGCATATATTTTTTAACTCTTCTACTGGTAAGCAAATCATTCCCTTTACTTTTTTGTCTAAAGATAAAATATGAAACCACCAATCTGACTTAGTCACAGATAAACCCGAAGGCTTGTTGCGGCACATAACCTCTATAGCTATGTTACCAGTTTCTATCCACTTATCCCTTTCGGTCTTAACCTCTACTTTACCCTTTGAGTATAAAAGTTTTTTCAAACCTTCTTCGTACACCTGTCCAAACTCCAAGTCTAAGTCAAATTTTGAGTTATACATCAAGTTTTTCTTTAACAATGGACAACATCCAAACAAACTTATCATAGTCTATAACCATCATAGCCTTTCCCCTGTCTTCTCTTATAACAACACCATCTTCTTGTTTTTCGGGTTTTAGCCAACTAGCTATAGTCTTTCTTCGTTTGCACCCATACCACTTCCCTTCAATTTCTATATCTCCAAGTTCGTGTTGTGCTCCACCCCTATCTCTATTGTAAGCCTCAAGACCAACTTCCTTTGCGGTGCGAACAGCATATCTTTGCAACTCTGCACCTCGTTGTCTATTACGCCTTCCTTGTCTTACTTTTTTTGGGTCTTTCATATTGCCTCCTAAAAAGGTGTGTTTACCACTTTAATAACTCTACCAACAGGATATTTAACATAGTTATCAAACTCGTTTCTAAAGTTTTTTTGATATACTTCAAGAGCAACAATCTTACCAATAATTTTATCATCAATTATATGTTGCATATTTTTTATACCCATTGACTTTAAAAACTTATAGTACCCCCAGTTTTTTTTAGCATCATATAAATAACCTTCTTGTCTTTTATATTTAAAGATACCATTATCCCTAACAATAGAGTCCTCAACTGCATAAATCGGCTTAAAAACATCGGCTATATACCTCCCAAAACGAACACTTTTTGCTATTTCAATGTTTGTAATTCTAGCTGTATATTTACCGCTCTGTATTTCACTATTTTTTATCATTTGATAACGCATTTATTCTCTCCAAACATCCTTGTAAATTATCTTTAGTAATGTCTCCTCTCTTTAAAGACTCTAGTACAGACTCTTGCTTGTCTTTACTAAGAACCTTTATTTTCTCTTTTATAATATGCTCTATCTCAATCTCTTCATTGACTTGCTTAACAACGCTTTTTGGCATAATTGTATTAAGTGCTCCAGAGATATGCCCCTTTGCTAATTTATTAACTACAGGCTTAGTTGTTGTTTGATTACTCTTAACACCTTTAGGTAATTCGCCACTTACAACGAACTTTACCCAATTGTTAATTGAATCTGCTAAATCACTTGTTAATTTCATACGACTCTCGAAGGCAGCAACTGCAAATCCGTGTCGTATCTTTCCTTCCGTTATTTTATCCCAATCGGGTTTTTTGTTTTCCATTATAACTCACTTTCCTTTTCTTTTTTTAATCCACCACCACATACTTTATAAAACCCACAATATTTAGGGTTACACTCCCACGAATAGGCTGGTGCTACACCTAATTCAATTGCTGGGTTTCCTACTTTAAATCTGTTTTTTAAGCCGTGCCAATAGTTTTTAGCCTCTTCTATATACTCAACACTAACATTCATTTCTCTCATTCTTGATGTATCTTTATTGTAGTAAATCAATGCTAACTTTTTCATTTTTTTATTGTATGTATTCTCATACCACCAAGCGTATGTGCCTAGCTGTAAATAATAATTAATAGATGGGTTTTTGTCTGGAAAACGACCAAATAACTTACTCCATTTAAAAGAATTACAGGTTTTTATATCATACAAAGCATCATCATCAACAACTATAATATCTAAAAACCCCCGAACATTTACCTCTGGTATTTTAATTTCTTTTTCAATAAATATTTGTGTACCGTTTTCTTTTGCATATTCTCCAAGAGCATCCTGTATATCTTCGTGCACAACATCGCCTAGTCTAAACAGCCTCAATGTATTCTTGTCAATGCCTGTTGGTTTAACCTTTGCTACGTGCTGAAAATAATGCTTTCTCATACACATTCCAGAAGAAGATGCGTGATACCACTCTTTATGCTCTGAGTATCTTTTCTTTTGATGCGTTGAATTAACCTTTGCTATATAATTGTCATATATTTCTATAATATCAATCAACTTAATCCCTCCTCAACATTTCAGTTGTTGCCCATTTATCTAATTCTGTTAATTCTTTAGAACCTTCTTTTTGGACAACCTTTATGGCTTTTTTTATACCCTCTATTTCATAAAGCAAAGTCATATTACGGCAATCGTCTTTTTCAAACTCTTTGCCAAGTTTATTAATAACATTTTCTAATTTGTGTTCTATGGTTTTTAAAGTAAAAAACATCTCTTTCCTATTTTTTTGAGGACAGCCCACCGAGGTATAGCGTGGAGTGAGGTAGGTAGTGAACTGCCCTCTATTTAAGTTTATTTTTATTATCCAGCGATATTTTCTCCACTCTATCGCTCATAAGTTTATTATACTTTTTATTTAATTGTTTTCGTTTATTGTTAAACGCCTCATCTGTTAAAAAGTTCCAGTTTTTTCTCTGTGTTTCATTAAAAAAATTTTCAATAAGTCCTTGTATCTCTTTCCAATAGTTAAAGTCTTTAGATGTTTTATAAAAATGACAATTTTGACATCTTACTTCACATTTATCTATTTCTTTTTTTACAATACCCCAACCAAACCCTTCTCTAACTAATTTTAAAACACCTTCTGTTTTAATAAATCTATGTTTTTTATATTTTGCGAGATGGTCAAAAACCATTGAAGATGGATGGTAAGTTTTTTTACAATCAACACAAGGTTTATTTAAATATTTTGTAACAACTCTAACATAATTATGTAACGCTCTTCTTCGTTTATTGTTTGTTATCTTAGCTAAACATTTTTTTCTATTTTTTTTATAATACGCTTTAGCTATTATTTTTTGACACTCCTTACACTCTAACTGTAAATTATCTTTTCTTGCAACATTTTTATTAAAATGTATAGTGTCTTTTTTTTCTTTGCACTTGTAACATTTTTTTAAATTATTCATAATTCATTGGGTGGATTTACGTAAATATGGAGGAAAGAGATGTGAGTATTTACCACCACCCTAGGGTTAAACTTATCACTCTTGCCTTTAAAATTCAACTTATTTATGAGCTAAAGGTATAATAACATTGCCACCCTACCTTTGAAATCCAAGCAACCTCTTTGATTTTTAAATTGCAATGAAGTTTAATATAATCAAGGGTTTCTTTTCTAATTGGACACCACAAATCATAACTAAACATTTGCTTACGTTCTTTATCTATGCGGCTGAAACGAACTTTATTCTTATCAAGTCCTTCCATGCCTAATAAAAGCAATATCTTATTTTCAATTGGGTAATTCTTTGTCTTTAATTGCATTGGTATCTCTCTCCGTAAATATTTTAACCACATCATTTCCAAATTTTTTCACTATAGAATCAAATATCTGGCGATATTCATATAATTCTACCTCCATTTCCCCTAACTCTTTTAATAGACTTTCATTTTTTTCTATTAAAGTTATTATTTTTTTATCCTTATCCATTTTATTTCTCCATTTTAGATATGGTGTCACTTATATACGTAGCAATTTCTTCAACACTTAAACTTACGTGCTTTAATTGGTCTATCAAATCAGATTTATCTAAATCTCTATTTACACCTTCTGTATAAGCGTATATTTGAGTGACTTTTGATTTTATGTTTTTTAATATTTTATTATAATCACGAAATCTATGTCCATCTTCTATTTCAATTGCTTTTTCAATTTCATCATCAGAAAGACTAACAGGTTTTTCAATTTCCCAAACACCTGTTTCAATTGGAGTAGATGTCGCACTACTTATTGAAGAACCGTCTCCAATAACGTAAAGCATAGCGTCTTCGGAAAGATGTTCACTAATTACATCTGCCCAAGAAACCATTTTACGAATAAATAAACCACTACGAACACCTTCAACCATATCCAATGTTTCCAAGATAATGTCATCAACTTTATACAACTCGCCATAAAAAGAATGTCCTTCACTTTCACAAACCATAGGATAACCAAACCCTGTGTCGTACATTCTATATCCATCTACTTCTACATCTTCTATATATTTAGCACCTTCCATATATCCATGAAACCTTCCATGTTTTTTAAGTGTGCCATACACGATTACATACATACTTCCTCCATTTTCTTTTTAAATATCTTAGGTATTTTTCTACCTTTCCATTCTGTTTTATTGTTTAATTTTTCTGCAATATAATACTTTCTATAAGATTGTACTGCATCATACTTACCACCTACCTTTGTTTTATACTCTACAGGCATTGCTAATGCAAAATTACTTTTCTGTTTTACTTTATCAATATTCAGTTTTACTGCATTATAATAACACCACTTGATAACATCTAAAGACTTGTGAGTTTTGCCGTACCTGTATGTATACTCGTTTGATAAGGCAAAGCCGTGTTGTATTAACCACATAAAATTAGCCATAGATTCTCTTGTCCAAACACTACAAGGGTGATTATAATGTGTACGCCTGTATGGTACATCAAACTTATCTCTGTCAAATACAGAACACAACATTTGTGCTGATTCTAATATCATTTTAACTACGTGCTTATTGTGTTGTAGTTGTGCTGATTTTACAGGAGAATCATCTAATACAAATATATTCATTGTTTATTCTCTTTTGTTTTACGTTCCCACTTTTTAATCCACTTTCTAATTTGCTTTATTTCATCACGACATTCTTGTTTTTGTTTTGTAGTTCCTTCTTTTAACTGTTCATTTCTTACATGACCATCTTCATAATAAGTTGCTAGAACATACTTGGCATCACTAATTAAAAGTTTAGGCATTTCTTTTTTATAGTCGTAATAATCATAGCCATTTGATTCTATTATGCACGTACAAGCATATTCTAGTTCTCCGATTTCCCACATCTCATCTCGCATTTTATAATACGTTGTTTCGTTCATACTCACTCCATTTACACTTTGTTATATATGTTATACGTGCAATTACTTAAAAAGTTCCAAACTAATTATCCCCATTGGTTTGCCATTGCATCTGCTATCCCTTGAAATGTTCTACTTCTTGCAATAGAATTTCGGGGGGTTTTATACCAACCCTTTGTATACCTATATCCGTTTTTTGTTGTAATGTACGTTATCTCAACTACTTTAGTTGGTTCTAGTTTAGGTAAACCCTTTAACCATAAACACGTTTTTTTAGAATGGTCGTGTCCGTGATGATAGGGTTGTATTATTTGGTCATACTTAGGCAATCCAGCTTGTTTACTTGGAACAGGATTTTCAATACATATCTTAGGTATATCTGCATTAAGTAAACCCATAAATAAACTTGTGTCTATTTCTTTCTTTTCTATCTTGTTTAGCCTTGCCCTGTTCCTACATATATACGTACATACAGGATGACCTATCATTAAATCCCACCCCTTATCTAAGTGGTTCATTACATCATCTTGAATGTGGTATTTACTTGGTATTTCCGTTTCCATTAAATCACAACTCCAAGCCTCGTGACCTTTCTTATTAAAAGCCTCACGAATTATACCACTCATCTCACACGCTATCAGTACTTTCATCTTTTTTATACTCCTTCATATATACATTTCTTAGAGCATTTAACAATAAGACCTTCTCATTGTTATTCATTTTGCTCCACGCTTTCGCACCTACTACTTTAAATTGCTCACGTAACACTCTACCAACACCCATAAATGCTTGAGCCATTCTATAACTATAATCTTGCCTATCTTTATAATCCTGTCTGTCCATATTATACCTCTAGGGGGGATTTAAGAAAGTCCTCGTAGAAATTAATACCCTTCACTTGATTATTTTTAGGTTGATTTACTGCAATGGACATAACATATTTATCATTAGGTCTGTTATTTTTAAACCATAGTACGTAGGTTTTATTTCCAACCTTATGAGGTGTTGCAATCCAATCTGCTTTGCATTTATTTAAGTGAATTTGAATAGATGCTTGAGTTTTACTTACGTTCATTGAAGTATGATATTTGACATTAATTGTAATTTTTTTACCCTTACTAATTACCAACAGGTCTATGGTCTTGTCATCTACGACAGGCTCATAAACCTGTATATCCTTATAGTTTTCTAATAGGTTTTGTATAACAATTAATTGTCCTATATACCCCTTACGAGTAGTATTCATCTTCTATTGAGAATTCTACGTGTTCTCTGTAAGCTTGTTCCTCTTCTTGCCTACGTTCTTCTGCAAATAATTCTTCGTCTTCATCTACACAACTATAACACAGATTTTGGTCTAAATCAAATTCTGTTTCATCATAATCACTTTCACAGGTTAAACAAGTCCACATAATGTACCTCCGTATTTTATTTTACTTACTTACTTTACTCACTTAAATTTAAAAAGTTCCAAAAAAAATAATAAGGGCGAAAGTTTTAAGAGTTAATAATATTACCAAACGTGTTATTAGTTAGTGAATCTCTTTACTAATTTCGCCCCTAGTTTTGTTTATTCGCTAGTTAATTCAATACCATATACATTAGCTACTTTTTTTAAAAGTATTTCCGTGTAGTGTCTTTTATCACTAGTCATTTCTAAAGTATATCCACTAGTCCACAAATAATTTATAGCATCCATACATTCTTTTTTAGTTACTTTGTTTTTCATTATTTACCTACCTTTTTTATTTAATATTTAATTAATTTTAAAATTCTTGCAACTTCGCTATATCTACTCATTAGATTTAAATCATAAACTCGATTTATTAAAATATCATTAATAGAATCTTTTGTATAAATAGAAATCTTATTTAGATAATATTTTTCAATTTCATTTTGAGATGGATTACTTTCTAAAAATTTAATCAATTTATGTATTTCTCTGCTCAATCTTATATTTCTCAAGTTTTTTTTCATTACCTACCCCCTTATAATTTTATTTAATTCATTAGTGGTTTTCATATGAAAAGAATTTTTAATAAATAAATTAGGTCTTAACTGTGTTTGTTGTTTGCTAGTTGAAACGCTATATTTATCTTTATTTTCGTACCATGTTTGGGTACTTGCTTTATATACATACATTGGAAAGTGCCTTCCGTAAGAATACACTACGTACTTACCTTCATGCCACTCTGCAAACGTGTTTGAACCTTTGAATTCGTTTTTGTCTGTTGTGTATTCAGAACCGTTTTTATTTGCTATTTTTACCATGTTATCACTCCGTTTTTTATTAATTAAATACTTGTTAATATGTTATACAATAGTACCCCCAAAATGTTCCAAAATAGTAAAACTTTTTTTTATTAGTGGGTAAATTAGTGGGGATAGTAAACTCATAGTATTATAATAGTATTGTAATAGTACTATAGTAGTTTTAAAAGTTTAGTATAGTATTGTAGTATCATAGTATAGTTAACGCATGAAATAAAAGAAAGTTCCCTACTATTTTAAATAAATTATAAAAAAGTACCTACGTGCATACTATTTTTAATAAAATTAATTACTTACGTGCATAAATAAATACTTACGTGCATATTTTATACCTACGTGCATAAATTTTTACTACTTACTTGAATATTTTTTTCATTTCTCTAATCATAGAGTTTTTAAAACTCGAATCTCTATTTATCTATTTTTTGC
>CERY01000951.1_pt1 | contig 12464 bp, 16 predicted proteins | sample 530701 | NCBI WGS metagenome assembly CERY01 (sample SAMEA2620879, study PRJEB7988) | marine metagenome | biome: marine biome (ENVO:00000447); feature: surface water layer (ENVO:00002042); material: "saline water (ENVO:00002010), including plankton (ENVO:xxxxxxxx)" | depth 5 m
CTCCGTCGAGAGCGGCTGGGTCGGCATATTCCCCGAGCGTCTGGCTCAGAGACGAGCGCACGGTGCGGAACAGGCAGACGAAACCGGCGTCCCTGTCGACAAGATCATCGCCCTGTACCACCAGACCTGCCCGAACCTGCCGCAAGTGGCTGTCGAATCTGACCAGACGCTGCGCGCCATGATCGTCGAGCGCTGGCGGGAGAGCGAGTCGCACCAGAACTCGCCGCTCTGGAAATCTGTGTTCCTGCGCGCAAACCGCACTGACCATGTGTTCTACATGGGCGAGAACGTCACTCCACGTCTTGAGGCCATCGTGAGCCGCCGCGTCTTCCGGGCGCTGGAGGAGCGCCATGATTGACCTGTACAGCGCGGAGGCCGAGCACGCCGTGCTGGGCGCGATGATCCAGCAGCCGCATCTGATCGACGTGCTATCCGACGACCTGTCATCCGGGGCGTTCTACTACGCCGAGAACCGCGATCTGTATCGCCTGATCCTGTCAGTGCGCAATGCTGGCGGCGTGGTGGACATTCTCACCCTGGGCGAAGCCAAGCCGATGCTCGATGGCGGTCGGCCGACCATTGCCTACGCCGGCCAGTTGCAGATGAACACGCCCAGCGTGGCCAATGCCAAGGAATACGCCCGAATTGTTCGTGACCGTGCCGTGGCTCGCCAGATCGCGGATGTGGCCAGCAGCATTCACGACATCGCCTCCAGCAGCTCCAGCGTTGAGGACAAGGTGGCGCAGGTTCAGGCCTTGGTGATGGCCATCGACACCGCTGGCAGTGAAACCGAGTGCCAGATGATCGCCGACATCATGCGCGAGCACGTCGACGAGTTGGAGCGCCGACACCAGCGCACGCTGGAGGGTATCAAGGTCGACGGTCTGCTGACCGGCATCCCGGATCTGGACACCTACACCCAGGGCCTGAAGCCCGGCCAGATGATCGTTCTGGGCGGTCGGCCGTCCATGGGCAAGACCACCATTGCCATGAACGTCGCGTCTGACGTGGCGATCAACCAGAAGCGCAAGGTGCTGGTGATCAGCCTGGAAATGACCCGGCAGCAGCTGGTTGACCGGCTGATTGCATCGGTGGGCGGTATCTCGCTGAAGAGCGTCAAGGACGGGTCGTGCTGCCACGACAGTTCAGCCGAACTGAATATGGCCGCCCGCAAGATGCGTGATGCGTCCATCGCGGTATCAGACGTGCCGTCAATGACCATGCCGCGCATTCGCTCGATTGCTCGCCGCCAGAGCCACCGCATGGGCGGCTTGGACCTACTGGTGATTGACTACCTCGGGCTGATCGAGGGCGACGGCAATGGGCGGGTCGACGACGTGACCACGATGTCACGCCAGATCAAGCTGCTGGCCCGCGAGCTTGGGGTGCCGGTGATCGTCCTGTGTCAGCTCAACCGAGGCTGCGAGTCGCGCCCAGACAAGAGGCCAGTCCTGAGCGACTTGCGCGAGTCCGGGGCTATCGAGCAGGACGCCGACATGGTGCTGTTCGTGTACCGAGACGAGGTTTATTTCCCCAACACCATAGAGCGCGGCGTTGCCGAGATCCTGATTCGCAAGAACCGGGACGGCGAAATCGGCACCGTGCGCGCTGCATTCCAAGGCGATAAATCCAGATTTGTTCCGCTGGCGGCGACCTATCGCGTTCCGGATGCAGAGGAGGTTCGGTTTTGACAAAGGAAAATCGTACAGACCGATACGCCGCCACCCGCTGGCTCCTGCTGTCACTGCTGATCCTGGTGATTATCGCGGGGCTGCCGGTATGAGCCGCCTGTTCCGATTCGAGCTGCACGACGGCAGTCGCGGCAGCGTGATCTATCCAGATCCGGTGACGCTGGAGACCGTCACGGCGGACTGTCACGCACGGTTCGGGATTGAGCGAGTGAAGGGGGTGACTGTTGGCTAGTCGCACGTTCCGCATTCAGGGCGCAGCAGGCATCAAGCCGGCGTTCCGCACGGCCTATGACCTGGTAACTGGCCTGATGCGTGACGCCGGAACCGGTTACGAACTGGTGCTGCGCCCGCTCAAGTCCAAGCGCTCGATTGACCAGAACAAGCGGTATTGGGCGCTGCTGCTGGAGCTGTCGGACATTGCGTGGGTTGACGGCAAGCAGTTCAGCAAGGACGCATGGCACGAGCACTTCAAGCGCGAGTTCATCGGCATCGAGGAGTTGCCCGGTGGCGGCCAGATTGGGATCAGCACTGCGAAGCTCAGCGTCGAGGAGTTTGGCAACTACATGACACGGATTGAGCAGTGGTCGGCAGAGCAGGGTTGGCCGCTGATGGCGGATGGCGAATGAAGGGCAAAGCACCCAGCAAAGCCGAACGCGGCTACCACGACAGGCTGGCCAACGTGGTCGGCTGTATCGCCTGCCGCAAGGATGGCCGAGTGAACCACCACGTCAGTATCCATCACATCGAGGGGCGTACACGGCCAGGTTGCCACATGCGCGTTCTGCCGCTGTGCGGGCCTCACCATCAGCCGCTGGCGCCTGGTGTTGAGTCGGTACACGGAAACAAGGCCCGCTTTGAGGCCAAGTACGGAAAACAGGCCGACCTGCAGGCCGAATGCAACCGGATACTGGATAGGGAGGTTGTCGCGTGATTATCGATTTGCCATGGCCGCCGAAAGAGCTGAACCCGAACGCCCGGACGCACTGGGCCAAGAAGAACCAGATTGCGCAGCGCTACAAGGCTGAATGCCACCTGTTGACGATTCACTCTGGCATCAAGGCGCCCGCCGGATCGCTGGTGCTGGATATCGAGTTCATCCCGCCCAACAGGCAGCGCAGGGACGATGACAACTGCCTGGCCGCGTTCAAGTCAGGGCGGGACGGCATCGCTGCTGCGCTGGGTATCGATGACAGCCGCTTCTCTACCAAGTTCAAGCTGGCTGCAGATCCTGTGAAGGGCGGGATCGTGCGGGTCCGCGTGTATGCAGAGGCGAATGATAAAACTACAGCGGGGGAGCTGGCACATGGCGAAGCGTGACGCGGAAGAGCTGCTGACCAATTGGGGGCGCTGGGTCTGGCATCAGGCCGGGGTGCCGCGGTACACCAGCCCGATGTTTGCCCTGATGCGGGATAACGTGGCGCAGGAATCGGTGCCAGCACCAGTGATCACTGACGATGAGGCGATGATGATCGATGCAATCGTCGCCAGAATGTGGCGGCGCGATGAGCAGATGGCCGACTGCCTGCGGATTTACTACTGCACCAGCCGGACGATGCACGGTGTCGGGGTTGTTCTCGGCATTCACCGCAAGAAGGTTGCCGAGCTGCTGCTGGCTGGCAGGGCATACGTTGAAGGGAGCATCGACCGAGTGGAACAGGCAGCCTAAACACAAGATGTTGTGTTCTGGTGTTGACGTGGCGCCATGGAATCGTTAATTTGTGCCTACATTGCGGTTTTACCGCTCCGAACATAGAACCCGTCCACTGAGGCGGGTTTTTTTATGCATGAAATTCACCGACCACGGACGGCCACAAGGGCCACGCCCGGGACTATCCACCATGAGGAATCACCAGATGAGCGAGCCGGCATCCACGGCGCTTGGCGGCTTCGCGCTGACCAAGGTCGCCGGCTTCCTGTTTGGCGCTACCTTCGCGGCCATTGTTGTGATGGCTATGACCCAGCCGAAGAGCCGGAGAGAATGGGTTGTCGCCCTGATCTGCACGGTCATCGCCTCGGTATGCGGGGGCGCTGGCATTGTTCAGTGGCTTGGCCTGCATGTGTGGGCTGAGCACTGGAATGGATCGGTCGCCCTGGCTGGCTTGTACTTCGTGTGCGGCCTTCCGGCATGGGTGTTCGTGCGCGCCTGGTTTGCCTATGCCGACAAGCGCCAGGGCACCACGCTGGTGGACATGATCAAAGAGATTCGTGAGGCGCTGGGGCGCTAATGGCCTGTCCTGCATGTGAGCGCAGGCGCGCATGGATGGCTAAGTGGGCACGCATCGCCCGGGAGAGAGCTCGTGCAGCAATTGCTGGAAGAACTGATCGAAGCACTGCAGGCGCAGACAGCGGCGATCAACGAACTGGTCAAGACCAACCAGACAATTATTGAGATTGTGATCGATGACGCTGGCGATGGCGGCGATGACACCATCGAGACGGTCAGTCTCGACACTTATCTCGACGGCAGCACTGGTCGTCGCTGATATGGGCAGACTCAGCACTGTTAAGCCGCGGGTCCAGATGGCAGAGGGTCGTCAGATGGCGCGAGCAGACGACGTGCAGATTGATCGCTGGGGTGCTGGCCGAGGTGGTCGCCCGTGGCGCCGCAAGCGTGACCAGATATTCCTGCGTGACGGATACACCTGTCAGCACTGCGGCAAGGTTACCCACGAACTGGAGCTCGACCACATCGTCAACGTCGCGCAAGGCGGCACAGATGACGACGAGAACCTTCAGTCCTTGTGCGTACCTTGCCACAAGCAGAAGACCGCGCTGGAGAGCCAGCAAGCCCGCTCCTGACAGGCAGGGGGGGGTGGCCGGATTGTTCCAGAGAGAAGGCAGCGGACACCGCGCCCAAACTCATTTGCAGATTTTTTCCCGCTTTGAAGGTATTTGTTAATGGCGCTCACAAACAAGCAGCGCCGATTTGCCGAAGCAAAGGCAGCCGGCGCAAGTAACAGAGAGGCCGCTGAGGCCGCTGGATACGCGGCTTCCTCGGCTTCTGCGGCTGGTTCCCGTCTCGCGAAGCATCCCGACGTGGAAGCCTTCGTCGAAATGTTAAAGATCGCCGCGCTGGTTAACACAGAGCTTGGCGACCAGGCAGGCGGCTCGCCTGTCGGCGAAATGCCCGACGGCGACGGAGAGTTCCTCGACTCCCTTCCCCAGACAGATGACCCGCTTACCTGGTTGCTCGCGCTGATGAATGAGCCCCGGGCGAAGATATTCGACCGGCGCAACGCTGCTCAGAAGGCTGTCGACTATTTCCACAGCAAGAAGGGCGACAGCGGCAAGAAGGGCGAGAAACAGGCTGCCGCTCAGAAGGCTACTGGCGGAAGGTTTGGCGCAGCGCCACCACCGCCGCTGCATGCGGTCAAGTAAGTGGACTGGTCTACAGCCTGTCCGGATTGGGCTGAAAGGCTCAAGAACGGACAGACGATCATCCCTGCGCCGATTTTCAAGGCGGAGGCTGAGCGAGCGCTCGATATTTTCAAGCAGCTGCGAGTTGTCGACCTTCCGGGCAAGCCGACGTTCGGCGAGTGCTCTGATCAGTGGGTGTTCGACTTTGTCGGGGCGATCTTCGGTGCCTATGACGCCGAGACCGGAAACCAGTTGATCAGGGAGTTTTACCTCCTGATCAGCAAGAAGAACACCAAGTCGACCATTGCGGCGGGCATCATGCTCACCGCGCTGATTCTGTGCTGGCGCGAAGAGGAAGAGCACCTCATCCTTGCGCCAACCAAGGAAGTCGCTGACAACAGCTACAAGCCAGCAGCCGGCATGGTGCGGGCAGATGAAGAGCTGTCCGATATGTTCCATATCCAGGATCACATCAGGACTATCACCCATCGCGTGAATCGAAACAGCCTTAAGGTTGTGGCTGCTGACACTGACACCGTATCGGGCAAGAAGTCTGGCCGGGTGATGATCGATGAACACTGGGTGTTCGGATCGAAGCCGAACGCCGAGTCCATGTTCATGGAGGCCACCGGCGGGCAGGTTTCTCGCAATGAGGGCTGGGTGATCTTCCTCACCACCCAGAGCGATAAGCCTCCGGCCGGGGTGTTCAAGGAAAAGCTGCAGTATTACCGCGATGTTCGGGACGGTGTCATTGTCGACCGTAAGTCGCTCGGGGTTCTGTATGAGTTCCCGGAGGCGATGGTTAAGTCCAAGGCGTACATGGACTCCGCCAACTTCCACATTACCAACCCCAATCTTGGGCGCTCTGTCAGCAGAGAGTGGCTAGAAGACCAGCTCCGCAAGAAAAAGGACAAAACGGACGGCACGCTGCAGCAGTTTCTGGCGAAGCACCTGAATGTCGAGATCGGTCTGGCGTTGCGCTCTGATCGCTGGGCTGGTGCCGAGTTCTGGGAAGGCCAGGTGCAGGCTTGCTCTCTGGATGAGCTGCTTGATCGGAGTGAGGTGGTTTGCGTCGGAATTGACGGCGGTGGCCTTGACGACTTGCTCGGCCTTTATGTGATTGGCCGCGAGAAGGACGCAGGCAGGAAGCTGGGCTGGGGTTACGCGTGGGCGCACCCGTCGGTGCTTCAGCGTCGCCAGGAGATCGCCCCAGCACTAAGGGACTTCTCGAATGACGGCCACCTGACACTGGTCGAGCATGTCGGTGATGACGTGGAGGAACTGGCTGACATCTGCGCTCACATTTTTGGGCTTGGTCTGCTGGACAAAATCGGATGCGACCCGGTTGGCCTTGGGGCGATCCTCGACAAGCTCGAAGAGCGCGAGATTCCCAGCGACCGGATTATTGGCGTAAGTCAGGGCTGGAAGTTGGGCGGCGCTATCAAGACAGCGGAGCGATGGCTTGCTGATGGCTCATTCTGCCCAGCCGCTCAGCCGCTGATGGCTTGGTGTGTCGGGAATGCCAGGGTGGAGCCGCGCGCAAATTCAATCCTAATCACAAAGCAGGCGAGCGGCACCGCGAAGATTGACCCGCTGATGGCAATGTTCAACGCAGTGACACTGATGTCGCTCAATCCGCCAGCGGCAACAACCAAATATCAGATGTTCGTTCTCGGCTAAGGCTGAGGAATTACAAACAAGCCCGCCTCGGCGGGTTTTCTCGTTTCTGGAGGTCCGCATGGATCTGGAAAAGATGGCGGCCGGCACTACCCGCGTGCACAGCGTCGTGACTATCAAGGCGGTCGATGATGAGGCGCGTGAGTTCGTAGGTATCGCCTCGACCCCGGCTACTGACCGGATGGACGACATCGTGGAGCCCTCTGGCGCCGAGTACAAATTGCCCCTGGCGCTGCTCTGGCAGCACGACCGCATGCTACCGGTAGGCACCATCCTTACCGCAAAGGCGACCAAGGCCGGCATCGAGGTGCGCGGCAGCATCCCGAAGGTGGATGCACCTCAGGGCCTTGCTGCGCGACTGGAAGAGGCCTGGCAATCACTAAAACACCAGCTGGTGCGCGGCCTGTCTATCGGCTTCCGCCCGCTGGAATACAGCTTCATGGATAACGGCGGCATCCACTTCACAAAGTGGGAATGGCTCGAGTTGTCCCTGGTGACCATACCGGCAAACGCCGAGGCCACCATCACCTCTATCAAATCGTTTGACCGTGAACAGCTGGCCGCGTCAGGCAAGAAGCTGCCCACGGTTGTGCGCATTGATAAACCTGCCGGCGCTTCGGCAAGCATCACCAAAAACCTCAAAGCACCGAAGCCCCAGGAGGGCAATGCAATGAAAACCATCGCAGAACAAATTGCCGACTTCGAGTCGACGCTGAAACAAAAACAGGCCGGCATGGACTCCATTCTGGATAAGTCCGCCGAAGAGGGCGCCACCCTGGATGCGGAGCAGCGCGAAGAATACGACACGCTGAAGTCTGAATCAGACGCCATCGAAAAGCACCTCGAATTGCTGCGCGACCGTCAAAAGCGCGAAGCCAAGTCAGCCAAGCCCGCGACTCCTTCTGTCGGAGGCGAGCAAGCCAAAGAAGGCACCGGTTACGAGATCGGCAAAGGCCTGCAGGTGCGCGCCAAGAATACCCAGAAGCTGGAGCCGGGCGTTGCCTTCGCGCGCGCTGCCAAGTGTCTGGCCTTGGGTCACCTTGAGCACCGAAACGCCATCGATATCGCCAAGTCCCTGTACGACGGCCAAGACTCGATCATCGCGGCAACCCATCGACTGGTGACCAAGGCTGCCGTTGCTCCTGCGACTACCAGCGATTCGAGCTGGGCGGGGCCGCTGGTTGGCGAAGAAACCTCGGTTTACGCTGACTTTGTCGAGTACCTGCGCCCGCAGACCATCATGGGCCGCTTTGGTCAGAACGGTATCCCGTCTCTGCGCCGCGTTCCGTTCCGCGTTCCGCTGATCGGCCAGACCTCTGGTGGTGACGGTTACTGGGTTGGTGAGGGTGGCGCCAAGCCGTTGACCAAGTTCGACTTCAGCCGCACCACGCTGGAGCCGTTGAAGGTCGCCAACATTGCTGTCGCGACGATGGAAACCATCCGCGACTCCAGCCCGTCCGCCGATCTGATCATTCGTGACCAACTGGCGGCGGCCCTGCGTGAGCGCCTGGATCTGGACTTCATCGACCCGGCCAAGGCCGCTTCGGCTGGCGTCAGCCCGGCGTCCATCCTGAACGGGGTCACCGGCATCGTTTCCAGTGGCACTGATGCGGATGCAGTTCGCGCGGACCTGAAGTCGCTGTACGGCCAGTTCATCGCTGCGAATAACGCGCCAACCTCTGGTGTGTTCGTGATGCCCGCAACTGTGGCGCTCTCTCTGAGCTTGATGGTCAACCCGCTGGGTCAACCCGAGTTCCCCGGCATCACCATGATGGGCGGCACATTGTCCGGCCTGCCGGTCATCGTATCCGAGTATGTTCCTGCTGATACCAGCGGCCACATCGTGGCCCTGGTCAACGCCAGCGACATCTACCTGGGCGATGAGGGTGGTATCGATCTGTCGATGTCTACCGAGGCGTCCCTGCAGATGGATAACGCGCCGGACAATCCGACCAGCGCCACCACTGTCATGGTCTCGCTGTGGCAGCGCAACCTGGTTGGTTTCCGTGCAGAGCGCGCCATCAACTGGGCGCGTCGTCGCGACTCGGCTGTTGCGTACCTGACCGGCGTCAACTGGGCGTAACCGAGCCATCTGGCTCAAGGGGCTGCACTGCGGCCCCTTCTACAAGATGGCATGGAGAAGAGCATGAAAGTTACCTTCACGCATAAAAGCGGCCGGCAGCAGGACATGCACGAGCGATTTGCTATTCCGCTGCAGAAGCTGGGGCGCGGCACCTACATGACGCGCGATATGCGGGCGAGCGAAGTGCCGGCACTTGAAGTGGTCGAGACTCCGCCGCCCCACGCCGTCGAGACCTCGGCGTCTGACGCGGTAGAAAAACCAGAACCGAAGCCGGCCAAGCGCCGCGCTCGCAAGAACACCGAAGCAAACCAAGAGTAAAGGCCCGCCATGCGACTTTTCGGGATGGAGATTAAGCGCCGCGAGAAAGCGTTGTCGCAGGTGCCTGCGTCCCGCGGCTGGTGGTCGATGGTCAGCGAGCCTTTCACTGGGGCATGGCAGCGCAACAAGGAAGAGCGCCTTGATTCGCTTGTGCAGTATCCGACCCTGTACGCCTGCGTCTCGCGCATCGCTACGGACATCGGCAAGCTGCCGTTTGCGCTGAAGGGCAAAGCATCGTCTGGCATCTGGCAGACCGTTGAGGATGCCGACCTTTCGCCCGTGCTGGCGCGCCCGAACCATTACCAGACGCCGCAGCAATTCCGCGAAATGTGGGCGCTGTCAAAGCTGGTGCAGGGCAACACCTACGGCCTGAAGGAGCGGAACGCCCGCGGTACCGTAGTCGCTGTTTACGTGCTTGATCCTTGCCGCGTGATGCCGCTGGTTTCCGATTCCGGCGAAGTGTTCTATCAGCTCTACACCGACAACCTGAACCAGCTGCCTGAGCTGGATGGCCAGATCACTGTGCCAGCGTCCGAGATTATTCACGACCGCTGCATCTGCCCGTTCCACCCGCTGATCGGTTTGCCGCCTATCGCGGCTGCACACTGGCCGGCGCTCAAGAACATGCGAATCCTCAAGTCCTCTTCTGAGTTCTTTGCAAACAATGCCCAGCCGTCCGGCATCCTTTCCGCACCCGGATCTATTTCTGACCCAACGGCCGAGCGCCTGAAGAAATACTGGAATGAGAATTTCACGGGGTCTAATGCGGGCAAGGTGGCCGTGGTGGGTGACGGCTTGCAGTTCGTCTCGCTCGCTTCAAAGTCTGTCGACTCGCAGATGGTCGAGCAGCTGCGCTACTCCGATGAGCAGATCTGCCAGCCATTCGGCATCCTGCCGTTCAAGGTTGGACTGGGCAGCATTCCTGCCGGCCTGACCGTGGATGCCATCAACCAGCTCTACTACAACGACGCTCTGCAGGCGCCCATCCAGGCAATGGAGGCGCTACTGACGGCCGGGCTTGATGCGGCACCTCTGCGCGTGGACATGGATGAAACGGTCCTAATGCGCATGGATCTGGGCAAGAAAGCTGAATACCACAGTGCCCTGGTATCGGGCAGCATCGAGACCATCAACAACGCGCGCCTTGAGTTCAACCTTCCCCCGCTGGAAGGCGGCGACACTGTGTACATGCAGCAGCAGGACTTCCCGCTTGAGCAGGTGCGCCAGAACGTGTTGCCGAGTAATGCGCCGGCGCCGGCAGACGAGCCAGAACCCACCGACGAAGAAGTCGAAGACCAGGCGCGTGCGCTCGCTGCCTTTTTCCAAAAGGAGATGACCAGTGCCCTCAATGCGTGAGCTTGAAGCCCAGGCAAAAGCCCTGGCCCCGATCATGACTGGGATTGTGGCCGGCGTGCGCGATGAGCTGCGCAAAGAGTTCGCTGGCCAGCTGCAGTCGCGTGACGACCGTATTGCCGAGCTGCAAAAGGCGCTCGACGAGCGGCCGGATCTTGAAGCCATCGCCAAGCAGGCCGCCGCGCTGATCCCTGCGCCAGAAAACGGCAAAGACGCAGACCCAGAAGTCATCAAGCAGATGGTCTCTGATGCTGTCGCGGGAATGCATGCATCCGAGACTGGTGAGCACATTCGGCCCATGCTGGCCGATTTAGTCGCCGAGGCCGTCAATGCTTTGCCCGCGCCCGCCCCCGGCAAAGACGCAGATATGGACGAGGTTAAGCGCCACGTCGAGCAGATGGTCAAAGGCATTGAGCCCGCACCGGTTCCGACCGTCGACGAAGTGGCCGCCACCTTCGAGCGCCGATTCTCCGACCTGGCCCTGTCGTGGGAGCGCCAAGCGCGTGACACATTCGACAAGGCTGCCGACCGCATGCCCGCGCCCAAGGATGGCCGGGACGCGCTGCCTCTGGATAGTTTCGATCTGACCCTTGGCGATGATGGTCGCACCGTGACCGTGAAGATGCAGGCCGGTGATACCGTCATCGAGAAGTCAGTCAAGATTGCTGCCGTGGTAGATCGCGGGGTATTCAGCAAAGATCATGACGGCTACGAGAAGGGCGACGGCACAACCTACGGCGGTTGCTTCTGGATTGCGCAAAAGGATGCGCCAGAGGGAGTGCCGGGAGGTTCTGCCGACTGGCGCATGGCCGTGAAGAAGGGCCGCGACGGCAAAGATCTGCGCCCCAGCGCCTCTACTCATGACCCTGACAAAGGGGTGAAGCTGAAATGATGTACGTCACCCTGGATCAGGCCAAACATCAGCTGCAGATGGATCATGATGACGACGACACTCTGATCGCCGGCTACATTACCGCCGCATCCAAGGCGGTGAAGAACTACCTGAAATCAGCATCGCCGTTTGAGATCGAGCGCGATGCCCACGGCAACACGGTACTGGATAGCAGCGGCGACCCGATCTACCTCACCGACAGCCAGGGCGCGATGGTAGTGGCTGCGGAAGTCGAGCAGGCCACGCTGCTGCTGGTCGGCTACTTCTACAAAGACCGCGACAACAACGCAGACGGCGCATACGAGCAGGGCTATCTACCCAAGCCAGTGACCGCGCTGCTGTACCCGTTGCGCGATCCTGCGCTGGCGTGAGGTGAGCATGGGAATCAAAGCCGGCCGCCTGCGCCACCGCGTCGCCATTCAGAAAAAGGTGACGAGCCGTGACCCGAACAGTGGCGCGCAGATCGTCACATGGCAAACCGTAACCGGCTGGGAGTCCGTACCCTGCGCCATCGAGCCGCTGAGCGTGAAGGACTTCATGGCCGCGCACGCCAATCAGTCCGAGATCGTGGCCCGCATCACGCTGCGCCATCGTGAGGGCCTGCTGCCAACTATGCGGCTGGTGCACAACGGCAAGATTTACAACCCGGCAGGCTTCCTGCCTGATCCGGACAGCGGGCTGAATTATGTGACCGCGCCTTGCTCTGCCGGCGTGAACGAGGGCTGATGATGTGGCAAGGGTTGACGGTCGCATGCATCGCCAGCGGCCCAAGCCTTACCGCTCCTGATTGCGCACTGGTCGAGCAGGCAGCACTGCCAACCATCGCCGTGAACAGCAGTTGGCAGATGGCGCGCTTTGCTGACGTTATCTACGCATCTGACGCAGGCTGGTGGGATCACAACCTGCACCTGATCGACATACCTGCAGAGCGTTGGTCCAGCTACCAGAGCGCAGACACAAAGTACGGAATCAACCGGCACCGGGTGCCGAACCAGCCGCACAACAGCGGTATGCGAGCCATCCAGTTTGCCATTGAGCGTGGCGCCGCGCGGGTGCTGCTGCTGGGTTATGACTGCTCGGTGAGGCGTGGCAC
>CERY01112492.1_pt1 | contig 12357 bp, 30 predicted proteins | sample 530701 | NCBI WGS metagenome assembly CERY01 (sample SAMEA2620879, study PRJEB7988) | marine metagenome | biome: marine biome (ENVO:00000447); feature: surface water layer (ENVO:00002042); material: "saline water (ENVO:00002010), including plankton (ENVO:xxxxxxxx)" | depth 5 m
ATTTTGTATGGAATTGCACATTAGGTGGTACTTTGCCATTTATATTTCAACCTGACAATACTAATAATAATCCTGACCAGTTTTCTATATGTACATTTAGAGAAAATACTTTTAATGTGGACCAAGTTGCACCAGGAACTTATACTGTACAAGTTACGATTGACGAACTTGCTTAGGATCAGGCAGTACAATACCCATTTCAGTAACTGACCATCTGATAATCATATCTATGTATTCACCAAATTCCTGGACAGATAAGTGTTTAGTAGATTCTATTTCATATTTATTTTTGAGTACTTTGTGCATTTCATTCTCAGTATAACCTAATTCTCTACTTAATGTCCTAAGTATTACTCTATAATATGCATTTTGTTGTGGTGAACGTACTTTTTCAGAAGCTTTTATTTCAATAGATACATAACCATCAAAGTTATATAAATATTGCTTAAATAGCTGTTTATCATCTAAAGTTAGTTTACCATTATTTACTTTACCTGTGAACTTCAAAATATACCCTCGATATAAAATGCCAATTTTTTGTATATATTGGCACTAATTTCTTTTTATTTCTTAAACCTATCAATATTACTTTATCAATCATAGCATCAACTTCAAAGTCATCCATACAATTAATATTATATCTTTTAGATACATAATCTAATCTTTTATATCTTTTACTGCCCATCTCACCAAAAGTTATAATTAATCCCTTTTTAACCATTTTAGTAGCTAAATCAAAACAATCATATGCACTTCCAAATGGATCAATATCTATCAAATCAAACTTTTTATTATCATGATATAGTTTACATAAAATCTTTAAAGCATCAATATTATATGTATTATCATAATTTTTATTAATATCATTAGTTATCAAGCTTTTACATTTATTTAAATAGTAAGATTTAGGACCAGCATACAAGTCTAATACACTTTTAGGATTAATATGTTTTAAAAACAATGAATTATATTCATACTTTTCATCTTTATGCAAATCATTGTATTTTAAGGTTACTTTTTGTTTAAGTCTTTCTACTTTTCTTCTTATGCTTGTTACGTTTCTATCTAAATAAAAAGCAATATCATTATTAGTAACACCTTTATCTTTTAACATCAATAACCAGTCTTCTTCACCTTTTGTCCAACTCCTGGCAAAGTTTATCATTTTATAACTTTTACCTCTTTGTTTGCCTTTATATTTATCAGGTAAAATATATTCTTTTATATGCTTCATAGCTCTATTTTATAATACTTTTTATTGTTATCAGGATACACATCAGTTTCTGCTATTAGTATTTTTTCAAATATATCTTTGTATGCCATAAAGTGTTCTATTTTATTTTCTACATCATATATGTAAAAAAACAGCTTCATATGTTTATGCCAGTAATCATAACTATCTAAATCATCATGTTTTAGTTTTAAATAACCTTTAAATGCTTTAGATTCACAAAAAAAAGGAAATTTACCCATACATATAAAGTCAGGCAAACTTCTTATTTTTTTAGGTATCATAATAAACTTTTGAGGTGGCACATCCCAACAATCAAAACCTAGTTTATGATAACTTACATTATTAATATCTAAAAATTTCATACATTGCTTTTCAGCTACATCTGATGATTTTCTCATTCTTATACTTGCTGGTTGTTTATAATCTGCCATGAGTTCCTTTCTATTGTGTGAAATATTTTCTGATTAAATAAAATGCTTCTTTCCATAAATTTACATTATACTTTTCTTCAAATCTTTTAGTTCCTAAATCATGTCTTTCTCTATGATGCACCCTACAAAGATTGATGCATGAAAAATCCTTAATACCATTTTTATTTGCACCACCCATACCCAAATGCTCTAAATGATCAGGGTCTACAGGACTTTTGCCACATATCAGACAATGATGTGATTTTACAAACTTAATATAGTCTTTTGTATTTATCATAGGATGCATGAAGAGTGATGCCAGTTTTTCATATATTTGGTTTCCCTTATCGTGAATTTCATCCACACATCCTATCGATAATCTACTGATAAGCATTGTGCCACTTCATCATTTCTAAATGGCTCAACACTTTCAGAAAATCCTCTGTTAAATAAAACAACTGCTGAAGCAAATGGTGCATTATCTAATTTACCATCAGTTATAAATCTAACTCTTCTTTTAATAAACCTAATTTGTGCAGCATATGGAAATATATAATCATGCCAATATAAGGTATCAGTTCTTGCTGGTATAAGACATACAACTATAGTATACTTTAAAGATTCTTCGTATGCTTTCTTTACCCAAAACTCTAAAACACTTTTTCTACCTGCATATCTTCCATATGGTGGATTCATAAAAACTCTTTCACCTGACCAATCTTGTTTTAAACCATCATCTTCTATAGTATAAAACTTTTTACATTTTGCATTTTCTTTTGATGCACAAGGATCTAGAGTAAAGTCAAATTCCTGGTGTAGTTTATCGTATATGTATTGAGGTGTTTCCCACTCATCTTTTTTAGAGCTAAAAGCTCTTTTCTTATCAAAAAAACTCACTAAGAAAAAGCCTTTACAAATTTAGCTATAACTGCATACCAAAACGCCATACCAACTAAACAAATTGTACCATAAACTATTATATTAAACCACTTCATTTATCCTCCTTTAACATTAATAACCAATCATTTAATTCTTGGACTACCAAGATAGGACCTCTGTCCTGTTTAATTATTTGAACATCGACATTTTCATTAGGTTGCATATGTGCTGCTAACTTTTTTCTACATTTAGCCTGGACTTTAATATCATCATTTATAAGCACATCAACTTCAGGATGCTGTCCTAAGGCTAATCCATTTGATCCCCATGCACGAACTGCTTTGACATCATGAAGCTCACAAATTTCAACAATCTTTCTTTCAAACCTAGAACCTTTATTTTTGTTAGGATTACTCATCATCACCTCCCATTTCATATCTTTTTAAAATCTGTTCATCTACTCTATTTAAATGGTCCTGCCAAAATTCAGCTTCATCTTTATAAAAAAATAAAGAACCATCACTTGTAATATAGACCTTAGCTAATTCTGTTTTTATTTCTTTTGTTGCCATGCTATCCTATCTGCCATTATAGATTGATATACCCACCAGCATTTACCATTGTTAGTAGCTTTAAGTATTTTATGTTTTATTTTTGATGTTTTATTGTTGTTAAAAACTCTTTGGCACAACCTACAATAAGTGTTGTTGGCTGCACCACCTTTATTATATTCACTATTGTGTTTAACTTTTTTACACATAGGACATTTTTTCATATGTACTCCCAAAGTTTAGGGTAGGTGATCTCAAGGAGGAGACGATTGAGTGTGCGAAACTCTGTGGTATAATACCTACCCTATAAGTTATTTATTAATTTGTTCTAATGTTTGCTCTGCAATCTTAACAGCAATAGTATCGTTTGATTCTCTAATAATTGCTTCTAAACCTTGCTTTGCTATTTCTAATTCTTCCATAGTTACCTATATTGTTTTATTTTAACTTTACAACAACTACTGTCTTCATTTAATACATTAAATTTATTTGCAAACACTACTGCATTACACTTAGAGCATCTACCAAGCCTGGCGTTTCCAGTTTTGTCTAGAGGGTACATTTCATCCAGGTCTACTTTGACTTCTTGTTTTGTAATCTCATCATTCCAGGAATGACCATTTAAGTATGTTGTTGGATGTTTCCTATATTGCTTATCAGGTGTAGATGCAACGTATTTCTTTGTGTGATTCATAATCACCTCAACTAATTCTTTGTTTTTAACGTGCCTTTTCCAGGACACCTTTGCTTTGGACTTGCTTTTTTTATAATCAAAAAGCTTCCACCACTCTTCAAAACCATCAACTTCTTTAAGAGTAGGTGGTGAGGGGGAATAGGTTTTGACAGTCCTCGTTCTACCAAAAACCTTTTCGATGTCAATCCATCGAGGCTCACCACCATTTTCTCTTATTAGTACCTGGTATCCCATTAGAATGGAAGATCCTCATCCTTACTCACCTCATAGCTTTTACCTGAAGTTTGTTTTTTATAAGTTTCATCAGCTTCACCACCAACTTTAGAAGTCAAATTCATGCCTACACTTTTAAGTACTGTACCTTGATAATTAGTCCATCCAGCAATTCTAATTTTAGTTCCTGCTGGTATATCTTCAGCTATTTCAATATTACCTGAAAGATTAGGTCTTTTATTATCTTCGTTAGCATCTTCGTTATGAAATATGGTAGCTTGACCATGTTTTTTATATTCTGCCATTTATACTCCTTTTAAGGTTTCCAGTTTTTAGGTGGGTAATATTTACCATTAAATTCAGTCATTTCAACTCTATAATTAGGTAGATTATATAAATCTCTTCCTATACCAAATTGAACTGCTGCTCTTTTAAAAGCATCACTTGCTTCACCTTTTTGTTTTTCTACGTTAGATTCTACACCACAATCCATTTTATAAGTAGTATCATAAGTACCATCTTCTCTTTGGAATGCGATTGTAATTTTACAAAACAAATTGCCTTTAATTTCCATAAACTCACTATGCCAGTTTGTAGGTCCTACAACCTCATCTAGTTTATCTTGAACATATCTAGCATCTACATAACATAGCATATTGGCAAACTTTTTACCATCATAGCTAAATGTATTGCCTACACGATACTTACGCTCATTTTCAGGCGTTTCTTCATTTAATTTATATAAATCCACTTCCTGGATCATTTTAACTCCTTTCTTCCCATAGGTCTGTTATTTTGCATCGCAATATGCGACTTAGTTTTGACAAAGTTTTTCGTGTAGGTGTTCTACGACCTGCACAAATATTTGACAATTCTGTATGATGAATATTTAATTTTTGCTCTGCTATAAACTTGCAACTATATCCAGCATCTTTAATTCTTTTTTTAATATCATTTTTAATCATTTTATCTCCAATTTTGTGAGAGTGCTAATCACGATTAGAAAGGTTAACAATCGCCTGATACCTCACGATAACAGGACACTCTCACTATAGCTTTAAACAACATTTTTTATATTTTTTTCCACTTTGACATGGACACTTATCATTTCTACCTATATTTTTAATTTTATTTTGCCAGTCTAATGCTTCAGCTCTTTTTGTGTTTTTTATGTATACTGCATGATTTTCGTTGTCAATATTATTAAGTATACTGTAATTCAATAAATCATAATCTGTTTTACCATTAGATAGTTTTGGTGGGTCACATACATAACCACCATCCATTTCTTCTTTCCAAACAGGTTTATAAATTTTACCTGTGTCTAACAATAAATCGTTATTACTATTTACAAGCTGCCTCATTTATTCAACATCCTTCAATGGTAAATTCACACCAAAATGTTTTATATATTGATAAAATACTTCATCTCTTGGCATTTTATCTAAAATATACTCTTTTGCTATTGGGTCTTCACCTTTAGCTAATTGCTTTCTCATTTCTTTTATATCAGGCTTTTTCATTTTTTAAATACCCTCAATATCTCATCAAGCAGAGGATGATCACAGTCAGGATAACTGTTAACGCTTATAGCCTGTTTAGCAAGATTATCCCATTTACTAGGTTTAGCTTCAGTTTTGATTATTTTTGTTTTTTTAGCGTGTTTTGGCTTCTTTGACCAACTTTCTGAATAACCTACACACCATTCACATTGAAAATAGCAACCTATACTCTTACAATAAGCATATTGCTCTGATTCAGTTGGCATTAATTTTATAAGATGCTCAGGTGGTGCAGTTGATACAACTTTCATTATACTTTATCCTTTAGCATTAGTAATACAAGTAAAATTGTGCAAAATGTAGCACCAAGTATACAATATTGTAGTAACTCTAAGTTTTTTTTGATTTTAGCTCTTTTTTTAGTTACTTTGCTAAACTCTTTTCTGAATTGATGCCAGGCATTGAATAAATCTACAAGGTTCTTTTCAATATCTTTACTTCTTGCATCTATATCAGCATACCTGTCTTCAACTGACTTTTTCTTTGGTGGTATAAATACTAATTTATCCATTGATTTCCTTTCCTGTTATTGTTAACTCTCTATATGAGGGTGATAATTGATTAATTTCTACAGTTAAATCTAACCATTTAGCTAGAGCTTGTAGTTTATCAGGGTCATTACCTGTAATAAACTTTGATAATGAAGCTCTCTCTTCCATCAATTGAACTAATATCTCTTCACTATGCATGAGAACCTGAATTTCCTATGTAATGTAAACATTCAATTTCTTTTATTGGTATTAGTATAAAATCTTCATTTACAACACATTCTAGCTCTTCTTCGTAAACATCAATTGGTTTAGCTATTACTTTTTGACCATGTATACCAGTAATTAAATATTCATCTAGATCATCCATTACGATTATCTCGTTGTCGTTGTTTAAATGTTCTAGTTTTTTTGTAACTTCTTCAAATGTCATATTTTTCCTAACTTTTTTGATTATAGTGTCTTACAATGGTCAATTTTAAACAATATTTTAATTCTGTGCAAGTATTTTTTAAATATTTCTTTAAAAAAATTATACATCGAGGCTAAAATATAAGTGTTTGCATTTGTGGTACAAGGTTTTTTATATTTGTCAGCCTGGTTAGGGTTGGTTTGAATCTTCTAGCTATCCAGGATCAAAAGTTACACTAGAAGGGGTTTGCATCATAATAACAGCACAAACCGAAGGCAATTGAGTGCGATGCTATATCAATACTGATGAACAAATAATTGTCCGAATTTTCTAAAGTATTTTAAGGAAGTTTATCTAGGTCGACAGATTCGGCTCGTTGGATAAATAGATTGGGTTTCCTGCTCCTGGATTGGGGGTAGGGGAACCTCTATCTAAATCTCTAAATTCTCTCATAGGATAAATAGTTTTTCTTAGTTAAGAATATATTAGAATAGTCATAAATAGCTGGTAATTCCTGTAAAATATAGACCCATGCTTGAATTAAAGTTCCATTTCTTCTAGGATTGTTTTGCACTAAAAAAATTTGCTCCAAAATTCTATCAAAAATTACACCTTCACCCTTTAATTGATCCAAATCTTTAAGTTGCTGCCTGGTAACTGTGTAAACATCACCTAAAATTTTATACTTTATGTCTGAATTATAAATGATTCCAGGATAACCACCAAGATTTACCATATTAAAATCATCAGTAGTTTCACCAGCACCTAAATGCTCTACATAGTCTATTTGATCCAGGATCTTTTGACTCTGCTTATTATTACCATATATGAATACTTTATTAACAAATTCCATGATGTAATTTACAAAAATATTACATTTTATGAAAATCTAAAAGGGGGGTAGGCATTTTTTACTAATATTGATCAATGGTTTTGAAAAAAGAGGCATTTTCTAGAAAAGTTCCAAAAAAATTTTACATCGAGGCTCATTTATAAGCGTTTTAAGACCTCGAACACAGTTTTTGCTTAAAGTTTTACTTTAGGTGATTGCTGTAACTGGTTCAGGGTCAAAAAAGTGACTATACATAATATTTTTTTAGCGTAGATCAAATTTAATAAATTTAGGTCCTGGACCTGGACCAAATCAGGACCAAAAAAACGCCAAATTTAAAAAAAAGTTTAAAAATTAAATTAATATTCTTATTATATATGGTGATTTAATTAATAAAAAATAGAAAGGTTAAAAATCATGAAAATCAAAATAGATAAATACAATAAAGAACGTGGTCAAACATTATTAAATAATATTCCTAATTTTTGTTACGCTTTTAAAGAAGACAATAAAAACGAAGTTATTTATATTAGTCCAAATATTACAGGCTATTATGAAACGAGAAAAAAAGCTAATACAGTCCAGGAATTATTAGAACTTAATAAGACCTTAATTAATCAAAATTTAAGTGATGATTTAAAGCTTGAATTGATTGAGATAATAAAAGGTTGTTCAATGTTTTTAACTTCAAACGTAAAACACTATATAAAATGTAAATACAATTTGAAAGGTGGTAAATAATGTATATGTTAATAATTTTAGATTATGTTATGGGAAAAGTTCAATTTGAATTTATTCCAAATGATTTACAAAATAAATCAGGCTTTGAAAGTTGGTTTGACTGTGATACATATTTAAATGAACTTGGTTATGATGTTAACAATATTCATTATATGCTAACAACAGAAGAAAATAAAACAACAATAACTAATAAATTGAAAGGGTTTAAAGATGTATAGTTTATTGAGTCCAGGCGTTTATAATTCAAAAATAAGCAAGAATATTAAAAAAGGTTATTTAGCGTTTAGCTTAAATCTTGCTCACTCTAATTTATCAGGCTTTAATGTATGTCCAAAGGCAGAAAAGTTAATAAATGATGGTTCAAATTTTCAGGATCCAAACAAGAACTACGCTAAATGTAGTTTAGATTGCGTTGGTGGTGGTGGTTTAGCTAGTGTATATAATACAGTCCTGGAATCTCGTATTAAAAAGACCATAGCCTTTTTTAAAGATAGAGAGTATTTTTTAAATACTTTAGTTTATGAAGTAGAAAAGGCTATAAACCAGGCAAACAATAAAAACTTAATTCCTGTATTTAGGTTAAACGCTTACAGTGATTTACTTTGGGAACGCTTTAAAATAAAAGATAATAAAAACATTTTTGAATTATTCCCTGATGTAGATTTTTATGATTATAGCAAATTGTTACATAGGAAGCCACCAGCTAATTATCAAATAACTTACTCTCATTATGGTAATTGGAAGGAAACAGAAACAGCTTTAAAAACTGGTTTAAACGTTGCTATAGTTTTTGATAGTTTGCCACTAACAATTAAAATCAATAATAATATATATAATGTTATTAATGGTGATAAAACTGATTTAAGACTAAATGAAAAGATAGATAATAAACCTGTTATAGTTGGTCTTAAATTTAAAGCTGGTAAAAATAAACTAGAACGTTTACAGGCTGGTATTAAATCACGCTTTATAGTACCTAATAATCAAAGGGGTATAATATGTTAGATTTAATTAATACAATAGCTTTTTACTATATAATAATATTAATATTTATATTTTTAATTATCTATTCTATAGAATAACGCTAACAACTAATAACAATAAATAAAAGCCTGGTTTAATTACTGGGCTTTTTTTTTACCCTCTAAAAATACCCTTTTCTAAAGATCAAACGTAAAAACGTGCCACGTTATAAAATACCATATAACCACTATAAACCACTATATAAGACAATAATATATAAAAAGAGTCCAAACATATATAAAAATATTTCCTTTTTAGTATGCAATATTTAAACGTAAACAGGCTATAAAATATATGCAGCAAAAGGTACAATTTAAAAAAGCTCAAAGTTAAAAAAATATCATATATATAATTTGCTGTATCACCTGGTACATTTTCGAACCTTGAATTTATGCCTTATGCTGATAACTAGTATTATGTATAGTCAGAATCAGGTAATTTAGGGGTATGGGGGATACCGAATCTTTGCTAGGGTCGGATCACATTTCCCACAAAATAAGATAATTAACTTTGAATATTTGGCTAATATATTAAAGTTTGAAAAGAACTTTTAAAAGGTTTATATTATTGATATGAGTAATATAATCAAAAACCCTGCACAAGAACTTGCTATTGAGCTTTATGCTTCTCAGCCTAATATACAGGCTAATGAGGTAGCTACTAGGTGTAATGTACCTATAGAAACTATATATAAGTGGCGAAAGAATATTAACTTTATTGAGGCTATATATGATAGGTATATGGTAGAGTTTGGTAGTCAATTGCCTAGTGTTTTGATGGCTATGGTACGAGAGGCACAAGCTGGTAATGTTCAGGCTGGTAGACTTGTATTAGAGCATAGTGGTAAGCTTGTTAAGAATGTTAATGTGACTATAGATAGTCCTTTTGAGAAGTTTTTAAAGAAGGTTGACCATATAGAGGATGCTGAGATAGTAGAGGATGAAGAGGTGTCAGAACTTGTCCAGGATCTACCTATTAAGGCTGATTTACCACCTAGAGTAGTAGAGGACCAGGTACAAAGAACTAAATATGAAAAGAAAAAGCTTGATAAGACTGTAAAGGATGAGATAAAACGTCAGGAATACAATAAAAAGCAAAAAGAATGGTATAGATGGCGTAAGAGAGCTAAAGCTGTAGGTATAGAACCTTTAAAGTCTAAAAGACCTACTCCAGGTCAAAGAAAGAAATGGCAACAACGTATTATAGATGCAGAAAATGCTATCTAATATATTTTTTTAATATCCACCTTAGTGCTACAAATATAAGCATTACACCTACAATACTCATAAAGTCGTTTGTATGATTACCTGAATCACTTTCTATTGTAATTAAGGGTGTTTCTATTTTCATGCTTTTAGTCTTGTTCATCTTTACACTCTTCTTCCCATTTACTTAAATCTAGCATTGGTAGTGGCTTTTCAATTTTGTGATTTTTAAGTACGCTGTTTTGGATTTGCATTTTAGCACCACCTTTTACATAAGGTTTGCCTTTAGCACATCCTATGTTGTAGACAAAAAATGTAGTCTTGAATATACCTACTCTTACTACTCTTGCTGGTCGTTCATCTATTGTAACTACATCATCTGTATTTAAATCATTACCAATAAAAACTTTTAGTCCTTCAACTATACCTTCTATTGCTGATCGAAAAGTAAATATAGCAATTCCTGCAATAAACATCCATCCATAGTTGCCCAAAAACTCTTGAGCAAATGATTCTAATTCTTTTTCCATATCCATCCATTATACTAATATTCTACTTTGTATTGGGTATTTTACTGGTATTAGTTGGCAATAGCAATATTCTTTACATACTGAAAAGCCTGATGCTGGTAGACCTAGACTTTCCCAAATATCCCATTCTTCAACTCTACCGATTCTTTCTTCGCAATCAGGACAAATGTTGTTAGAACCAACACTTACCCATCTCATTCTTATGCTATCGCCATAAACATTATCTTGTCCGACCCTATGACCTTGCATAATTCCTGATACAATTCCTCGTTGAAGAGAATTTCTATATCTTCCGAAGATTCTTCCTCCTGTGGCAAGATCCTCTGCAAGGACTCTGCCAATTTCAGAATCGCTAATCCCTGCTGCTCTAAGTTTTCTAATTTCGCTTCTAATCTCTTGAGAGAACGCTTCAATTGCAAATGAGATTTGGAATGCTGTCCATGAGAAGATGGCTTGATCTTCTTCACTAAGTTCTTCTTGGTTGATTCTTTCTTCATCTGCCATCTCCTATCTCCTCTTAATGAGTTTATTTATTTTTTGTACTAAAATTTCTTCAGCTTTTTTGCCAATATCTAGATTTTGTCTAGTTGGTAAGAAATTTCTTTTTGGTACTTTATGGTCTTTTTTCCAATATTTTGTAAATTTGCTACTTCCTGCTTTTACTGTATATGCATGAGGTTTATCTTTTCTACCTAAATGATGTTCAGCATAATCTACTGCATATAAACCATCTTTTTTACCTTCTAAACTTTTTAATAGTTTACCTGATGCTAAAAGTGGTGGTCCAGGTGGATTACCTCTTTTTTGTCTAATCTCTATAGTTGATGGCTTTAGCTTTCTACCTGCTTTACCACTTTTTATTTTATCTTTTGCTGCTTTAGCTACACTTTTAAATAATTCTTCTACAAATACACCTCTTTCGTTACCACTTACTTGAAAGAAAAAATCATCAGGTGATTGTTCTAATTCTCTAATTAAAGGTTTTAAATCAAATCTTATATCTATTGTTAAACCAGTTTTGTTGTGTATCGCACCTTTAAATAATGCCATCTTCATCCTCTACTAATGTTTTGGCAAATCTTTCACCAAATTTTTTTGATTGTAAAATCCTTCTACCTTCAGTTTCAAGTACAAACTGAGCAAATTCTTCTGCCCAAGCTTCAGGATTTTCTATAACGTCTTCAATTCTACTCTTGGGTAGCTGTATCTTGAAGTCCTTGAGTTGTTTCAACCTGTTGACGAGCTTGACTAAAGATTGACTGTTTTTTATTTTTTTGCTTGTTTTGCTCAATTTTCTTCTCTGCCTCTTGAATTGTTAAATCTTTGTTATATTCTACCATAAGCTCTGCTTCTGATACTAAATTTAACTGTAATCTATGATTATCCAAAAGAATTTGATCCTGGACTGTCATTGGGTAATCAGGTTCGTTAAAATCTAACCTTAATTTGTTTGGTAGGTTTATATTTCTAGATTTAGCTATATTTTTCTCAATATTGTACATTTGGTACTCATATTGTGTCCAAAGTGCTAAATCATCTTGATAATCTTCAAATCTTTCTAAATCTTTGATTTTTAGAGCAAT
>CERY01112490.1_pt1 | contig 12101 bp, 9 predicted proteins | sample 530701 | NCBI WGS metagenome assembly CERY01 (sample SAMEA2620879, study PRJEB7988) | marine metagenome | biome: marine biome (ENVO:00000447); feature: surface water layer (ENVO:00002042); material: "saline water (ENVO:00002010), including plankton (ENVO:xxxxxxxx)" | depth 5 m
GAATCTCCATTAAAAATAATTTTTGATCCATTAAAATTGATATCAGTAGTTGTAGCATTACCCCTGTCTACAACATCTTGTAAAGTATCAGAGCCGCCACCTCCTGCTGCGTCACCAGAAAGCAAATAAGGGATACCTGTCGGGCCAGTTAATCTACCTGCTTCTCCTGTCCCTAACGCATTACCACTAACATTCAAGTTTCCACCATCTTCGGCATCTCCTTCCAAACCTGCCTCGATTGTAAAATCCCCCACCAGAGTTTGATCTCCTTGATTATAAAGATTTAAATCTGGCCCTTCAACCTCTGGTTCTAAAGTAATTGGTCCTATTGTAAATATTTCCTCATTAAAACCTACCTCACTATCAACAGCTAACTTAAAAAACAAAGGAGTGCCTTCTGGTACACCATCGTTTGCAGTTAATCTTATTTTTTGCCCTTGCTGGATAGAGTTTAAGGGATAATTGCCAACTAAACTGCTTCTGTTTGTAACAAAATCTTTAGTAGCACCTTGCCATATAGTTACATCTCCAAGGGCAACATAACTGCTATCTTCGTTAAAACCTATATCAGCCTCAATAAAACCAGTGGTACCGCTTTCATTTACTGGTTGGTTGTTAAAATATTTAATAGCATTAGCCCTGTTTTCGGCTGTGGTTATACCGCCAGTGTTTGGTGGGCTATGGTTTGTATAGTTTTCATTTAAAACTGTCTCTCCTGAAGATCTAACAAATATTTTATCAAAAGTAACTGTGTTAGCATATAAATAAAACTCGCTAGTATGTACACCGCCATCTTCGTTTACTACTTCATTCCTGATACCAAAATTTCTAGTATAAGTTCCAAATACATCTATGTTTTGAGACCTAGTTAAAGTAAAAGTAGAGTCTCCACCGACTCTGTAATTGGGGAAAACTACAGTTCCATCAGTATTTAAAATACTTATTCTTTGTTCTTTAACAAATGGATCAGCAGCTATCTGTGCCGCAGAGGTTAATGCCTGACCATTCCTATTTAATATATTAAATTGTAGAGTTGGTATATCAGTGTAAACTCCACTTCCAGTTGGTATTTTTGTTAAATCTGTGGAGTCAACTGTGAAAGAAGGTTGAAATTCATAAATCTCTCTAGTGGTAAATGGTCCCTCGTAGTAACCACTGGTTGTTATTTCAGTAGAGGAGGTTCCAATACCTATCTTTCCTGTTTCATCTGAATTAGCAATTGAAGGATTACCCTTATAAACAGCGACAAAAGCTCCAGAATACTCTTGGCCTTTTAAAAAATTGTAAGGAGTTGTATTTCCAATTCCTAAATACCCATCAGCTTCAGATCTTAAATCGCCATTTGGAGTTGACCCGCCGATAACTGTTGCACTTCCTGAAAATAAATTAGCAGCAGCGATAGCAGAAGCTCCTATAGATACAGGAATTGTAACTCCAGCACCTACTATCGTTGCGAATTCTACATCATACCAACCTGAAGCAACAGCTTTTGCATTTAAGTAACCACCTACGCCAGTAGAATTTATAGCATGACTCCTAGCCTCTAAACCGAAAGCATACGCCCCTCCCTCTTTAGGAATTTTTAATATTGTAAAGCCTGTTTCAGTCATTATAGGAGGGTTATTCTATCTAAAAATGATTTAGAAAATGTTAAAGTTTCATCATAAACAACAAATATTCCAGATGATGCGTAGTCAGAATCAAAGAAAGCGTTTCCACCATCTCCAGCATTATTACCTAAAGCATTCACACTAAAGTTAAATACACCCACTTGATTTAATCTGTCGAATCCACCATTGGTAGCTGTTGTTGAATCATTAATTGTTTGTCCATTTGGTAGCGTTAAAATCATATTATAACCTGTGCTATCAGCTACAGCCGACCAAGATCCTGTTACAGTGAATGTTTTGTCGGTTAAGTTAGGAACTCCAGTTGTTACAGAATTAATGCTCGGAGGGCTTAAAGTTTTATATGTAACACCATTAATTGTTTGTGCTACTTGATAACTAAATGTATTAGCTTTTTCTTCTATACTAATATTTTTATCAATAAGATTAAATTTACCAGTGTTGTATTTTGTGGCTGTTACCAAGTATTCATTAGGTGCCTCTTCTTTCATGGAGATGACCTTGTATAAGAAGGGGTCTGCGTCTTTTATTTCAAATTTTGCAGGACTTCCTAATTTAACGAAAGGTAAAATATCTGGCTTATCGAATCCTGAAATTAATGATCCGTATGATTGGTTCACCACTAAACCCGTAACATTTAAAACAGATATTTGGTCTGGAGATATAGCGTCTACTTCAGAGACAGTTATTCCTCTCGTATAAGTGTCTAAAGATTCTATACCGCTGAATATAGCAGCAGCCCCTCTTTTATCAGCCGCAGCCATATTTATAGCTGCTAATTTTCCAGTATTTAAATCAGCTAATGTTTGAGTACCTGTTAATTCAGATATAAAATCTCCACCATATGTAGATTGTGCATCTCCAGATCCAAAAATCCAACCAGTTACTCCTGTTTCGAAATAAAGATAAGTTCCACTTTCGTTTAAACCTGTATACAAAGCATACTCTTGGAATCTAGTATCGTTTAAACCTGTGGCTTCGGAGTATCCTTCTGTGTATCCTGAAAATCCATAATCTCCAGTATACCTTGCGTAAGTAGCTGTATCTAATCCTGTTACTGTAAAACCATAATACCTTTGCCTAATTGAGTTGGCAGTCAGCGTTAAATCTTCATAAGAATCTGCGCCTGTTGGATTGTATACGCTTAACACTCCCGTATTCATGGTGGTGTTAAATTCATTTGTTAATCTAATAGTTTCATCTGTTAAGTTAACACTTAAAACTTTGCCGAAGTTTGCTTTGTTTGTTTTTAATTCATCTTCAATTACTACAAGATCTCCAGGTTTGCATAGAAGGGTTTCTAATCCTGCTGTGAAGGCAACTTGTTGATTTTCTTTTATCTTTGAAAAAATTTGATGTTGAGCTGTTCTGCGAGCCATAGCTCTTGAAGTTATTCCAATGCCTTCTATTTTTTTCTTAAAAATACCTCTTTCTTTAATATCTTCTTCGTCCTCTACAACTTCAATTTTGGGTGCGAAATTATCAAATCTATCTCTATAACCAACTTCTATACAATTGAATTGTTCGTCTCTTCTATTGTTTGAATAAAAGAAAAGTCCATCTTTGACACTTTCGTTAGTAAAAAGATTAACAGCTTCTCTCGGCCTATCATCTACAAAATTTATTTCTGAATTACTAAAAAATGTTCTACCTCTAAACAAAGAAGCTATAGTGTTAATAGCGTCAAAAATCTTTTGTCCTTGGTCAAAAACTATATTGCATGAAAATCTAGGCTCTTTTCCACCCCTACCATCTGTGACACCCACAAAGTAACCATCGTCATCTACGGCATCACAAAATCTTCCTATTTTATACAGTTGCCACTTATTAATAGTTTCGACATCCAAATGAGTTCCCATGCCATATCTAGAGCTTGTGAGCAAATCATACAAGATCCATGCAGGGTTATCAGTCCACATCAATTCATCATGGAAAGATCCGTCCCAATCTCCTTTATAAACTAATTTATTTCTTTTGGTTGTATTATCAAAAATTTCTTGATTGGCATAATATCTTCTATCGACACCATTTTTTGTGGGGAAATAGTTACTTGGTAGCTTAACTTTTTTTAATTTACAATCAAAACTCCTTCTAGGTATATTGCCGAAAGCCCTAGAATCTAATTTAGTACCTACTATCGCAGAAAAAGGATAAGGTAAGTCTACATCGATTATTTCTGTTACTTTTCTTACGGAAACTGTTTTTGCCAATAACACAGAATTAGATTCATATGAGAGCTTAGTTACTTTGACATATCTTTTTTGAGTGCTGTCCTCTTCAATAGTACCAGCCTCTATACCTCTTTCTCCATCAGAAGTTAAAACAGATTGTCTTGTGGTGACTGTTTCAGGTAGTTGGAAAGGTTTTGATAAATAGTTCAAGCTATCATTTGAGCCATTTAGTTCTATTATAAATTCTCTACCAGTTGTAGCTTGATAATCAGGGTTGCCTATATCAATTAAAGTGTTTCCTTCTATAAGGGCTACAATCCTGTAAGTATATTTTCTGAAAGGTATTTGTCCTTCTGATCCATCACTCTTTTTTCCTATCTTACCTGTTTCTACCTCTATATTTAAAACAGAAGGGAAGGTGGTTCCTATAGAAATATCTTTGTTGTCTTGTCCTCTACCCGTCCTGACATCATCTACATCTTTAATTAATGTATCTTTTAGTTCTGCTATGTCTAAAGTAATAAATACCTCTTCGACATTCGGGTTGTATATTGTATGGACAACAGGAATAGCTCTTTCATTAAATGCCGCTAAAGAATTTTCTCCCCAATCTGAATAATTTCTTGTTATTGCACGGGCATCTTTTCTTTCATCATCGCTTCCTTCATTTAATGGTAGACCGTTCTCTAGACTTGTGTTGAAATTAGTAGCTGTCTCGCCCAAAACATTGCTTCTTGTAAGCATGGAAGAGTTAGGCATTATCCGTTGAGGAGCATTGTTTTGATCCCCTACAGAGTTTGGATTGCCATCAGATCTAGCGGTTCCAAAAGGTCCGAAGAGTTCTCTATCATATAGATGATCTATAAAAACTTTTCTAAAAAAGTCAAAAGGTTGTTGAAGTTCTGTTCCCTTTCTTAGTTCAGCTAAAACATTACTGTAGTTATATTTTAAACTAGGTGCGGGGATATTATTTATTGTGGTTTCTTGCTCAACAATTTGGTCCCTTATCTCCAGAGTTTTAGCGTATTTAAAAGAATTTAAATCACTTAAAGCAGCAATAACTTCTTGAGGTATTTTATAAGTGTGAGAACTACCGTATTCGAAATCGGTGCCTCTGTCAGTTCTTACAAGGCTTGCGATTGTATCATTTTCGATTGGAAACTCAAAAATTAAAAAGCCATGCATTGTGCCAGTTAAAGTTCCATCAGCTCCTATTTCTGGACAAGTAACATCAGTTACTCTCATTCCAGCATTTTCCATAACTGCAATTAAGTTGAAATCATATTGCGATCCAACTGGAAAGGTGGTCATATTGTAAAGTTCTGTCCCATCTACAATCGATTTATTTAGATTGGAATTAGAGCTTTCTACTTTTACAGCAATAACTCCACCATAGTTAGCTGAATCCAAATGAAGCCCGACCAAATCATTAACTCCAGCACCATTGAAGCCAATTCTATTTAAAGCTCTTAAAGCTAAATCTCTTTGGAATAAATTACCACCCTCTTGATTATTATTTACATACAAATCATAAATAGTATTTACCTCTGGGAGTAATAAATCATTAATTTCTCGCTCATTTTGGTTGAAAACTCTATGAGTGCTTTCATCAAACCAATTTCTAAAAAAGTTTCTTTCTCCTATGGTTCGTACAAGTAAATCTGGCTGGAAAGAAAAAATGAATTTAGAAGATGCTAAAACGGAATCTGCCCATAAAAGACTGTTTAAATTCCCTGCTGGTCTATTATCTTGTCTGAAGGCTGCATTTGAGTCGTTATAGCCAGTTTGTTGTTCATCGTTTAGATACCAATTAAAAGTTTGAGCGCCAGCAGACCCTCTGTATTTTACAAACCCTCTAATGTAGACACTTAAATCGTAGCGACTGGCTGGTCGTAAAGGTTCTAACGGATCTGCTGGTAGAGATCTTCCACCAGTGCCACCTCTAACATTTTCATTTTCTGTTTGTCTTATGAAAACCATCGCCACATCTGTAGAAGATGAACCTTCATCATTATCTACCCCTCCAGCAGTGCTAGAATTTAAAGCTGTTATTCTTCCATCAGAGCTTCTAAGATCAGCTTCTTGTAATTCTTGGAAAAACTTACTACAATAAGTGACCCCTTCAGTGCTATCTAACTGCATGTTAAGGGTTTGTATTGTTTCAGTTTCTAAAGGTGTCAATTGATCTAATTCCCTTGGGGAATCAGTTGTCACAGCTACGGCGGTATCATCTAAATAAATACCCTGTAACATATTCAAGCCGTCTACAGTCTCTCCATTGGCATTAACAAGACCCTCAATTGGTCCATCGCTGACCAAATCTAATGTTTCTGCATAACTGTATGAAGCGCCATACTGCAACTCACCCATAACAGGGGGCTTATAAATTGGGGGTTTTGGTTTCTTACTACCACCACCCCCAGCAATACTAAGTTTTTTGAGTAAATGCTTCATTACGTTGGGTCCACTCTATTGCCTATGAATACAGGATTAGACTTACTGCCGCCCAAGGCTTTTTTGGGTGTTTGATGTTGTGGGAATGATTTAATGGTAGCTTGAATAACTTGCGAACCAACTTTCAATCTTCCATATCCTATGGGAACAGGAGAGCCTTGACTAGCCACGTTTACTGTATTTGTAAATATTAATGATGATTTAGAAGCGTCAGCTTCAATTTCTAGAGCTTCGATTTCAGGTTTTGGTGTCAAAGCGTATGCAATAACTGCAAAAAATAATGCGCTAGCTATATTTGCTAAGAAAGGTACGCCGCCGACTAATGGCAAAAAGAAAGCTGGTCCTGCCCCTGCGATAGCTGGCACCAAATCTATTGTTTCAGGGTTTTTTACGCCAGAGATATGCTCTTCTTGAGTGACTCTTTTTTTATTAATAATAATGTCATAACAAAATCCTTGTTTTTGTAACTCTATTAATCTTTTAATAAAACCTTGTTTGTTGCAATCTATCGCCTCCAATACATTTTTGGGATTAGGTAGTTCAAACTTAAAAGAACTTCCATATTCCCTCGCCAAAATTCCATGTATTTTTATTAGAGTCATTTTACAGCCTTAATCCTTTCTAATATATTTACATCAGCTTCTATGGTTTTGGGCGTATAAATATTTATTTTTTTTGTATTTAAGCTGTAAATCAAAAAAGGTTGACAACAATTATCAGACATTTTTACATCAAACTCTGATTCTTTTTCATCTCCCATTATATGGCTATGAAAAACTGCGACCATAGCATAAGAGTCTTTAAACATTAAGTAACTTAAAGGATTTATTAAAAAATATGATCTAGGGTCATCAGAAGCATTATCTTCCAACTGAATAATAAATTCTTTATTTTCATAATCATACCCTAGAAAACCACATATTTCTTTAGTGAAATATTTATGGGCTATCTCTTTTATTTTATGAAGAGCTGAAACCTCTCCTTTACACTTGTACGTTTCTGCCATAACTAAATCCATCAGTTCCTGGGAATCCTCCAAATCTAGGGTTTTCGGGTGTTGGGTTGGCCAAAAGCGTTTCTGGTGCTTCTTGATATTTTTCTTCTATAGCTTCGAACTCCCCACTACCTGTTAAATGGTATGGGCCTACAGTATGTATATCGACTAAACCGTTTCCTATCGCATTGCTACCAGTAGTGCCGTCCCACCAAGCAACTAAACGGTCACCAGTAATACCTGTAAAATTATCAACGCATTCATAATAATTACGAGGCGCATAATCGAATGAATTTGTGGTGACATTTGGAGTCCTTATTCTTTTGTATAAGAAATCTATCTCTTCTTGATTTATAGCCCTACTCCATACCGCCCAAGGTCCAATACAGCCATTCATAGAAGTAGTGTAAGCGTCTGTTTGCGGAGGATCATAACCTATTCTTCCAGCATAATATTCTACTGCTCCTAACATAAATGTTTGAGGAAGTGCTTTTTTGCCGAATGGATCATAAGTCATTGCTGTTCTTTCTGCCAAACTAGCAAAGTTTCCAAGGTTATCTGCTATTCTAGCTCTTCCAGCAGCGCTCTCTGTTTGTCGAGAGTTAGCGGTGTTACTAGCATCTTTACTAACTCCATTTACAAAAAAACGTATCATGGTATCTTGATCGTTATCTTCGCCGTTTATAAAATTGGCAGTATCTATGCTATTGGTAATTACATAAAGGTGCCACTCCCTTGAGTCTCCAGCTTGTTGTTCTTCATGTAGGGTTACGTTTCTATAAGCATTTACATTATCGTTTTGGCTAGTTGGGTTAATTAAATAACCACAATAATTTGCCGCAATAATGTTTCTTTTTTCTCCTCTTACTTTTGCCGTGCTACTGCCTTGTCTTATATTGTTTAAGCTTGTGTTGGCATTAATATTTAAAAACTGCATATTAGGCCAGTTTTGGTCATCTCTAGGAGATGTGCTTAAAACTCCAGCGCCGACAGGACTGTTGATGTTTACATTTACCCAGCCCATTATAGTCCATGCTCCAGTAAAATGCCCAGTCAATCCATCTACCGTTGAATGAAATAATCCCGTATGGGCAGGAATCTCTGGATCGTCTTCGCTAGACATCCCCGATATTCTTACTCCACTAAAGCCACTTTGGATGTTCTGCCCTGCTACAAAACTAACTAAATCAATATCATTAAATCTTTTTCTGCAAGCTGATAGTTTTTTAGTACACCCATCTTTTTGCCAGTAAGTGGGGTTGCCATCTGGAGATTGTCCACTATTACCAGAAACACACACAAAGACTGTTTTAAGAGGTGTGCCGACTTCATTAGGATTTAGACTAGCTAACGTAATTGTCGGGCTTTCTTGTATGGCGATATCTCCTTTTACATAAGCTCTTGTCGAGTCCCATAACGCCGAAGGATCATCAAAAAATGAGACAGGTGAGTTTGCAGGAGATTGATAGCTAGGCACAACGGGACCACCAGTGGGGTCGAGAAAAGACTCGCCGTCATCTCTTTCTATGGGTAATCCAGCGTATCTACAACCCTCCCCTCTATATTGCCAATAGCAAAACTTAGATACAATACTCCTATTGTTTACAGTAAAATTTTCTAAGTCCAGTGGAGAGTTTAATTCAAACTCAACAAATATTTTTGACTCTTGAGTTTTTCTGCCCATCAGCCAAGTCTCATCGGTTAACTCTGCTTTAGGATCTGCTGTGCCAAATGGGTTGCCTCCCTCAAAGTTTTCGTCATCTATAAATTTAACTGATACTCTTTTTCTGACAATTTTGGCGTTTTTAAAGTCTTTATAGTTCTGTAAAAAGTTTGTGATGACATTGTTTTTGTTAGCTACTCTTATTTTTGGTCTAGCTAATTTACCATCCCCCAATATATCAAAACCCTCCGATTCAATAGCTAGAGGCAAGTATTGAACCCCTTGCCAAACCACTGACTTGTCATAAACAACTCCTCCATGAAACCCCAAAAACAAGCTGGGCTTATTGATTCTATCAGGGAAAATTCTAAATAGCTCTAATACAGCGGTAGGCTGTAGATCTAATAAGCTACTTGCTACTTTATTTTGTCCTTCTGCCGCCATATTTTAATTTACACTTCATTATTATATAATATTAAAAAGAAGTGAAAATTACACAGTTAAAAGAAACATCAGAGGCATGGGAGCATTTTTATGATTTTTGTGTTAAATCTAAACCTTATGATTTTTGCTCGATAAAATCTAAAACCCTTAGAGACTGTAAAATAAAAAATAGTTTTGATGAATTCTCGTCATATGATGTCTATAAAGCACAAGAGGCAAATACCCTTATAGGTTTTTGTTTTTTAAAAGAAGAAGAGTTTTGTTTTGATGTAGCTTTTATATTTGGTATCTGGCGTAGCGTTAGAAGCTCTAAATTAATAGAGGCTACCCATGCAATATTTCATGAGGCTTTAAGCAAAAGTAATAAAAAATATTTAAAAAGCGAAATAAGACGCACATTTAAAGTAGATCCATACAAAAAATGGATTGAAAAATATGATAAGACTGCTATTATTTTTAACGACGATAACAATACTGTAGTTTGGTGCAATAGAAACGTAATGACTGTTAAATTTAAAGTAGTAGGAACAAATAAAACCACAGAATATTTGATGGGGAAAGAACTCCTGTTGGGGAAAACACAAAAAATCCCTCACGGTTTAATGAGAGAATTCAATGATGGAGAAAAAACTTACCTAGTTGATGAAAAAGGGGTTGACTTCCTATCTGAATCTGTTTTGCTGCATGGAGTTATTTCTGATAACGAAAAAAATGTAGGGAATATTTCTCTACAATTCATACCAGACAAATGAAAAAAGAAGTTATCCTTTACAGGGTATATACAAAGAAGGGCGAGTATCATCACGGTTACAGCGCAAAGCTAGAGGGTTCTCGCAATTGGGCTATCGATTGTGCTAAAACAATTCGTGGTCGAGTTACTGAAGTTTATGACGATATAGATGGGCCAGAAGAGGCGATCTTTGATTATAATAAGAAAGTAAAAAAATAATGCTTTCGCTAATTAAATCTATTTTAAAATCATTAGAATTATTTTTAAATATTAAAAATAACAAGTTTTACTATGACATACATAGGGAACACAATAAAAGAGAAGACGAACTTATAAATGAAATTGAAAAACTTAGGCAAACTGGCACTAGTTGGGACGCTGATAGGGCTGACCTCCTGCGCCAGCGACTCGACTCTGAACGTAAACAATTTGAACATCTATCAACCTTCTACTCTAAGACTGACGAAGGGGTCTCCGATACAGACTAAAGATGGCGTATACACTCCCCAAACTGATGAAGTTTGGCATTCCGATGCGAGATATCGCCGCCTAGAGAGAGAAATTTATTCAGGAAAGTGACACTTAATGTGTAAATTTAATTGACAAACATTACAATACTGTAATAATACAAAAATATGAAAACACTACTAGTTGGTCTTATGACCGTATTGGGCGTTGCTTTTAGCATCGCAGGTTCTGAAGCTACAACTCTCGCCTCTAATATTAAGGGCGAAGCTGGAGCTTCTATTTCTAATTTCACAACAGATAGAGGTCTTGCTACTAGGGAAGATTCTCTTGGAGCTTCTATTTTGTTGGGCGCTCCCGTTGGTGGAGGCACTGTAGCTTTTGACTTTGCTCTTAGCGACACTGATAATGGCGGTGAGCTTGATTTTGGAGTTTCTTATGGTAAAGGTGTTACTTTGTTTGGCCAAGATTTTGATCTTACTGCTGGTATTTCTAGCGTAGAATCTGTCTTTGGCGATAGAGAAGAAGTCTTTGTTGGTTTGGGTTATACTTGGGTCGCAGATTTTACAGCGACTGTGTGGCATGAAGATAATAATGAGTGGTACGGAGTTGAGCTTGGAGCGTCTTATGATATCGAGACTCCTGTGGCTGGACTTGTTGCTACTCCATTTGCGACAGTAAACATCGCAGATGAATATAGTGCTGTAGAAGTTGGGGTAAAAGCAACTTATAAAGTTAGCGACCAACTTTCTGTTGGAGCCAAAGCTTCTTATAATACTAACGATTTCGACGGCACCTCTTTTGATGTTGATAACGAATGGATTATTGGAGCAGGAGCTTCATTTAAGTTTTAATATTAAAGCTTTTTAAAAAAATAAAAGAAAAGCCTCCCGCAAGGGGGGCTTTTTTTGTATTCCGTGTAAATAATTAAACATGGAACCTGAAAAGTCTATTTTAAAAGAGTTTTTAAACGGAGGATGGTTAGTGCCACTTGTTGGTGCTGCTGCGATGTTTGCTAGGTTATTGTCTGGGAACAGTGGTTTATCTTTAAAACAACAATTTAAAAGAGTAGCTACGGCAGCTATTGCTGCTGGCATCGCTTGGTTTGTATTAGAACAGACAGATGTTTCATCTCTTACAAAAGCAATCACCTATGGTATTATAGGTGTAATTAGTCCAGAGGTAATTAGTGGGATTGTAAGGTTAGGAGAAAAATTCGCTAAGAACCCAGAAAAATTTATTAAGAAATGAGACCAAAGTTTATTGTTTATTGTTTAGCCGCCATCTGTTTTGCCTTTGCTACTAAAGGTTTGCTTTTGACAGAAAATATCCAGAACACGCTAAAAGAAAATGCAAGGCAATCAGAGTCTTCTATTATGGAAATAGGAATGTGTTTTGATTGGTATGGCGTAATTATTGTAGATTCGGTTGTAAAAACATCTCACGGTGTCATAACTCCAGCAGAAATGGTAGAGACCTTAGAGGAGGAGAGGGTATATAAGGATGAATATTTAGAAGGCTATAAGAAGGATATAACCCCAAAAGAGGTTGA